>Ga0181612_121966_pt1 | contig 11483 bp, 4 predicted proteins | sample HoacroProtozoa21_FD_119630 | JGI IMG/M metagenome (GOLD analysis project Ga0181612, IMG submission 119630) | Hoatzin crop microbial communities from Cojedes, Venezuel. Combined Assembly of Gp0051906, Gp0051904, Gp0051908
CAAACAGCCATCCCTCACCTTGCTAGACTGTGCACTGATTTACATATGTTCATGACTCTCCAGTTCTGAATGAGAGATAACAATGTTTATTAGAAAATACCATTCTCCCTGGCTTCGTCCTTCCTAAAAACACCGTGGCCAGTGATTTTTTTATTTTTATTTTTTTTCACATTGTAATTGTACAACCACCCTCACTGGATTTCAGCATAGTAGAGTTAGACCAAATTACCTCTCAATGAGGAGAATTTCCAGTTCTTTGTGCTTGTTATCTAGATGTTTAGCACCAATGAATAAACAATTAATTTTCTTGGTTTTTCCACCTCTGTACAGATTATACCTATCACCTGGAGTCTGACACGTATTTGTCTTGCTTCCCGCTGGCATTGTTAGTAGGGGCTGTTTAAGAAGAAAAACAAAAACTGTGACAGAGAAGCTAACAAGTACAACCTGTACTTACAAAACATAAGTTATGGCAAGAACGGACCATGTGGTAACTGTAATGAATCTGAAGGACAAATCTATGACAATAAATCCTCTTACTGTGCTTTATTTTCCAGGTCCACATTTTCCTTGTACGCTAAAGAATAACAAAGAAATATGGTGGTTGTCTATTTACCAGGTTCATGAGAGAAGCTATTACAACTCAAGATCTTTAGGCTCACAGTTGCCCGGAGTGTCAGTACTGCATGATTAGTGACACTGTGGCCATGGTAAATGCACTACATACAGCCACTCACACAGTAAATTCTGGCCCAAAGTTCAGAAACCACTGAGCCATTATTTTTTTCTTTTTGGAAGAATAAGTTACAGGCAAGATTTCATGTGATTTGTTTAGACTCTGTTCCTGCATGTTGCTCAAGTAGTTTCCCTGCATGGTAAAACAATCATGACTACAGTGAAGCAGGCAGCACATGCTCTAGAGTCAGGTGAGAAAGGACCCAAAGAAGCAAAGAATCATCAGGAATATGGAGGAGCTGAGACAGAAAACAAACAAACAAACAAACAAACAAATAGAAAGAGTTGGTACCATTTTCCAGATTGGAAAAGCTTCATTTAACATACTCATAGAATCATAGGTTGGAAAAGACCTCTAAGATCATTAAGTCTAATAATCCGCCCAACAACACCATGCCTACAAACCATATTCCAAAATGCCACATCTACACGTTTTTTGAACTCCTTCAGGGATGGGGACTCAATCCCCCCCCTGGGCAGCCTATTCCAATGTCTGACCGCTCTTTCAGTAAAGAAATGTTTCCTAATATGTAATCTAAACCTCCCCTGACACATCTTCAGGCCATTGCCTCTTGTCCTGTCTCATAGAAGACTATGGTTCTATTATAAAAATGCTGTTCTTATATAACAGTACCATGGTGGCAAGAGGAAATTGAAGTAAAAACATAGCAAAATGAGAACCAGAACCACCAATCAAATTACAGGTAGGCAAAAACTGCAAAATTACTAAATCTGAGATTTTGAGCCCAATTTTAGAAGCCGTGAGACTGATAGTGTAGATCAATTATGTTCCACACACCAAACACTTCAGCTCTGCTTCTGTGTGAATATCACTGACTGAAAATTTTGAAACCTGATTATTTCTATTGATCCATTCAAACAGAATCAAAATAAAAGAACCACCACACTTTTCAATGAACTACTGTGAAGGCTACTGCTGCATAAACAAAGAAAACTGACAAGCCAACAAAAATCCCTGAATATGGTATAAAAATAAATATAACTAAAAATTTTAAGTTTTACACATTTTCTATATTAGTGACTTCATTAAATACTATATCACCAATTATGAAATCTATTTTAAATTAGTTTTCCTCACTTTATGATCAATGTCATCAACAGATATTTACTCACAAGGAAAAAACTCACAGCAACTTAACTCTAAATTACTCAGTCCTCTAGGGTAGTTTTGTCTTGATGTTCTTCCTCTTAAAAAGACTAAGAGACATTTAACTCCCAAGTCAGGCTCTATCAGAAAATAAATTAGAATATTTGTTTTGTAGAGAAAATTCAAAATAGCTAACTAAGCCCAGGTAGAAATATAAAAACAACTTAAAAACAAATGCTCAGACATATCCCTGCTTCCAGGTGTGTTTCGGTCTGTTGTGCACCTTTCTGAATAGTGGTAAGTTCTTAATAATCCCTGCTGATCAAGGAAGGTTATTCAGAAGGTTGTCAAGGCCTGAAAATCTGTTCCCTGCACTGCTTAGTCTACAGATCCTTTGTGAGTGCCCAGCTTGCTGTTATGACCCTGTCTCTCTTCTGCCTGGCATAATCTCCCTAGACAACGTCCGTGTTTGCCCAGGAAAGGCACCATCTCCCCTCGCTCCAGACAGTGTCACCTTGCCTGATAACTCCTTTATAAAAGAAATAAGATGCAAATTTAGAACAAAGAACTCAACCGAATGTTGTCTGTCACACTGCAACTTGACAAATACACATACAGACAAAAACAGACAAGGTACACAATTTACAGTGGGGCTTGGAATCCAATTCCACAAATAAATTGTAATTTTTTCCAAGTGTTATTAAAAAACAAGATGAATATGAATAAAACTTCATAAATTTCAATAAGTGTCTTTCTTGTGACATGCCAACGTATAATTGAAGAAAAGCCCAGGAGAGGTAAGTGTTTAGTTTTCCCATGATAGTCATTTCCTTCTGGTTATGCCGTGACAGCTGGAGAGTGAGTCTTAATTTTTTTAGAAGTGAATTTAATTGCTTTAGAGAGTCAGTTTAGAATATCACTTCAGAAATGCCCCAAAGCTACAAGTAAACCCATTGTTAGTCAAATAGCTTCTTATTTGTAAGATTCTTAGTTTAGGGCTGTAGTTACCAAATGAAGTTTTCAATACCTTACCAAGTATTCCACAGGTGGCCTCCAAATCTTATCCCTGTTGGAACATTTTCAATTAAAAGTGTTCTGATAAGGATCCATGATAGTCTGAGAAGTGTTGATGGTAGATAATGGGCTATAATCCAACGAACTTGGGAATCAGCAGCTTAAAGGTTATCCTGGCAACAAGAGTAATCCATTGAGTCTAAGTAGTTCTAAGGAAATAATTGTTAAAAATATGTTAATAATTTTTAAAGAAGTAATAAAATTCCTTTTCTGAAAAAGATAACGGTTCTCAGTTTGAAAGTAGCTTATCTTAAATGAAACAAATATAGTTCATAATTAACAGTAATTTACTTCTGCTGAGAATATTAAAAAAAATTGCTGTTTTAATTGTAGAAAGTTTTCTAATCATCCAGATACCATGGCTATATGTTTCTCACTATAGGCAGTTCTTGGATAAGTGTGTGATAGATACTTTATACCAGCAGATAAGGTACCTCTGCAGACAGCTTTGTCTTCTGGAGGCGTACCATTGCTATCCAAACACACCAAAAAAAAAAAATTATTGTATATTTAAGGAAAATAAGGTAAGGCAACATGCAGTAGTGACATAAAATATAGTAATGATGCTGTATTTTTTCCCTAAAGTAAAAATTCTCTGGAGATTAAAAAATTTGAAAATTTATCTGGCAAAAATTTTGCTCAAGAAAGGATTGTGTACCAATGTGTTTCTCCTTGTTTAGAAATTTCTAAGTGATTTCCATAGTGATTCACTATTCACAAACAGTGAATGAAGTAATTGGACATTATTGGAAGTACACTTGCTCATGAATTTTAAATCATTTTACTTCATACATATACTAGAGACCCGTACTCACAAAGAGAACACAAACACCAGAACATCTGAACTTAAATTGTGTTATAAGCAACAGTATTGGAATATGGTGTCCTACCCTGCTCTTACATACGCCTCAGTGAAGCAACAAAGCATGATGCAAGGACCATTAAAGGATGTATATTGTAACAATTAGCGACAACACTGAAAAAGATCTGTCTGTATAAGGACCTCCTCAACCCATCAGCAGCAAATTTATCAACCTGATGACTAGAGTTTTCCAGGTCACCATATCAGTAATATTATATTGACATTCCTGACAGTGACAAGAAGTTTCTTACTATCAGTCTTACCATTTCTCCTGCTTTCTGACGTTTAACGGTTAGAAAAATTTTACAATACATAGCAAAGTTATGATTAGTAATAGTAATGAAAAATACCGGAAAGCTCCCACAGTATTATGCTAAACTTACAGACAGTGATGGATGAAATGTCAATGGATAGTCTTTTTACCTCCAAGTAAAACACACTTAAAGGGCATATGAACAATTCTGCTGAGGTGTGTAGTGTGATATTTAGGCCCATTCATTAATTTGTATTTTGCATGAAGGAATTTAGTAACTAGCTGTGAAATGTAACTGCCTTAAAATGTTATATTTCCTAGATACAGGCAGTCTCTTACAGCTATTTATAGAGAACATAATTCTAATGATCGTTTGCCTCTAAGTCAGCATGGAGTGTTCTTATGTCTTTATACAGAAGAATGTCATTCAGACTCAAATTTTTTGTATGGGACTTCTGTGTGTCTGTGTTCTGTGTCAGCTGGCCACACGCTTGCAGGTTGGTAGGGCTCTATGTGCAAATACTGCTTGCTGTGATCATCAGAATTCAGTAAAATGAAATACCAAAATCTTAAATCTAGGAAATCAAGGTCACCTCATTACAGTTAAAACAATGGAAAACACCAGGTAAATGCAGCATGAGATGAAAATTCACACCATGATACTTTCATTTTCTTACAGGCATGAAGGGCTTTCTGCACTACATTTAACTGTCATTCTAGCAAATTTCAATCACTGCAAGCAGATTAGTGATTACAATTGCTTCAGTACTTTTCTATCTGCTGTATAGGATTATGGCACTCTTTTTTTTCCTACTGCACAGGCAAAGAAAAATTACTATTTCACCTCAAAGAAACAGTCTAAATTTATTATCCAGATATTACAGAAAAAGTACAAAAACATCTTACAGGACAGCTGATGAATACTTTATTTCTAGCAGTAGTTTCATTCCTTTTAGTGTGTGGCTGATCTCAAATGTTTACCTCTTCTAAGAGAACTGAGGATAGTTTGAACCACATAAGTAGGAAATAAAGTATAAAAGTCTACTAATTCATAAACATACACTCAGTGCAAAATCCAGACAAAATCAGCTCATCTACGCTGTTTCTTCTCTTTGCTAAGCCTACTCTTGTATTTGTTATGGCATAATCTTTTTAGTCTCTTTTCAAACAGAGGTCTTTCCATAATTACAACTGTTTCTACCTCCATGTCTGGACCCTGATAAACAGATTGTACTTACTCTTATTTCATCTATCTCTTTGATGATATGTGTTAATAACTCAGCAGTAAAAATATTTCTAGCCATAAAAGTTTATGAGCCAATATCATATGTCATGCCTTATTGGCACTTCAATAGCTGACATTAAAAGAAAAAAAAAAATCTTAAAGCCCAGAATAGAATTCATACTCTGCTTTGGCAGGATTCTTAGAAGCACATGTCTATAGATTAAAAAGGGTATAGCAATGGATACCATATCGGATAACATGCCTCAGACAGAAAAAAGCCATTAAATCTAAATGGATGACTTGGTATGAAGAGAAATAAAAGAGCCATCAGTACTTGTTCAAAGATGATTTACACATTTGCTATTTACTCTCAGATGCACTTTCTTCAATACCTGTTTCCCACTTAAACGGGTTAAATTGCAAATACTACATTTGCAGTCACTGATTTTTAATTCTTTTTTAGAGAGATTTAATGGTGGCAAGAATGTGTTTTGATGATTCAGGCCAGCCATCTACAGTATTCTATTCATATGGAATGGAATAATTCAGTTGGAAGGGACCTACAATGATCATCCAGTTCAGACGGATACATGATTATGAATTGTAATCCATAATGCATCCAGTAATGCCACAACTGCTGTTTGAAAAGGCGGTTAATTTCTTAGCATGTATGACCTTATTACAACAGATGTATCAAATAGCAAAATGCAAACCCAACAGTTCTCAATACCAGATTAAATGGACATCTAGAATGTAGACGTCTCTTTGACAAAATCACTAAATTCACACTTTGGTATTTTGAGAATTCAATACGAGAAAGTATGGTCCTGTCTAATCCATAGTTAAAATGTATTTTGATCATGGCATATCATGCCCTGCCCAGCTTACCCCAAGCTGTTTACAGCTTTATTTCTCCAGATGTGGAAGGCAATTGCATTCTATTAGGAGTAGCATCTAATTGGCATTGCAATTGAAGAGGTCAGAGAACATCAGCATTAATCTGGTCACAGTTTAGATGGCAACACATGAATTAAAATCATGGATAAAACCTTCTGTACCAGAACAAATTGGTTGGTCACTCCTGAAAATATTAAGCATGAGTTTGCATGACAAACACCGAAGAACAGTTTTCCCGTGAAAGGACACGATCTTGAGTATCATTTAGAAAGTTTTTTGAATAAATTTTGTCCACAATGTCTTTGACTTCATTTTAACCCTGTTTTCATTGATCTGTGCAACTGCTATTTCAGAGCAATGTTAAAAAGCAGTTGCACATGGGCTGAACAACAGAAGCTCTCCACAAGCTTTCTATTTAAAAACTCTTAGAAGCCTTGAAAAATAATTGCCAAGTTCAGCATAGAGGGGTCATACCTTTGTCCTTATTTATATTCCCACACAACCATGTGGGACAATATAAGGTGATACAGGGATTTGGTACAAGTAAACACTTCCAGATTTTTGCCGTTCCTTTCACCTACATGCAGGAAACATGGCAATGGTTTGGAAGGAGTTTCCAGATGTTGGATGACAAAGTAGACTTCAGTGAAATATTACACCAGCATAATTTAGAGGTCTTGTGGTTACTTTCAGTAGAGATGAATAATTCCTTTTAATATCTGGACCTTAAATACAAAGTTATTGATGATACTTCCAAATTTTAATGCATGTTTATCTAAATTTAAACTTACTAATTATATAAATATTTGAATGGCAACTTCAAGCTGTACTTTGAAATCCTGATAAACCACAATGCGAATCTATGCTTATATTTAAAGACCAAATACATACAGCAGGTATCTGGATTCTTTCTTCACTTTTTGATTTCCAAATAAGTTGTTTTGTAAACTTCTGACATCTATGAAGAAAAATAAACTCTAGTGCACAGTTTTGGAATAAGCAATAAGTATTCATGTCCTGACATTTCATAACTAAGGATTAGTTATTTACCACCAGAGTAGTCCTGGCAAATCTCATGGTTTTGCAAGCTGTATTTTGGACATATCAACGGATCCTATATGGTGAAAACTCTATTGGGATGTGTCAGATCAGCTGCCAAATTATAACACCATGTCATTGAAACATAATATTTATGTTTTATTGGACATCATAAGCTGATATCTGAAAATTAAATTAGGTCTGGGATCATGGACCTCTTCAACGACTAGTACTTTGAATCAAATTCACAGAGCTAACTCTTGAGATTTCACCATCACAAAACTCATCAGTTTTAAGGAAAACATTCAAAAATTGAATTCTCAACTTTTTTTTTTTTTTTAAATGCCTTACTTACCAAGAAATAGCTGAAGAATCTGAGAATAAAATATGTATTCCTCAGAGATAAGTTCTTTTCATTCTTATGGAAAAGGACTTCAGTGAGACTTTTTTGGGAAGCCTTACAGCTGAAAGATGTATGAGCTGCATAGATTGCAAAACACAGCTGGAGTAAAGGCGTGAGTGCATGAACATATTAACACAAATTTAGCTAAGGCAGCCATTTGCTTCCTCATGATAAATGTAAAGTAACAGGACTTCACAAGCGGTTACTGTGCCAAAGAAAGGTTTTCCAAGTTGATATTATCAGAATCAAATACAAACTCTCACAGCCTCATGCAGTGCAGAGCCTGGGATGAACAGTAGATGTACAATTGTACCACTCCTACTTAAACCACAGAGAAAGTTCCATTTGATGGCCTCCAGAGGCTTTGGAATGACACAGAAGTGAGTGGAGTGCAATCCACTGAAGTTCCAAGCATCTAAGATATATTTTTACTTCATGTAAACTATGCCATTCTCAATCCCCCCTTTTTTTTTTATAATCTCCCTATAAACTGGCTATGATTGAATGCATGAGGCTCCCTAGGCAAAACATCACTTTAGAGTTACAGAGGTACTTACCAAAATTGTCAGTATTAAGGTTCTGCCCATGGTATAACAATTTTCTTGAGGAAAACAGTATATCTGAATATTCAGCTGATTTTATTAAATCAGTTCTCCTAGGCCATTCTCATATCCTTTGGGGTGTTTGATTTTCATGAACATTTGAGTGGCTAACTTATTGGCATGCACATTTGTGCAAAGTTAATTTCAAAGTACTATCCACCAGTATTTGCAAAAGGAAAGTAAAATCCACACACAAACGTATTTGTGCTGGAAGGGCTTACTGCTGTGGGACTTATCTGATTTACCACAAAATCCCAACCTCCAGCAGTCAATACCTACTGAACTACTCATGATCTCTGGAGTTTAAAATTATTTCAAAAACTTGATTTTTTTAAACTAGTAACATTTGTTTAAAAAAAAATCTGCTCATAAACAACAATCAGAAAAGGAGACTGAAGATTTTACAAGTGAACATATTAACTACTTATCTCTCTAGAACTTCAGTTATAATTTTAGTAGATACAGTTTTCATGCAGAATCATATTTGTAGAAGTCTACTGGACGGGGTTTTTTTCCTGCTTACTTTTTGCATGGGAACAATATAAATCCAATGTTAGTTCCAATGCCAGCTTTGCACTCGCTTTATCCTTCCTTTCCTTCCATATCAGCCCCCTTAAGAACAGATTCATTTTTCCCCTCCAGAAGAGTGAAATAACAGGTGATAGCTATGGAAAATACAGCTTTATTCAATTTATTGAGTGAATCATTGCTTCTCTGGTTCATTAAACTTCTTGGTAAGAAAATTCAAATTCACATACATCTTTCTCCATTTTCAAGTACACATTATAGTTGTGTTGCTCATCTACTTTCAATATAAAAGACGAATTAAAGCATTAATCTATGAAATCATCTTCTGAGGGAAGTAATGATAGTTTCATACAAAATTCACTGTATAATGCTGTAATCACATTTTGAATAACCTCTCATAAAATCACATTGAGCTGATGAAGGAACAGAGCCTCAATAGTTGTCCTTATAACAGATCCATGCTTATATTTCCACTTCAGAAATATATTTGGATTTTACCAGCTGTGGACATTTTCATGAAACACACAAAGTAAAAATATAATAAATTAGTTAGAGGGCTCAAACCAAAGTTTTAGCCAGGCTTCGCATTCCTACATGAAGATGCTTCTGCTTTACTTATCACTGCAGTATTTCCAGGAAAGGAAGCAAACAACATATTAAATTCTGCTTCCTTGCTTTCCTGTGATCAATGGAAAAGCTGAGTTTATTTTCAGTTTTTAAAAAGGTAATAAAACAGTCACTTTATAAATGAACTTGGGTGCATTGTTTGGAAAGGAATCATCACACCAAACATTAAAGATATGAACACTCATTTCTTGTGTACAAGGGCATATTGTTATTACTTTTATTACTGAAAATGAAAAATGGAAAAAGTTCAGGAAAGAACTAGGCTCTTCTCTCTTTAAAATCTGCATGGAAAGAAGAAATAGGGAGATCCCGGTATTTGGCTTCTCCTCTATCAAGGAGGCATATAAAATAGAGAATCTGAAAGTAACCTGGACAGCTCGTTAGAAGAACGCCTCCAGCACTCCTGTGCTGCTCTGCCTCTGTAAAATCTTGCACTCACGCACAGCAAGTGCCTCAAAAAGCAGCATGTCAGGGGGATTATTGGGTAGGCAGAAACCTCGCCTGGGGAGAATTGTACCCTTTTTTATTCTTTTTAGAATGTGATGTGCAGGGCTCACAAAAAATAGACCTGAAGAAAGAAGAGATGCTAACCTGCAAAAATGTGAAAGAAAATACAAGGTGCTCTGGGAGCCAGCACAAAACACAGAACGAGTGGAAGATTTCTTATTCATACAGATGAACATGGCTACATTTCACTTCCTTCACACAGGACTATTCCACTTCCCTCTATACTCCTACTTAACAGGCAGACAGTCTCCTGGGAATCCTCCCTCCAGGAGCTTCTAAGGGACATTTTAAGTTTTCTGACCTTTACACTTCTCTGCTTCAGGGTCTCACATCACAATTACCAGATCTTTAGTCAAGTACTGGAGGATGCCAGGCAGAGCTAGTGAATAGCACCCTATCCTGCCAGGTCAACACGGAATACTAACAAATTTTTAATTTCCAGGCCTAATACAGACAGCAGGGCAAAGCCAAAGACTGTTTCCAACACAACATGGCATAACATATCAAACTGTTCTCCTAAGTTCAGATTTTACATCTGATTTTTGTATTCCAATACAATTTATTGAGAGCTATCAATTTGTGAAGGTTTAGTAAGAACGGACAACAATATCTTTCAGGTCAAAATATAAATATGTTTGGGATAAGGAGAAATTTTCATCTTGATACTTTGCAAATACTTAATTTCTTATGATTGAAATCTGACTTGCTTGGTCTATTTGTTTGCCCACATGAATGCATCTATGATAAATCCAGTGTATTACTTATAACTTCCAGCTACTGTTAAGGTCAAACAGTTTGTCATTGCAGCAGTAGATGGGGAAAGGGAGTTGAAGGGAGACAGATAATTAGCCTTTCTCCCCTCCTATTCTTTCCTTTCAATTTACATCTTTTTCTTCCTTGAATCTCCCCCACTGCGTCCCTCCCTAGCAGACAGCCTCACCATATGAGCTCTCCTGACATGGCATAGGGAGAACCTCCAGGACTGAATGCATTCACATTGAGGTCACGTCCTTCCCTTTCACTGTTACAAGCATTTTAAACAGATGTTCATAATATTTAAATAGTATTTCTTGTAAATATAAAAAAATTCATGTTTTCCTTAAGAAAAAAAATATTTGGATTAAAAGTAAGTTTTTGTTATTTCAAAATTTGATAAAATGAAAAAGAACTCCGTTAAGATACATTTACTCATATTGTATAAAAAAATATCTATCTTTAGGCTGATTATTTCTCTGTTGCCATTGTAAGAAAGCTCCTGCCTTGAACCGTTGACTTTAGCCTCACAGGTTAATTAATCCATTTCTGTTATGTGTACAATTAGGCAAACGTTAGTTGCAGGTAGTAGTTACCTTGCCAGATAGGTATGTGCCAGAAAAGTGGAGTTCAAAGTCCCCTCTCCATTCTGGGTGTCCATACAGATGCTGAAAGAACTGAGACAAGAAAGCAGGTATCAGTGTAGATTTATACTGCGTAGGTAAACAAAACTCGCCCTTCCCACAGGCACATAAAAACCAAAGAAAACCAACAGGAAAACAAAACTTGCAACCACCAGAACCTGCAAGTTAGGGCTTGAACCTAAAAATACAAACAGTTTAAGCCTTCATGCTACAGATTTTCCTCACAG
>Ga0181612_167082_pt1 | contig 11483 bp, 6 predicted proteins | sample HoacroProtozoa21_FD_119630 | JGI IMG/M metagenome (GOLD analysis project Ga0181612, IMG submission 119630) | Hoatzin crop microbial communities from Cojedes, Venezuel. Combined Assembly of Gp0051906, Gp0051904, Gp0051908
ATTACTATTAACCTATGGCAGCTGAGATCACATTTCAGTAAAACTTGACCGTAATTTGAAGTGACTGAAAAAAACCAAAATTAAATCACTTCATGGAACAGGTAGAGACTTGATTTACAGCTCTGGTGCTTTCATAACGGGTATTCCATTGGGGGAAAAAACGATATTGAGTCTCTTTGAATCTTTCATGCGTGAATAGTGTTTAAATAATTGATAAAGCCTGTCCTTTATTGTTGACTTATTATTTTTCCCATGTTTTTGTACCTTACATGGAAGGAGGTGTCATTAATCAGAAGTCTGAAGTTGAAGTTGTCATCTCGTCCTAAAGGCTCAAGGGAAATGAAAACAGGCTGATCACTTCCTAGCAGGACAGGAAGAGTTCCCTGAGCACTGTGACATGACAAATTACTGGGTCTTGGCCATATGGGGAAGGAGAACATTCCTGGATAGGGATCACCAGTGCTTGACAGAGAAGGATGACCTGTTCCTGCTTTGTAAGTATCCCAAAAGGAAGATGTGGAGGCACAATTATTTCACGTCCATAGAAATTTGCAGAGCAGAAACTGAATCCTGTGGGGTCTTCTATCAGTATCAAAGGAAGAAGCAAACATGATAGAGATTTGCCTGTAGTCTCATGAAAGGAAAAAAAAAAAGTATAAAATCAAGACATGAGATAGATGTGTTGAATGTAAGACAATAAACCAGCATCTTTTAGAGGGCTTTTGGTAGGCGCTCTTCTCCAGACACAAAGCTCTTAATGCTTTGTGTTTCCTCCATGTACTAAGATGAGGCTTCCCCTCATTCCCCAGCTCTCTGCTATATTAGCATGACACCAGGGAGTTTTATGGCTAGAGTACAAAGAGATATGACCAAATTTGTGCCATCAGAACTCCCTGACAGGGGCTGGGGGGTTTTGCTATGGTGTGCTGCGTTAGGAAATCCGTTAGCTGTCACGGGTAGAGAACAGCTTTGCTGGGGTGCTTGCAGTGCGGGAAGCGAGGAGTGCTGTGTCAGCAGAGCTGGTGTCTGGAGACAAAATGCTCCTTACGCTCCTCTGTAGGGAATAGTAGATTGAAAACCAAAACTCTATAAAGGTGCTGAAGAGGAGTATGGGACCCTCTCCCGTTTTTTGTCCATGAGTACTTATATCAGCACTTCACAGGGGGGAAATAAATCACCTTGACAAGAGGTAAATAGCCCTGTGCTAAAAGCCCTGCTCAAGGGATGGCCAGGAGCTTTGTTGGCTTTGCTCATCGATTTCCAGTCAAGAGTTAGTTCGTCGGTTGTTCAGAACAATCTAGAGGAAGCAAAAGTTGGATCAAATGTTGATTAAACAAAATGTCAAATTTATTGATTTTCTGTGGCCCTAGTTACAGCCTTTGAAAGGCCAGAGGCCAGGCCTTGTGACCCTGAATACTCTGTTCCCTTTCTGTAAAGTAGCTGTAAGAGTGCTTGCATATCTTTAGGCCTTATCTTATCTGGAAGCAAAAAGTTACGAGTTACCGTGCAGTGAGGGCGTGCTGACCCACAGGACCTTTGTGTCTGTGTTGGGTAGTATCAGGGAAGAGACACTGGTCTCGTATTTTTCCTCTAGTGAGAGAGCAGGCTGTTCACTATTAAAAATTACTGGAGCAATACTGCAGCCACGCGTCTACTGAATCCTCAAGTGCTGCTTTCAGACAGACATTCGGTAGCTCTAGAGAAGGAGAATCTAGTGAGGTATTGCAATGTTTCCTTCAGGCATCGATCAAGCTAGTAAAAGAAAATGGATTTTGAAGCTGTGGCTGACCAGAATAACTCTGCTTGGGCTGTTCGTATAAGAATTCTGTGTTACAGAGTTTTGGGTGATTGCGTGCACACAGGAGCAAATTGAGGTTTGCAGCTTCTGCACAGCTATTGAGATCCAGGAGTGATCTCCTCCAGCTGTAGACATTTATGGGCCCTGTATGCTGAATTGTCAATCCTGTGTTCCGCACGCCTTAAAGTCTATTTTCTTTGGGTTGTCGCGCAGTATTTCTAGCTGTTTGTGGCAGTGGAGAGGGAAACACATAGTATCAGACTGAAGGTTGGGAATAATGATGGGCTTACAAAAGTTAACCCAAAATATCTTGGAAAACACGTCTTTCTGACTGACGTGTTGAGGGCTGTCCTAGTCTATGGACAGTGAAACTTGGGTGATTAAATTTTAAGCCAAATTAAAAATATAGGATAACAGAATATCACACTTCTGAACTGGCTGTGAAAATGTCTTCAGTTAAAGATGCTGGGTTTGCCCTCGGGAAGACCTATATATATACTGCTTGTATTTGGTTTCGATGTCCTGTGTATGATCTTCCTACAAGTTGTAGGGTTGGGCTTTGTGGCCATGACACAGGCACATTTTTGAAACAGTGAACAACAAGGTCCAGCTAGGCGACCGTGTCCGTTTGACGTAGACATACGCACCGTTATCTCCACACTTTCGTTGCCCAAATGCAGAAAGATAGGGATGTTTACTTTTCCTGTACTGTGTGGCTGGTCCTTTTTGGTTCCGTTCAGATCAAAGACTGTCTTCCTGTATGCCTAAACTCACAAACAGTGTGGACTGGAGTTTGGTTAGATCTTTTATGTATAGTTTAATCCAAATGCCAATGTAATTAGGGGAGCATTTGTTAAAGGGTATCTGGCAGATCTTGTCCTTCAAATGAAAGAAAGGATCTGGGCTATGCTTAATCCAAGTGATCTTTGTTCTCCAGTTCTCATTCTGTCTGCTCTTGTATCACGTTTTCACAGGACTCCGCTGACTTTCTTGTTTGTGTTCGAGCTGTTTGGGATCCGTGTAAATTAATGGCTCTGCTTTTCTGCAGTATATTAAATCTCTGTAATTCCTGCTTGTAGTCCGTTTGCTGGGCACTGATCAGCCTCGTGATAGGCAGTCTCCACAGCCTGCTGTACTGCCTGCAGTTCTTTTTGTTGGACACTTGCTCTCATCAGCATTTATAAAACTGATATGATGGTAATTAAACCCTGGATACTCTCCAGCTTTTTTTGGTGGCTTAATTGTACTTTGTGCTTTTTTGTGAAACTCAGTCTTGAATATGAACAGCCATGCTGATTGCTCGCAAGCTGTAAAGACGAGGGCAAGGCATTCTCACCTTCAGGCATTTTCCACGTTCTCTTACATTTGTGAACAAACAGCATATCTTAATCCTTTGTGTGTGGAGTTATTCTTTGGCTATCACACTGATGCACACTGAGCAGAGCAGAAAAACTCAGGGGATTCCCTTATCTAAACATCTCACATGAGACAATTTGAAGCTGTAGGATTCTGGAGTTACGGTGCAGATTCTCCCTGGATGCCTAGGGACAGCCTTCCCACCCAGCAGGAAATTTGATTCGATCTTGAATGGGTTTATTCATATGTCTAATAATGCTGGACAGTTTGAATACGTGTGCTTTTCAGTCCTGCCAACAGATCTTGTTCCTTTGCTAATTTTCAGTTGGACGCTAGCGACAGAGGGCAGAAAGCGAAGATGCCAAGATTTGCCCTCTCCGCAAATCTGGCAGTGTTCTGGGGCCAGCTCCAGCCTTGCCGCAAGTGGGTGTAATTTCCTCGGACTCCTCTGAATTTGGAGGCTAATTGTATGTAATATGGAATGTGCGGGAGGCTGATATAATGCCTCCCACCCTTCCTTCAGTGCTTTGTAAGAACAATCTTTCTTTTGAAGGTTATATAATTAGCCAAAAGAGCAAACGGCACGTTGGCGCTGTGAACACAGAGCTTGACAGTCCAAGTAAGCAATTAAGGGTTAGCTGCATTGCAGATGAAGCAGCCTTTTCTCGCTGTGCGTGGTTCGTTGCAGAATGAAATGCTTCTCTTGGGTGAGGGTGAGTGAAGGGCCCCAGTACTTTTATCTTTGAGGCATTCATTAATGTTTGTCGTGAGTAAGAATCTCAAAATCTACCTTAGGGTTACCTAGGGCAGCTAGGTGAGTAAATGGAAAAACACTGGGAGTAACGAGAATCTTGCTCTACACAGAACACCGCCGTCAGAAACTTCTGCCCTTGTGGCACAGTGGGTAAGCTTTGAACCGGAGCAGCATTGATAATGCTGTGGTTTTCCCTGTGATTGCTGTCATTTAATCCTGTCTCTGCAGCTCTCATAAGGTTTTTGGTAGGACACGCACACAGATGCGTGCGCTCAGTTCTCTCCTGTCACGCAGTAGCATTCCTTACTGTTTCAGTCCTTTTGCTAAATGAACTGTCTCCTGTGTATCGCCCACCCCATCCATCAGAGGCTGGTGTATCAGTTTCGTATAGTGTAGCTTTTTCTTATCAAATTTTAAGAAAACTCCAAGAGAATCTTCTCTTTAATCGGGGAAGGCCTTGGAAAAAAGAAAACTTCTGACAGTAGTATCCCCATCCTCCTTATTTTGTTAGTATTGAAACTGTGATTTTTCAAGAAAGGCCTTTGGCTCTGGATGTTGAAATATTTTTGTTGCTTTTAACAAGGGAGGCAGATTCTGCTCCCAGCTTGGTGTCCTTTTCCACAGACACGCCAGTCCAACGGAGTTTAGAAGGCTCAGTCCCACCCGTGGCTCTCTGCCTGCAGGGACCATGATGTCAGGAGCACGCCTCAGCCTGAGAACAGCATCTGTGTTGTCTGGCTCCGTGTTCTCCCTGACTCCAGCTTCACTATTAACAGGCTGCTTCAGGACACGCTGTTTCCCAGCTCAGGGGGACTCCGATTTTCTAATCAAGATAATGAATTGTGTTACTCAGTTAACTGAAGCAGGGACCTTCTATGTGAGGCGCTCCCGAGGTAGCTGAGTCGCTGTAGGGCAGGGAGGGAGGCGGCAGGCAGCGTGCTCTCTGCTCCGGGGCGGCTGGCCTTTGGCCACCATGGGCAGCCCCGGGGCTGACAGAACTGTCCCTGCTCTGTGGGGCCATCTCTAAAGCAAGTGGGGATCCCCAGGGGTCGCAGGCAATAGACTGCCCCCAGGCCCCAGCTCAGGGGCAAAGAACAGGGCTAAGCTACAAAGAATTGGGATTAAGACGTGGCAACATGTTTCTGCTACTGATCTGTTCCGTGAAGCTGTGTGAAATGCTTCGCTTAGTCCCCAGTTCCCCTTTTTTTTCTTGTCCTCCCCTGAAGCAGTGGAGCAACGTGCCTTCAGCCAGTGCTTGCTGACAAAAAAGGCAATCCTTCCTATAGCAAAATCCAGCAATCATCTCTGTTAGTATCATGGTACTTACTTTGTTAGGTATTATAAATAAGATTAAAGGAAGTGGTTGTCTTGAACAATGTAAATCCTGAGCAAATCAGCCAGCCAGACTATATATATATAAACATATATATATATATGTATGCTACAAATGCAGGACCAGAACACATAGCAATCTGTTAACAGCAAAAGAGGATAAAACCTCCTATATTTAATAAGAAAAAATTCAGCTCCTCTTATATTTGGCTGCTGCTAGAAAAGCGTTGTCCCTTCAATCCTGATTCAAATGTTTTCTAGCACAAGGTATCATCTCCTTGCTGAGGGTATAATTATTATTGTGGCCTCTGTTGACCCAAGAAGCTAATAAAAAAGTCTGAGGAGGGAGGCTTTCTGTCAGTTGTTCCACTTAAGATGAGAAATTGGCAATTTAAGGGTGACTTTGATGCAGTCCTATCTATTTATAAAGAATTGAGAGAGACCTGTGTCCCTGAACACAGCAGGACTCAAGAAAGCTCACTTAAAAGCTGTTGTCTTTGGCTTTTCCTGGGGCCATGTTGTCAGTGCTGCTCGGTGCCCATGGCTTTTCAGTGCACAATTTTGCTTTTCTTCTTTTTTGATCATTTCTGCTGATCAGTGCCTTGTTCCCTGGATGTGCAGCGTGACATTCTTGGGATCCATCCTACTCCATGAACTCATCAGTTCTGTTCGCTAGAGATGTGTAAGTGTTCCCTTGCTTTACATTGCCTCTCTCCCCTCGAGGCCATTGCGTGTGTCAGTTGGGTTTCTGTCAACCCAGAGAAGTGATTTTGCCCTGCGTTACTGCCTGAACCCCAGAGGTGCCCCAGGATTTTGTTATGAGACATGTAACACGCCGGGCAATGGGGACCTCACCCTGAAATTCTGTGTAGACATTGAGGGCAAGGCGATCGTGGAGGTTATAAAGGAGACCGGCTGGCGTTTTGGGGAAGCTGCTTCCCTGTGCGAGTGGCAAGCTGGCAGAAAGCTAGAAGTGTTTTATCTGAATGTGTGAAAGATGCAGAGCTGGCAGTTCAGAGCTAAGGCTTTTCCTCTCAGACTGGCAGATACCTCCCTCCAAGTCAGAATTGCAATGTCCAAATTGTAAGCCTGGGGATGGGGAAGGATTTGTGGCTGGTGGGAGAAAGAGTTTCTGGTTGTGTTGCTGTTGGGCTTGAACTGGCCATTGGCCATCTCTGGAAGCGACGTTAACAGGATTGGCTTTGGAAGGAGGCCAATTGGCAAAGTGACCCCGAGTGCTGAAGCACAGGTCAATTTGTGGCAAGTGTTTGTTCACTTAAGTTTCAGTCTGAGTCCCTCAGCTTTTCTTCAGAAGCAATGAGCATCTTCTCTTAATACTAAGAGTAGTTCTGGATACAGAATGCTGCTGAAGATTATGCCCTGAATATCTGTATATGAGTGCACTGAATGGAGCTGTGCACCTTCCAGGCCCTTCCCTTCAGTAAATGAAGTTCACGATGCCTGGTAGCAGTAGCTGCAAGAATGTTGCTGTGGGGCTGATGTTCAAATCGGAGGTGTGTTCAAACCCACACTGTAGTCTCTGTCTGCGCCCTGCATGTGAAGAACATCTTTCCTAGTTGTTGCTTTTGGAATTCCTAGCACAGAAGTGCACTTGTGCAAGGTCTGGAGTGCCGTTAGTGCTTCAGCAAAGCTCTGTCTGTATCTGTTGTTTACCAAACTTGGGTGAGAGATGAAGAACATCCTTCAAAACTTCCCATAAGTACCGACCATGATAAAAGGGTCTCCTCTTTTGCACCTGACTTTGCCACAGACGACTGTGTCGTATCCTATCGCCTTGCTCGTGAGGAGCAGGAGCATGGTGGAACAGGGATGAATCCACTGATGGAGGGGCCAAGGGTGCTAGCATCTGCTCCAGCCTCATGGCAGCGCCTGGGATGTGACGCACGGCAGGGGAGTTTTATTCTGATAATTCCCAGCTCTGAGCGTGAATGGTGGTTCTGGTCATTCCTCGGTGTTTGCGTATATTAACTCTACTTAAATATCTCTGTGACTGGAGATAAAAAGAAAACTCTGTATGTTGCACTAAAGCCTTATACTCCTGTCATTTCTGTTTAGTTTCAGGCGTGTTACTGAGCACAGGATACATCCCAGATCTGAGATAAAAAAAGAACCGTTTTTCTTTGCTAATGGAAGAAGTTATTTTAGTGTAAAGCACAAGCTAGGAATTGGTGCCCGTTTCTTGTTTGAAGCTAGACAAGGTCAGTCAGCTAAATTACACCGTGAGCCAGCTCTGAAAAGTTAAGGAAATCAGAAAATCTGCAAATTCTATTAATGTGAGCTGCTCTAGATGCTTTTAGAATACAGAATCAGCAAGAACAAAAAAGTATTTTGGGGAATAGATATGCTGGTGCAGTGCAAAATCATAAACAGACAAGCATAAGCAAAGATTATTCAGATAATGGTCTCAACTGAGAATAGCTGATCATGCCAATTAGCTGTTATGATGTAGCTGCCTTATGACTAATTTGAGCAGTCTGTGGTGGGTGATGATGATCTTATGGCACTTGCGTGAGCAGAGCAAGCAAAGACACGGGCTGCAGATTTGCAGAGGAGAAAAGTCTGGTAGGGCGACTTGACTACAGCACAAAACTTTCCAAATCAGGATGGCAGCGTAGAGGTCTCAGGGTCTCATTTACACAGAGGTCTGAGGTCAGAGGGCCATGGTCTAGGGAGGTGTTTGAGGAGCATTTGGAAGTCCCTGAGGCGGTGCGAGGGCTGCTCACTGGGTAGGGCCTTGCAGAAGATCGGGAGGAGGTGGGAGGTGGGGACCCAGGGACTTCCCAGTGACCCTGTGGGACATTTCTTCCCTTCCCTTGTGGAAGCAGTGGGGGAGCGGCTGCATTGGCTACCTCCAATTTAACTGGGGTACGAGGCACTGAGGAGTGTAAATAGCATCCTATAGCCAAGTCCCTAGAAATAAAGCCCAGTTGGAGTGCAGTCTCATTGAGCGCTGAGCTAGGTTTGAATGGGGCTGGAGCAGGAACCTGTTTCAATTAATGTGCTGAGTTATGGCCCTTGGAGATTAATTTGAGTTTCAGAAAGGTTGCTAATGGGTTTTGGGTGGAGAAACTCCTTCCCTGAAAGGATTGCTGGTGATGGGAGAACAGCAGAGACCGTGAAGTCTAAATGCACTGGGAAGTGGGAGGAAACACAAGTCCCTGAAATCAAGGGTATGAGAAGAAGCTTTCCAGTGAAATGAATTGGAGAGGAGCGGTGAGGAAGCCTCGTTTTCCAGAGGGGCTTGCTAACACTGAGCGGGACGTTGGTGCGTTGGGCCCGGTTGCAATGTTATGTGGCATTCCAGACTTTCCAACAAGGCCTCACTGCAGTTTGGGAAGTCGGTTTCAGTCGTCTTTTTTTTCCGACAAGACTTGGCATTTTCTTTGCAGACATTGAAGGCTGCAATTTAAGGGACTGACAGTAGGAGGATGAGTATAATTATAATGGACATAATTAAGGGAAAGATGATCATGTAAAAGATTAGGAGGAGAGTATTATGAAAGATGGCTGAAAACAGCGAGGCATTTCCCACAGTTCAAGCTTATTTCCATGTTTAATGTGTTGCTGCCGTATGAACGACAGAGATGGGGAAAGGCTTGCTGCCCGTAACCGGGAAAGAGAAGTTAATAAGGAAGACGTATGGCTCGGTGCATGTGTGTCTAATTAAGAAAGGGGGCTGCAGTGTATGTTTTGGACAGAAAAAGGAAAATACTGGATGCAGTATTACTGCACGGAGAGTAGGTGATTACAGCAAGGAGAAATCAGAGAATCCTGTTCAGGAAACAGTGAGGAAAACACGCTCTAACCAGAGACTTTTGGTAGAATGTGTTGATGTGGGCAGATTGACTTTATCATTGAATTCAGGGAATGATCGACGGTGTAGCTGGGGAACACTCAACTGTCGCTTTTATGACGACCAAAAGGTATCTCCCACGCTGGTCAGGATTACCGAGTGTGTTGTCTAGGAACACTTGAAAAGGAAACTTGGTTTTTTCTAGAACAGAAATGTAGTAAAGCAAAGCACCAGTAGTTAGAGGGATTTCTAGAGACAAAGGTCTGAAAATGATGCAAGCATCCTTGGTAAGAACAATATAGTTGGCAGCATGCAAAGGGAGAAGGCCACCTCAAGTGTTTTCCTAACTGTTTCTTCTGTTTGTGCATAATTTTATATAAATAGATTGAAATTTTTGTTTGAAACAGCGTGAGTAGCCTTTGTGATGGGTAGAGGAAGGGAGTCTTTCGTATTTAAGCCTGGATGCTACTTGGTATCCTGTCGGCTTCCGTCTTTATCTGTTCATTGTTTAAATTGCCTAATTGCTGTATTTCCATTTATGCAATTTAACTTTCTCTTAGTCTAAAGAAATTTTAATTTAGCATTAACAGATTATTTAAAGATTGTTTTTTATGTTCATATCATATAGGGGCTTTAAAATTATTTCAGAGCTAAAAACTTTTTCAAAACTATCTGCAGGTTCCAGCTGAAACATGTAAGATAAGTTACAATCTATTAATTAGAAAAGCGAAAGTAATGATGAAGCTGGTTAACGCCTCCTGTGCTGGATGGTGTGTGTGCTCTGCCCTGGCGCCTCGCTGCAATCTTTACCTCTTTACGGCGCTTGTGTTTGCGTGTAACAGTAGACTGAGGGGAGGCTCTGTGTTTCCCCCAGGACAAGAACTTGCTCCTGTTGACTGTTGCATTGAGCCTTTGGCCTGAAGCGGTTGATTTCTATGTCAGTTGGTCACCGTGTCAGCCTGTGAAATGGCAACAGGTTAAGCTGACCGTTCATATTTCTGTGAACTGTTTACGTGTATTTGTATTGATGTTTCGCTGGCGTGGGCTCCTTTGGCATTACTGCTAATGTTATACTGGTGAGCGTAGAAGGAAAAAAGGTACAGGCAAGAGAACACAGGCATCCAAAGTACTGTTCCTTCATCTTGCTCACGAAAACGTAAAATTTTAGATCTGTTACCCACGGAACTGCAAGTATACCCAAGGAGTCTGTTCTTGTCCTGTCCCTCTTTTGGTCCGTAGCACTTTACTCACTGTTCCAGACCACACATACCTGCAAGAGCAGTTTAACCAAAATATTCCCCGGTGACTGCTTGTCTCTTGAGTAATGTCAAGAACTCTGGAGTCTTGCCAAAGAAAGTGAGCCCCATGTGTGAATCTGGAGTGAGACCGGTGAATACAGATTGTCCTCAAGAGTCTGTCCCCTCTCCCCGTGCTGTTCGCACACACAGGTTTCTTCTCCTCCCCACCACTGAGACAGACTGAAGGCTTTGTAGCATCTTGAATGAAAAGGGGTGTGAGAATGTTCTGCGGGGGAGCTAAGCTAAATCCTTTGTCAATCCTTTGTGTAGTCTCCATCTCAGAAGTTGTGGAAATATAGTCATCTTCAAAGTCAGGATTATTCGATTCCAAAGCATACAAAGGAAGGGAGTGTTTGGAACAGCCCCTGAATGAGGGAACACTTGGGATGCCTTTGACTGTCAGAGAGTTCTTTTCTTGTCTGTTCTTCTGGAGCTGGGCTCCTCAGGAGCTGTCTCTGGCTGATCCTCTTAGCGAGGGAGACCAAGGGGTTCCAGGGGTGCTACATCTCTGGTCATGTTTCAGGTGTATTTTCACCTGAACAGAGCGGAAGAACTAAAGGAGGCTTTGGGGTTTTCTCCAGGGCAAGTGTTGTGTGCAGAAAGCTCTGTGCACGCGTGAAGGGAGCTGGAGTGCTTGCAGAAGAGAGATCTGAATGGAAGCAAATTAAAGAGCAAGCCAGTACTTAACCCGAGGGAGATGCGTCTGCTGGCCGCTCGCAGGGCGCGGGGCTGGCGTAAGCAAACCCCCACTCAGCTCAGCAGTGCAGCGTCTGAGTAACGGGAACACAAGAGCAGGCGTCCAGGTGGAACGCTGGGATTTAAAAGTTTCTGAAGGGTTGACCTGGAGGTCAGATTCTGCTCGCTCTGTGCCAAAGGGCGCTTACGAGGATGGAAGACTGTTGGAATTGCTGGGGTGGCTCTGGGTTGGCGCAGACAGCACGGCGTTGTGCTGACGTTGCTGATCCCTGGGCAGTCTGTCCCGGGGACTCGGGTAAAGGGACTCGAGCAAACCGAGCTTTTGCCCCTGACGCAAACAGGGCTTCTGATGATGCTCGAAGCTCCTGGATTTGCAGAACAAACGTGGTGGTAGCCTCCTCTGCCGTGCCGCTCTGCTTCGGAGCGCAGGGCAGC
>Ga0181612_159692_pt1 | contig 11482 bp, 5 predicted proteins | sample HoacroProtozoa21_FD_119630 | JGI IMG/M metagenome (GOLD analysis project Ga0181612, IMG submission 119630) | Hoatzin crop microbial communities from Cojedes, Venezuel. Combined Assembly of Gp0051906, Gp0051904, Gp0051908
AAATCATCTCCACCCTTCTCAGCCAAAGGGAGAGCTGCAGGGATACCTGACCCGCTGATAGTGGGAAAGGCAGTAGAAATACAAGCACACCTCCAGAAGCACTCAGCAAGAGAATGGAAAGTATAGAGATAACAAGGACAGAAAAGCAGAGCCTCAGTAGCAAGAATAAGCATACCAAACAACAAGAGAAAATCAAAGATAATGACAGGTGGAGAGGGTCACAAAAGAGGCAGAATCTAATTTTAGTACTATAAACTGCATTCTTCCATTTTCTCAGCCTTTGCTTTTGAGAGCACCTGGTATCATGGCAGACAGGGGATGCTTTTCTACTATCACACTAACCTGCTGTGAGAAACTGCTTGCAGCTATAGGGTTAATGCCAGAGCCAGTTGTTTGGGAAGTGCTATTTGGAAATAAGTTTGTTAAGCACTGACTATTTTGAAATGATAAAGAGTGTTGGAAAGGCAGAGATCTGAGTGCCACAGAGAAGAATCCTGAGAGCAATAATACAATTGAATGACAATTTGAACACACTAGTAGAAATCCTGCCCTCATTGAACATAATAAGGACATTTCCATCGGTTTCAGTGAAGCAAAGATTACAGCCAAGGACTGATGGACACAAATTGAAAAACATTCTCCAGTCAGGCTACACAGATGCCTAGTGAAGGAAAGATTGTCCTGTAATGCAAATATTCTAATCATAACACAACAGAAAAAGCAAATATTAAAACTGTTTTAAGTATTTCAAATGGAGTTTAGAAGAATAATTAGAATCATGCAGAAACCTACGGTTATTGACATATTAAAATAGTTCAGGACAAAGGATGTGTTGCTTAGAAACTAAATTTATGGGGAAGATCAAACACGCTCAGTGTCTTGCAAAAATCCAAGCATCACTTCTGGTCATGTACTGAAGTCAGATAATGGCAATAAGAAACAAACATATACATATGAAAAATTATTGACATTAATTAATGTGTTAACAGTAAAACTGATCTGTTATGCTCTCATGCTGAAGCCTGCATTTGTCAGAGAAAGGTAATTTAGCAACTGCCGTTTCATTTCCCTATGCTTTGCTTTTACAGCTGGTAGAAGGTTTGCAGAGTACTTGAAAAACTTGACCCTTCTCCAGCCTCCCCCGCATGAGTCAGCCAACCTTTCTTCAGTCGTCAGACTGCACTTCCTGCTGGGATCCAGAAGGAAAACAAACGAGAGACACCAGTTCTGGTCACGGTGAGGGAGGTAATAAACCAGTGACAGGTATTTTTATGAAATTTAAAATGAATTCCTATATATTATACATATCGACCGAGTGCCAGTCCATGGCACTATCTCATGCAGGGTTCTGTTTCAAAAGACATTTTGAAGCACTCCAGTTCATTCCCTGTCCTGGAAGCATGCTTCTCTTGTTTACATAGAGGCAAAATAATTCCCTGTATTTTATGGGCTCCAGAAATATTACAGACAAAAATAGTAAAACATTTTGTTTGTACATGTATAAACTTAACATGATTTTGATAACATTAGTAAGATTAAACTTAAACCAAAATTTCACTGATAAAGGTCCAGCATTTCAAGCTCTTATTAAATCTGTGTCTAATACTCTTTGTCAAATTTGAGTTTTTTAGAAGTCGACTGACAGTTCACCTTTTCTAGTTTGCTTCAATTCACCACGATACCTCTCTGTTCTACCACACCTTTAATAAATGCACATTTCTGGGAAAACCCCAATTTCTTCCCCCCAGAAATAAATCCCAAATGAAGAATCCATTGAGAGAAGTGATCATGCTTAGTCAGCCAAATTTAATAACAAATTTACCCTTTTCTGTCCACAGACCCTCCTGGTATTTCAGTTCCAAACTTGCCTACTATTACACTAACTGTGCTGACAGAACTGCTGTCCCCATTAACTCCTTGGGTTCATTCCACAGTGCACACAGGAGACACAACCCCTTTAAACTTCAAGGAGTTCCCACTGCAGTGTAGAAGAGAAAAATTCAGAGATTATGGAATAATCATCTCCAAATCGATCAATTTCCCCCTGAAGGTAAAAAACTGAAAGAAAGAAAAAAGTTGAACAGTTCCAGCTTGCCTTCTTGAAGGGAAAGTACCCCCAGGGCATGTTGTAGAATGATCCCCATCTCTTTCTCCTGATGCTTATTAAGAGGTCATAGATCTCAGTTACACTACAGCATTCACAAGTGATATCCCCAGCTAAGGACTATGACCTCTCAGTACAAGTACAGGGATATAAAATTAGGAATATTAAGGGTTCACATTAAGAAAGAGTTTCCCTCAACTCTCAGTCATTTTGGAAGAACAGTTGGAATTAATGGCATTTCTGGTGCCTTATAAAAAACAGAGGAGCTTTAGTAAAAGTGACTGCAGGTTCCAGCGTTTTCCATAGGTGCAACACACCAGGGCTAAATTTTTAGCTGAACATCACAGATTTACACAACAGAATATTCAATACAATAGATGTCTTTCTCAAAAAGCACAGGGTGCAGCTCAGAGTGAATTAAGATGTGCTTTCTTTCTGTCTTAAGTCTACTCCCTCTAACTAACACTCCTAGTATGGAACTGATATTATAACCGTCTCAGACAGGTTATTATGCCAAGACCAGGCAGGGACTGGAATGTCTTTAAGGACCTTTCCCCTCCAACAATTCTCTTTTTTCATAAAAAGAGGTTTTTTTACTCCCGCCAGATGATGCTTGCTTGAGAGGATAAACTGAGCCCATACAGGTGGTGTGTTAGTGAACCACCAGATCACCCGGAAGCCTTAACACTCTACGGCTGATTGTATAAACATGAATTAAGGTTCTTCTACAACTGTATTAAGCAAAGTGTTGAAGAGCTGTGGGGCATTTTGTTACATTTGGCTTTCAAGCTATGAATTTAACTGCTGAACATATAAGTAATGATAATCTGTTGTACCTCCCATTCCGTTCATTTCTAAATGGTAATTAAAGCAAGCACCAACAATAAAAACAGCAAGTATTTCAAGAAAATTATTTCAGAAGGTGCTAAAAAATTACCACTTAAAAGACTAATCTGTCATGGCAACAAGACCCATTTTGTAATACACTGACAATACGTTACATAAAAATACTCCTGTAAAATAGAAGCATGTAATGAACAACAGGTATTTACTCTACAGTAGCTGATTCTCTGAAACACTGTAGTCATTACAGACTGTAGGTGTATATATGTGCATATATGCAAGACAATCATTATTTTATTTTTAATAGTGTGTCTATTAGAATCATACACATGAATTCCCATTGTACTGGGTAAAGGTCAGGGTAGCTATGACCCTGTATCAGCAGCAGCTTTACAATTCAAAGTCTGTATTACTGAGGACTGTGAAAAGCAAGACAAGCTTGGCCACAGGATCCATATTGATTACAACTGTAATTGGAAGCAGCATAGCTATCATAGGGTAAGTAATGACTATTTTTTCTTCTTCACATATGTGCCAGTGTTGATGATTCCCGCTGCCCCCTCCCTTCTCTGCCCTGCAGGCAACCATCTTCCTTGGACAATGAGAATTAGGAATTTCAGCTGCATAGATCAAATAGAGATTATAGTACTGCTCTCCCAAAACTGGAATGAACTCTGGCAGTTACGTCCTCCATACAAAGCCTGAAAAAGGTCAGTGGATTACCTCATGTCATCACCTGGCAGATCTCAGAAATTGGACCCTTTTCTGAAACAGGCGGGAGATGTCACTCAAGCACTGGGAGAGCTAAGTTAATATTAAATGGGAAAGACACAGGAGCCAAATGGTAACACAGAGAGATACCCTGTACTGCCCATTTGGAAATGCTCTGTGAGGAAATGGCTTGACCTTTAGAACACCCAGCACTGGCTATAAAAAAATGGAGCAACAGAATGTCAATGTAATAAAGCAAAGTTCTGGATCTAGCTAGGGTAGGTTCTCGATGGAACGCCAGGTAGGCACTTGAACTAAGTCTGAAAAAGCTAGTCAGTGCTTGGAGACAGGGATGACGACGTAGAGCTAGCTTGGTAACCACAAAATACCACAGTCAGAAGAGGAACTATTTATAATGTTATCACGGTCCCTCCCAGAGCCTAATGCTACTGCACTCACCCACAATGGCACGTCAGGTATGTCTAATTGATGCTTTCACAGTCCTATGTAAAAAAGCACCAGACAGACATGTCCTCTGGTATGGCTTAGGACTATGACCCTAAGTCCTACTGCTGAGCATGACTTAGGAAGAAGACACTCAAGTAAGGTACATTGTTTACATAAACCTCTGAGTATATGCTGAAAAACAGGCTCTGGATGACAGGCACACGGGGTCTTTTAACCTGTAAAACAGTGTACTGTTGTCCTCACTATTCACTTTTTATCTTCAGTGAAAGTGTATTCACTCAAGAAGCTTTGAGCAGAAGTGATCAAAAGCATGGTTCAAATGTGTAAGGCCCAAGTCCCAGGATGACTGAATTCATGTTCCTGACAGGAATGGATACCTTCTATGTGTAACAGCTCTTTGGCCAAACTCTGCTGCCATACTCCACTTGCCCAGTAAGGCATGGATTGCTGTAAGATGAGCCCTAAGAGCCCCGTATATGATGCTAGATTATTTAATCAGTTGAGAGACAGTTGTACCAAGAACTAGGCCTGGTAAGGCCTGCACTGGGGCTGCCTACGCCTAACCCCATTGTCAATGAGAGAACCAGAGTCTCTAGTCGAACGGTTTCCACTGCAGACCAGGACTTCCGGGCCAGCATGGAGGCGTCTCTGTCCATGGTACTCAGCGAGGCAGCAGCTTCCTCCCCGGGTGGGGGACACCAGGTCTCACCCGTCATCTTGCCATTACGTCGGCAGTTCAGGTTCACATGGTGTAAAAAGCCCTTGGTGGACACATACAGTAGATAAGCCAACCAAAGCTAGCATGTGCTAAAAGAATCACCTGTCTTTTGTAGTGATGGAAAATCAGGCTAGAAGAAGAGGAAACTAGGAAGCAAAATTGAGGAAAAAAGTATCCATGAAAGATACACAGGATGCACTCAAAGCCCCTTGGAAGACACCACCATTTGCTTCCTCTCCCATCTTCAAACAGAACAAGTGTTCTGGCATTTACAATTAATGCTTATGAACAGGTTTATTATGGGGGTTCCCCGAGTCAAGAATAACAGTTCCATGATACAGACATCAGCTGCTTTCACTTACAAGGGGTCACCGACAGACAACTTGGGAAGTGCAACAGGCTGCTTTTAAAACACCCAGGAGGTGAAGATCTGCTGTTTTTATGACTGATTAACAGTCTCAAGAGCAGAGATCAATGGCTTCCAAGCAAAAGGGGGAGGAGTTTATGTCTCCTTGCCCATGTTGGCTGTTCATCACGGATCTACTGTCTCTCAAGGTAAGTACTGGGATTTTGAAGAACAGCAATAAAGCTACGTAGCCTACTTTCACAGCCTTCAGCTCCAGCATATACAAGTTCCCTCCACATCTGAGCAGTACCAAGCTACCTACAGAAGTATTTATACAGAATTTTGATATGAAAATCTAAGAACGCAATTATCAAGATCCTCATCTATCCTCCCTAGGAGCATGTAGTTCTGCACATGAAGTTCTGTATGACGGATCCTCCAAATTGCTACTATTTTAGCAGGCCTTGGCCATTCTGTAACACATATAAATCTTCCATCAAAGTCCACTGACACGCTTTACACTGCTCTCTAAATTCAAAATTATGATCTTTGGAGACACAGGCTGTAGCTACCACCTTATTCCCACTTTTCCCCAAATATCATGGATACGGAGTTGCAGATATGGGTTCTTCACCACATAATCCTTAAAGGATGTGAGTCCACAACTTGCAAACTCAAAGAAGCACACTGAACTACCATGGATGTTGGCTGGGACAAGAAACTGGATGAGAGGGTCTGCTTTCCACTGCGTCAGTCAAACAGAATATAACTTAATGGAAAAGAAGTCAGAAGTTTGTGATCCAAAGCAAATGGAAAAGTAGAAGCATGTCTCTGTAGTATGGCAACTGGGAAACCCTCTAAGGAAAGAGAGTCCTAAGCTCAAGCCCCCAGTCCAAGCACAGTTTGTCTTTTATTCAATAACTGCTAAATGTAAAATCCATATGCAGTCCTTGGTGCAGGAATTCTCAAGAGAAACAGGGGGACTCTCTCAAGTGAAGTAACTGTACTCGGCAAACAGTGCTTGGCAGTGTGCCACTAACTGCAATGAGGCAGATGAATATGCTTTTGGTGCATCATAGATTTCACTTCTCAAGGTCCTTGACCTCAGAAGCACTTTTATCAAGCTCAGATTTTTCACTGTACTGCAGAAATGACCAAGGACCCTTGCCATGTATCCTTGCTCCACACAGATAGTGGAAACTGAAAAAAACAATGGCAAAATCTGCAAAATATTTGGCCAGCTTTAGGATTCTTTTGCTAGCAAGAAGAGTAATTCTAGCTAGGATATCAAAGCATAACAACACCAAGTGCTCACAAGAGTTATCTTGTCATCTCACTGTGCACAGCATACATCCTTTAGGACAAAATCCCCTGTAAAGTATTCAAGTCTTCTAGTGAAGGAGATGGTCCTGACATTACCAACTCATTCAGAAAGATGAAAGATTCCTGGGCACTAGGAAGAAGAGAAAAGAGGCAAGAGAAGGAAACCATTATAGTGGAATCTCTATTACCTCGCATTTGGTAAGTCCATGATCACTTGTGGTGCATGCTGTCTGTGAAGCTGTTAGGTAGCACAACCTCTTACTTCTAGACATGCAAGAAGGTGTTTCTCAATCCCACAGGAGGCTGATATCCATGAAAATTAATCATGGTCATAACTGGAACCACAGAAATACTGACATAGCTAGAAGTGATATCACCCAGCCTAGCGACACTCCAGTGCTGATGGAGAGCAGCACTCAAAACAACTGGTCTCCAATATATCCGCTGGAGTTATTTTCAGATGGTATGTGAAAGGAATCTCTGAGCAGGGCTAGAGAGTAAGACTGCATCTCCTCATTGGCAGGGGACACACAGCTATAGCAAATAACCTTTTCAACATCAGAAACAACTTAGGGGATAATGTGAATGGCTCTCAGTTCTACCTGACATACTCATGGTGTCAAAGCTCTAGCACTAAGCTAGAGCCCAAAGCATAAAACTTCAAGTCTACCTAATCACCTAAAGGTAAAATAAGTATCCCCAATGGAGAAATAGCTCATGTCTTTTACCTCAGAACACCCTTAGCCTTCAAGCTAGGACTGCATATGACTCAGTAGCCTGCTTTCAGACAAGTTTTACAGCCTGTGACGCCAATAGGGCTAGCAAGGAAGTCATTTACAATGCACTATGTCTACTGACACTCAGGTGGAGGATGGCAGTCTTGTGTACCAGCACCTCCACTGCTGCTGAATTATTTGACAACTCAGCCAGCTAGACTGGCATGTTCACTGCATGGGTGACTGCAGGCAAGGCAGCACCATAGGATGCTCCTTTTTCTAGTATTACTCTGGTTATGACTGAGACTTCTGATGTCAAAGCAACCTACAGGATCTTGAAGTGGACCAAGATTGTGCCGAATGCCTCTGAACACAGAGCTAGCCAGCAGAGAGGCAGTTCTCACATACATGAGTAAGACTTCATAAGAGTACAATTCCTGAGGGTTTGGACTGAAAGGTGAAATAAACAGCACAAAGCACTGTGCAGGGAGAAGAGATTGTAAATCAAGCAAGAGAAGATTAGGGAGTGCCTGACAAATTGTGCCCCGCCAACAGCATATATAGCAGCACTGTGAAAGGTTAAGTTTCTTTTCCTGTTGGCAGAAGAAGAGAAGGTGCAGTTGAGGGTTTATCAGTAGTGCGCCACATTTGATCCTGCATGCATGTTCCTACAGTGAGATCTAAACTGACATATACTAGAAGGACATCAGGTTCATAGCCATGCTAATCGGATCCTTTACTTACATACATAACTTTGAGGATGACAACGTGTAAGTAGCTAATGAGTTATTCAATGGAAATGCTATAGGAAGGGTAGAGTAAGAAAAGCAGTAACATTGGAGAGAAACACTATTAAATCCATATTTTTATTGCCAATCCTTTGTAATGACTGAATTAATACAGTTCAGCATCTTATCTGCCTGTGGTTACAAGTATTGCAAAGAATTTTTTTTACTTTTTTCCCCATTTTTCCATTATCTGTATTCCACAAACATCACAGGAATTGTCAGCAATTAACATAAATAAATCATCACCTTTTCAGAGAAAGCTTCAGTACAAGAATTTCAGATGGTAGCAAAAAATTTTACTAAATAGCTCATGCAGGGCCTGCTCCTTCCTCCACTGAAGTCAATGGGAATCTTTTCATTGACTTCAATGGATATTGGATCAGACCCAAATTGAAAAGATCAATAGCGTACACATTAGGATAAAAGAGCAGCTATGCCCTCCTCCAGAAAAAGAACACGAGTTCATTTCAAACAACAGATTACAGGAAGGAACCAGTTGGGGAGAACTTTTTTCTTCTCCTTTGAAAAAATCTGCAAGAGAACAGCATTTCAAGATCCTGAGAGCTAAATCTCACAGAGTTGTAAGTAACTCTCCTGTTCCACTATCCTCTGAATAGGTGGGGGTGACTGACACTGAGAGATTGGGACCGCTGCTTAATAAAGTAGCTCCCCTCTCCCCATTTCTGTCTCTGGTTGAGAGTGCAGAATGAAGATTCAATAAAACAATTTTATTCCTTCCACTGAAGTGTCAAAGCTTCAGAAGAACACATCTAACATTTTCAAATGCAAAAACTAGAAGGCTCGGTATCAATTTGAGAACCTACAGCAGCAAGCCCCTTTCTCTAGCACATTACAAGGTTGGTAGTATTAGGGGCAGTCAAGACACTATGACAGTCAACTCTCATATTTCGTACTCAGGGTTTTACTAAAGGGTTGTCTTAAGCCATTGTTTTACCATCCTGTTTGTTCCACCAAAGAAATTGTTGATTTTACCCAGCATCACTGTACGGAAAATGACCCTACAGCTGGGTCAACATGCACAGTTCATAAATACTTGCAGCGCAGCTCCCTGTGCATCTCAAAGAGCACCTCCAAAGCTCAGTAAAATCCAGACAAGCTGCAGCTGGCTCAGTCATCTGAAAAATCAGGGTTTGGAGGGCTTCAGAGTTCAAATGTGAGCTTCAGAGGCTGGCACTTTCACATAATGGACAACTTAGGTAAGTCTTTAGTACCTGAGATGAGGCCCAGATTGGAAAGACCGTACATCAGAATTCATGATACACTCTGCCCTGCTCCAGAGAGAACACAGTTGACCCAAAGAACAGAATATAGCAGAAAAAATTCAGTTCTGGTAAACCTCTTGCCTTTCATTAACAACTTCGTGACAGACAAATATCTTAGGGTGTCTATTAGTGTCACTGGGACTCCTCCAAAAGGAGACAACCAGAGCAAATATGTAACACCCTGTGGCATCAGAAGAGTGTGATGAGAAAGGAAGGTGCAACCACCCCGCCAAGGTAACACTTCTTTTGAAAACTTTGAATCTGGGCGTGGCATCCAAAGGCACTGGTGGAAGTCCAAGAGAAAGGCAAGAGTACAGGGAGCTTGCCTAAAATGCTAAAAGCAAACTTTACTTTTGTCAAAAGTATATTGTACTTCAGAAAAGAAAAGTAAGCTACTTTTCTGTCAACTGTTTGTCACAGATTAACTAAAAATAACATAAACCGGTGAGGTTTTCTTAAGTGTTGTATCCTTAGTGTTAGGCCATACATGCAGCTTAGGACCCTGCATTGAATTCACCTCACTAACCACCTGTTGTGCTTTTTTTTTGCTGGAGAAAGAAGTAATCCTTGACTCTGGCTATTCTATCCAGGCCTCTCTCTCAATTTAAGGGTATATTTTGCTCATTTATATTTAGAAACAGAGGACAGTTGGCTTTTGGTCAACTTGGTAGCCCAGAAGGATGTGCGGTTTAGGTTTTTGTTCACTTCATTAGCTTTCAAACAGTCCGATCTCCACCCATTCACTATCACAAGTTTCCTTGAAAAAAAGGCAAAGGTATTTTTAGAAACTTAAACAACTTCCTTCAAGATTCATTTTCATTCCCCCATCCCCTGACATCATCCATGTCTACCTGCCTTTACACATGCATGCCAAATTGACTAATCCAGCGTCCTTCTTTCACTCTCATTTAGCAACACAACTCTGAGCAAGAACTGCTGTGTCCAAAAGCAGTGCTCTGGACACTTCCTACTTACTGTTTCCCCACCTGCTTTTCTTCAGTTTCTCAACACAACTGTGCCAGCATTGTTTAGTGCACTCTGCTTGCAGCTTTAAAGTGGAGAAACGACTTGCTAGAAGTGGGGAGAGGGGCAGCAACTAACTAACCAGAATAGAGAAACAGCCATATCAGATCAAGGTGAAAAAATCAGGATGAATAAATGGGATCTGAGGAAGTAAAGTGGAGATCCAGAGTATCGTGTCAGGGGGAATGCCTTCTGGGAGAGGGAAGGAAGAGACAAGCTAAAGCCACTAATTTTTCAACGTAGAATGAGCAAAAGAAAGAAGAGAGGTATGAAGAAAAGGAAAGAAAAACATTAAGTTTTTTAAACTCAACAGAGAACATCCACACCGCCAGAAATCATGAGCAATATAGACAAGTACATTCCAGAAGTTTGTAGGAGTGATTAGTGAATGGCAGAACTGACGGTATCTGAAGTCAGCAAAATATTTTACAGGCAAGAAAAGGCAAAGTAAAGTATTAATAAAAGTAAATGTTTCTTGCTGCAGCAGATTTTCATCTTCCATAATTTGAAGTTGGGATTAAAACCATCTGACAAATTCACTTTACTTTCTCATCTTTCCTTCTGTTCCTGCCCACTTATTCCTCTTCTGCTCACACTTCGTCTTCAAGAGCAGCACTGCTGCTTGACTTTTTTGTCATGCTGCCAGAACTTAGCCTATGGATCTACGGGAACCAAAAACAACTCAGAAAGCTCTCCAAACACTAGCACACACACACTTTCTAAAAGCATTCTCAACCAGGAATGATGGCTTTCCTTGTTTACAAAGTCATAATAAAGAAAGGTTTTTAACATAACTGCGCTGCACAATAAATATATTTTACACTGTAGAGGTTAAAACTGAAGTACTCTCTAATTAAAAATTAAAATGCCCGTCTGTTGGTACTGAGTCTACTTGGATCTCCAGTGCATACCATCAAAAGACCTACTAAAAGGCAAAACTGCTTCAGCAGATTTCATGTGGTTTCCTAGGCAAGGGGGCTGTCTACAATCATTTCAAAGAGCAACCTGAGTTGGCTACAGGTCCTTCCGCCCAGCTCTGCTCAGTTCAGTAGTATGTGATCAGCTCTCAGTTTTGCTCCTTGACTGAAGCTGAGATTTTATTTTCTCCTCTAATAATTTGCTTCATTCCTCTCAACTTTCAGTTACTGCTCACTGTACA
>Ga0181612_108775_pt1 | contig 11481 bp, 6 predicted proteins | sample HoacroProtozoa21_FD_119630 | JGI IMG/M metagenome (GOLD analysis project Ga0181612, IMG submission 119630) | Hoatzin crop microbial communities from Cojedes, Venezuel. Combined Assembly of Gp0051906, Gp0051904, Gp0051908
AACTAGGAATGTCCTTTGAATGATTGATTTCTGGAGATTTATTACCAGTTATCCAGCAGGATATTGGCTTGGTATGGGCTATGTTAAATATAAGGACAGGAGAAAAACCTTTATCTTCTTTGCTGTTGGAACAGACATGGCCAGCCTGACTGGAGTTATCTCAAAGCCATCTGCCTGCTGGTGGCACTGGTGACATGAAGCTGAACTAGCATTTTCATTTGCCAGAATTGTCACACACAGCACCAGTAACTTTTTTTTCAGTAACAGCTTGTTTACCAGATGAGCTATTGTACCCATCTAGCAGCAGCATTTTAAATTCATTGTTAGCACTTCTTTTTTAATGTCACTTGACTGAGTGACCTAAAATATGTTTACAACCACAAAATGTACACACAGATGTATTATTAGAAAAGTTTCTAAAGAACTGAGGAAAATGAAATATTGTGCTAGACACCAAAATGTAATCTTCACAGACACCATCTTATTAAAATCTGAGAAGCAGCCTTTTTAGTACTATTCCTTCTATTAATATATGGAGGAGTACCTAGGATATCATATTAGCTCACAGATTCATCCACTTTGTTGTTTTTATGCCAGGAGCAGCACTCCTTCTCCCACAGCCAAACAATACACACTGCATTTACATCTGTTATATTGTGTGCACTTATGAACAGTTGGCCAAGTTTAGCCCTGGAATAAATATGTCATTACAATTGCGAATCATCAAACCTGCCTCCTCCAGCAAAGATTATGTCCTTTTGTCCTTAAAACTGGGTATTTTGTGCTAGAAAGTGACATGCTTTTGTGGAGCTGGCTTTCACCCACTGATGAGAGAAACAGGGAAAAAAACAAAACTCTTGCTGCCATCTGTACACAGCTGGTCAAAAAAAAAGAAGGTGTCTGATAAATTGATATTTGTGGTATTTGAATTTTAATTCATTCCAAGGTGAATGAAAGAAAGGGATATGCCTTAAAAGAAAAGTTCAGAAGACTTCGCTTAAAAAAACAAAACTGACATAGCTGATTGTAAACTGCCCATGGCTGTGCCCGTACAGCTGCATACCTCCTGCTCTCAGTCTCCTCTTCAGCCTGCCCTCTGCCACTGGGCTGCATCTCCCAGATGCATCACTGACACAGAAATGCCCCAGCTCTGTGAGAAAAGTCCCAGTACCAGGGGAGCCATACATGAGGTGGAAACCTGGTCAACAGAAGTGAAAGGACACACACATCACTAAAAATACTCTACCTCTCGCAGCTTGTGTTATTACTGAAACGAACCATGATATCGCCTGGGTTTTTTCTGAAGAGAAAATAATTTTGAGAAAAATCAGAAGTTGCTTGGGAATTTTTGTTTTGGGATTTTGCATTTACAGGAAACTTGTGCCAAATGAATTCCCATTACAAAGGCAGCACAAGTGGATAAACAAAAGGCACAAAACAGAGTAAGACATCTTTCAGTAAGCTGGGTCAATGCAACTTACTATAAAACACACATACTACCTTACACAGGTGAAGAAAAATTAGTTTAAGTGGTAAGTCAGCTTCATTACAACTTGTTGACAGCTCTGTTATGATGTACATATGTTTCTGTAGCACAGAAACTCAAACGCGTTACTGATGTGACCCCACTTTTCCATATATTAAATTAGCATGCAACTCAATTGTTCAGAATTATTTTTGCCATCATGAACGCAAATCAGATGAAGTTTCATTACAAAGAGATTTCTATAATAAGTAATTGACATCCACTGAACAGAAACTATTTCATCCTTTGTATTTAGGCCTAAACTATGCAGCTACCCTTAATGAACTCCACAACTGCACTTAAACTAAGTAGAAAAGTTCACATAACCAATTAAGACTCCTATGGCCGTAGCAGCAAAAGATATATGAAGCCAGGTAAGACAGTGCTGAGATTTTACAGGGACACAGTGGGATACAGAAAAGGTTCTCCACTCTTCCCCAGTCCGTGCTAACATCTACCTCCACAGTAACTCCTTTCTTTCTTTCTTTCAACGCTTTGCAAAATGAATGTGGTTTATGGAATTTCCACAATATAAATTGCAAGAGGAAGTCTTGGACACACTATTAAAGCAATATTTGGCCCTGCTGGCTCCATTGTTTCTCCAGAAGGCAGCATATCTATCAATAAAACACCTTGTTGTTGCCAAGATGCCTTACTCAGGATGTTGTTTCTAGGATGCTGGTGACACAATGCCATGGGAATGGGACCTGATGACATCAGCAATGACAGAAAAAAAATTATTCACTAACCACCTTTTGTGCTCCGAAACAAACAGGTTTGACTGTCAAAAACATTGCATTAGGAAGTAACTAGCCTTTGCATTCACACCTCAGAGCGTGTAAGAAGGCAGAGGGAGGCTTATGGATACAACCAGGACACAAGTCACTAGCATCTCCCAGGCTGGGCGGGGAAGGAAGGGACCAGCTCACATGGGAAGAGAAAGCCTCTGGAGACAAATCGGCTACTGTGCAGAGCACGATGAGGGGCTGAGAAATCCTCCTCACCTCCAGAAAGGGATCACAACCTCACCTCCAGAAAAAGGTCTGATTCTGCCCTGTGCCCAGTTCTGCAGCCATTTGCACCAGGTGGTCCTGGTGCCTAACAGCATGTTGGATAATTTACCTGCCTATTTCCCCATGTCTTTTTCTCTTTTTCTTTTTTTTTCCTTTTAAATCATTCACTTAGCTTTCTGCTGCTCCATCCTCACAAAGAGCCCTGAGGACAGGGTACCTTCACAATGGGATTTTCTGCTCTGACAGCTCACTATAAAGTTCCTCATCAGCCTGGCTCCATTGCGTCTGTGCCACTTCACATCACACCTTAAACAATAGGAATAAATCAAGTAAATGAAAATATGCATCCTGAAGGCCTAATGCAAGCGATTTCATCCATTTTAAGAGCCACCAGTTCTGATTTAGCTCAGAACCTTATTTCTGCCTTGAGGGAGCCTCTGAAGTACCCTGTGACTAATGCCCCTATTTTTAGTTTTGTAGCAGAAGTCAAGGAGAAATTAAAAAAATAAAATGGAAAAAATAATGAGAGTTCATTTCAGCTTATAATGGTATTTTCTCAGGTGACTAAACATTCATTTGACTTTTGGTAGTGTTGAATTTGTTCTCCATTAGGGCAAATATGATTTGAAGGCTAGTTTGACCTCTGGAGTGTAGAACTTTCCTTTATCTTTATTGCCTGCTTCAGTTATTTATCAGGTCATTGTGTGTGCTCAGATTCCAGGAAAACTGAGCAAAGAAATGAAATTAGCAGTGAAGACAAACACAATTGGAGAAGCTGGCTGTTGACTCAGACAAGCAATTTCTTTCAGCCTGTCACTAGCCCCAGTACAAGATGATATGAATGTCAGAGTCCAGTATCTGTCATCTAAAGATTCATTTCACTGTATGAAGGGAGTAAGAAAAAGCATTTAAAAAAAAAAAAAAGAAAACTAAAAAGAAAGTCTAGTCTGGAAGAATTTGCAAGAAGTTTTTACATGTACCTGCTCCTTTCTGCATGACCCAACAGCATACAGCTTCCACAGGAGTCTCAAACAAAAAAAAAATCTTATAAACCCTGGGATACATATTTTTAGGAACTAAGACTCCTGTTGAAAACAATTGATTAATAAATTTCATGTAGAAGAAACAAATGTTCTTCCTGAAAGGCAAAGTCAACTCATTCTCTGAAGGAGGACAGCTTATTCTGTCTGTTCATCTGTGAGAGAGAGAAAAAAATGGACCATTTTCAGATTCTCTGGGAGAAAACAACGGACTTTTCTCATTCTGGTCAAAATATTTCTTTTATCTCCCTGGCACATCTGAGTATGCATGTTGGGTATTGGCTGCATTAAGGTTTAAATGTGACAGAACTCCTCTCAGCATTTCTCACATTGCCTTTGTCCTGGCCCTGCTGTAGTGTACCAGTAAGTTTGAACGCATCCGCAGGGGATAAGAGATATTGCTAACTAGAGCACTGCTAACTTATTTAGGGAAAAAGTCATCCAGGACAAAGACCTTGCTTGAGCCTGTTTTGCTGAGAGTTTGCATTATGAAGAGAGAGACTAAAATGGGTTGGAAAGCGATTAGCAATCCTTCCACTGTCCCTTGAGAAACACTAAGCCAGATTCAACAGGGCTAAGAAGCTCTATGATACAACTAAAAATGGCTTCCAGCTGCAAGAAAAAAGCATAACACAACGCAGGCTCTGTCAGTGGGAAGTGATCCATTTAGCAAATTCAATTCTTAGAAATGCAAAGTGCAAACTATAATGTTCCTTGTTGAATAAACGATACAAATGGCAAAGTTCAACCAACCTGTACAAAAGGTGACATTTTGCCTAGGAATAAGTCTTAGGAAATGAAAGACTTTTGGTGGTTATTTTTTCACAGATCACAATGGGAATTTCTGCACTAGTGAAAGGTGCCAAAAGCAGCTGCAGATAGTCAAATCCAATTTATTCCTCAGCATGAACAGCGAGCAGCAATGCAAGCCTCTGCAAACTTGCCTTGAAAACATCCTTGAAAGAGCTGTTTCCAGAGGTGAGAAGGGAGCTCCAAGTCCCAGCTTCATGAACAGCTTCCTGTCAGAGGGGTTTGCCAACAAGGGTGCCAAATACAGCCTCTGCAGGGCACAGACATACTCACGTGGAAACAGGGTGACATTAAAGCAGATTTCATCTAAAGAGGAAGAAAGATAAAGTGTTTTTCATAGACCATTGAAATCCGCGCAAGATCTCATGCGAGCCAGACGCACTGGCAGGTCCTGATCGGCCACCCGAACAGCAGGTTGATGAGTTGTTCCTTGCTCCCCACCACCCTCACTCACCTCAGGGGGAAAAAAAAAAAAGGAGACTTTGAATGTGAAAGGAAGAAAAACTATCATCTTCATTAATTGAAAATAAACTGTGTAAGGAATGATTTCTGGATAGCTGTACTTCTCTCAGGACGCATTACATACCTGCTCACCTTGCTGTTAGAGCTCAGTGGCTCATTTAGATGTAGTGTTTTCCTCATTTTTTTGAGAGGATACTTTCCTATCAAACTACTAACTCCATTCTACCAAGAAATTCGTGAATCCCAGATCCCAGATCCTTTTTTTTTGTTCTAGTACCACTAGGAGTAAAGGAACAAAGACAATTTTTATGTCATGGTGTGTCCCTATGCATGAAATATACCCAACTGTGTTGCTGATTAATAGGTAACACACAGCTTGCTTTGGCGAAGTGCTGCTCACAGGAGCAGAGGTGTTTTGTAATTATTGCTGAAAGGATAAGGGGGATCATCTTGCCTGCTGCACCAATGGACAATACATGACAGAGTTTTGTTTGGTTTTCCCAGTTAGATAGAAGAGAAACTAATTTGCTTGAGAATATCCTGCTTAGGATGACAGGAAAGACCATACCAGCCATTCCAACATCTTGTCCCCATGAAACACAGCAGTCCACAGAGCAGTGAGAGGTAGGGGCTAAGATCCCCTCCTCCAAGGGCAGACTCAAAAATATCAGAAAAGGAACAGAACTGCAGCAAATCCTGTAACTGGGACATTTACTTTTTAAATCCCTTTCACAGAATCGAGGATCCCTTGCATCAGGAATTCCTTTCTATGAAAACACTAATTTCTCATCTTTTTTTTTTTAAATTAATCTGTGAAGGCAGCTATTCTGCTTTGGGTAGGATTTCCAGCTTTGATAGCTGCTCCTTCCAGTTGTTTAACAATGTAAATTATAGTCACAGTGCCATGTCTTCATTCCACCAGTCAAAGGATTTTGTCTCCCACAATGAATTAGAAAATGCACATTAGGAAAAAGCTGGCAGACAGATTATTGTGATTATCTTAGCAGCAGGTATTTAAAGCTCATTGTCACTAAAGCTTCTTGCCAATGCCCAAATTCTTTGTCATAGTCATAAGGTCTGTGCTGCTGGGATGTTGCCTTGACAGACATCTTCTCCACTGTTGATGCTTCTTGTTTGGACTTTGTGAGAGCGACTCAGCATGGGCTGAAGGAGTGCCACGATGACATAGGCTATTCACAGGAATGAGACATGACCTGCCATCTGCTCGTCCAGTATTTTATGGTCTTTAAATTGCACTGTAATAATTTCCTGGCTGTCATCCTGGAAGGAAACGCAGGCAGCATGAGTTCAGTCAGCCAGCAAGGTGAAGGTAAGCAGACCTTTCAGGCATTAAAGAGAAGACTTATTCAAGCATTAGGTGCTGGAAAGATGCTTTCATGGTATACATGGCTAAGCCAGGAAGAATTTACTTCTGGCCTCCAGCCTTCTCTTCAATATTAATTCACTTTGTACCATATTCTAAGACGAGGTGTTTCTGAAGGGGGACACTCGGTGGACAGAGATGAGTCTGGATCCCACTCGGGAGAGGAGCAGGGACAGAGTGAAACTACTGGAAAGGGGCTGAAAAACAAGCTTTCCGTTACTCATATATCTGGAGTATAAAAGTACGTTTGGTCTGCAAATGCAAGGCATACAAGAGAGTACAAGGTAGTTTAGGGCCAGCTTTGCTTGTAGGACTATCATCTTGTGCTGACTGAGTCTGAGGTCTTGAATAATAAAGCTACACCCCAGGCACAGCTCCAGGGAACCCATGACACTGAGAGGCCTCTTGGGCACAGGAGGTTGAGCCGGAGGATGACTGTGGCTACCAAATACAAACAGCAGGTCAAAAAGGCAGTGGGAAGGGCAGGACATGACAGCCTAATTAGAAACAAGAGGAAGCTTGTTTGCCTCTACACAAGGCTGCAATGGATGCAGATAGAAGGAGCCGTGTGCTCCCAGCAGCCATCCTCCGGGCAGGGGTTAGCATTCCCAAGGGTAGAGAGAGACGCATTTCTAAGAGAGAAAATACTGGGGTCAAAGACTGAAGTCAGACAAACTAGGTTATAATTTTTTCCCTTTCTATTATTTTTCCTTATTGAACAGATTAATAGCAATTATGAAAGCTCAAAAGTCAAAGGTCACATTTTTTAAAAAGAGGCAAGAATATAAAAGTAGCTAACTTCCAGGGGAAATGCAGTGTTGTTAGCAGTACAGACAATACAAGCACTGGAGTGAGGCCTAAGGAAACATAGGATGCTGGCAAGAGAGTCAAATCACTTGAATTTCCATTAATTTTTTAGTTGCCTCTCCTCTCTGTGAAGGGAAATTGTCAGATTTTAAGGGTGAGAAAGTATTTTTGTTTGCTTATCAAGCCAGAGAGAAAGAAAGCTTCACAAGGCATTTGTCCAGCAGTGGTTAAGTTCAACTCATTGCATCATCCATCAATGACTTTCTTACATGTGGATCTGTCCCTCATTAAGTCTTGCACTGGTGTAGTCCAGCACAGGAGTGTGTGTGCACAGATTTAGTCAGTACCTGCCCTCCAGTAGCTTTCAAGTGCTGACAAGATCATAGGGACTACAGAACTGGTGACCCTCATCTTCTGGCCTCTCAGTTATTCAAGGTTGGTGCCTCACTGAGGATTTTGAGCCAAATTATCTACCACCATCAATGACACTTTCCTTGGCCTCTGGTTTTGCACAGGGCAGAATTCAGATTATTCAGAGTGCCTTCATGAGCAGAGTTGACAGCGCAGCTGGGTTGATGACAGAAGAAAAGATCTGCCCTTTTTTTAAAGTGAGATTTTGGGGTTGAAGCAGCAGGAGCAGCAAACATCCTGCTCTCAGCCGAAACCTTGACATGATGGTCATTCCCCTGGAGAGCAATCAGTACGGTAATAGCAAGCTATAACACTAACTCGTCTGCACACAGGGCAGTGCCAGGAGGCACTGACAGAAATTCGCTTTTTAAGAGACCATGTGGGGACAGGGAACATTTAAGTCAAGGTTCAATGCAAAACACTGTTACACACAGGGTAGCAACCAGAATTGATCCACTCCAAGTAAAATCAGCTGCAACACAACTTACACAGAGCCTTGCTCAAGGAAGCAGGACCACACTCTCATTGGTATCTCCCACTTGTGCGATTTGAAGTTGCTTCAGAGATTTTAATCACTGTGGTGTCCTCCATGGACTTCCTCACCAGAGCTGGTTAGCCAAAGGCTGGCTAAGTCAGGAATCGAGAGCCAAGAATAGACAAGTGCTCTCAGATGAGGTCTTCAGACCACGGTCCCCAACAGCCCAGCTCCAATGCCTGAGAAAGCATTAGGCAAACATAGAATCTGCTCCTTCCCCCGTTACTGATCACAGTCCCAGACCACAGCCAAACGCATCGTCAAAAATACTCCCTTGTTTCATCAGGCTTTGGATCATACCTAGTCAGCAAATGTCCTAAACATCAGTTAACATCTGAAAAGAGCTGGAGATGCATATTCTCATTATTTGCCCTCACGTCTCTGTTCTGGCGTGTCCCAAACCTTCTTACAACTGCAATGAGAACAGTATTTGTTTTTTCTTTTTCTGCCTCCCAGAAATTTGTGTTGCAAGTCCATCGCTTCAGCATCACAGCTTCCCATGCAGTCAGCATTAAGAGATGTTTCTTCTCTTTTACAACTATAACACCAATGCCAAGTCAGAAAATGTTGGTTTTGACAAAGGCTCCAAGCAGCACCACATGAAGGTATGAAGGCTTTCAAATACGTTTTAGGAGCCATACAACCTGATTCACTATATTGGACAGCAGAACTACTAAAACTTAAACCAAGTCTGACAATTTACTGCTTTAGGGGGACTCAGATCTACAAATAACAAAATACTTTAAACAAAGACATCTAAACCCACTTATCAACAACTCACATACCTCCTGGGACCCTTGTTGCTTTTGCTGCAGTCATTCAAAAATGAGATCTGGCTCAGCCATAGTTTTATTATCACTTTTTAAGCATTTTCTTCTTGTTGGTTTTTAATCGTGGACTTTTTAACTAGTGCTATTGTGGCCTTACTAGAGCACGTGTTCGAGAGCAAGTTTACTGCCCAACAACCTCTACAACTTGTTCAACACTGTAGGAAGAATAGGCATGCTTTCCTTTCTTGGGGCAGAGGAAATGGAAGAGGACAATTAAAGGTCAGATATGCTGCTGCCACTTCTCAGTAAGAGGTGCTAGGGGGTTTTGGAACCTGGGCAGAGACTGAGACGTATTTTAAAAAGGAAGTTGAAGACTTCAGACATCACTTTGAGGGCTTTCTGTATTGTGTTTGGAGTAACATGAAGGATAATGATTAGGATATGAAAGTTTACAAGAAAAACTCACTAGGAGACAGAATCTAGTTCACCTAATGACTGACAAACTCAACCAAGCAGCGATGTGACAGCAAGAGACAGCCTGAAGCCTGCCAGTGATTGCCGATGGTCAGTCATGCCCCTGCTCTCTCTGGCTTCCCTTCTGGTCCCTGGCTAGCCTGCTTTTTTTGGTTGACATGAGGCTTACATGTATATGTAAATATACTTTCTCAACTGAGAAGGTCTGGGTTTGGGAATAGAGACAGCATTCTTCTGAGCACACAATAGATCATGTCCTCTTAGCAGTCATCTGCAGCACTGTATTTCTCTGCCTTCCAGAGGTGCAACCTCTGTTCGCCAGATTGTATTATAACTAAAAAAGGGGAAAATTCTGTAAGAAAACTTTCCCTTGCATTTATTTTTCTGTATACATACGTCATGGAAATCCCTAGCAAGAGGCGAATGAGAGCTGGCAGAGCATGCCACCACTGTTTTTCTCAGGGTTTGTACACCATCTTATCAGAAAGAAGAGGGATTTCTTACTGCTATTTGGCCTATAGATTTGATCCATAAATAAGATTCCAGTGAAGTCTATTAAAGAACATCAGATAATGACAGAACTACTTGACATACTCCACCTAAACTACAGCAGCAATTGAAAGGACAACGTATTTAATCAGAAATATGTTCAGCAAAATTTATGTCACTAAAACAGCAGATTTTTTTCTGGCATCTATTTCAAATGAAGGAAAATGTTCTTCAGACCTCAGCACTGGTTCTTTTATCTTTATTTAAAATACTAGTCCAAAATCCCATATACACTCTATATTTTTGATAAGACTTCATGTGCTAAGACAAAATGGCCATGCAATTATACCCTATGTCCAAAACACATTGTAATGAAAGTAAAGTTTCCCAAAAGATCCAGCCAATTTTGTATCATGTGTCTTATATTTCCACTGTATTGCAAAAGACCTGTCAGTTTTGACTCTTTTCTTCTTTTTTTAATTTATTTTGAGATATGATCTAGGTTCATGTTGGAAATCAGATTTTTGTCTCAGTCTGCTATATAAGAATCAAGATGAAAATCATTCCAGTGTCACCTCAGGGTAAGGTTGGCAGGAGATGAGAGTCAGGCCCAAAGACTTCAATACTGTTGATAAAGTCAAGGGCTCTGTGCAAATGCAGATGAAGCTGAAATGGACTCTAATACTTCAAAGGAAACCCACTGTCTGCATCAGCTGCTTCTTTAGGGTTAGGGGTGTTTTTACACAGCCTTTGCCCATCAGCAATATCTGACATGCTTGGGCAGGATTTCAGGTAAAGCTTCTCTATGTTATCTAGCAGCTAATATGAAACAAATAATAAAAAAACAATCCTGATTGATCCCAAATTGCAAACAGCATAAGCACAGCATGCTGTGAACAGTATGAGAAAGGTGACTTAGCCACAGCAGTCCTGCTAAAACAGCAAGTCCCTGTACAAGGGCACACGGTCAAGATACTTATCTGAAGGCCTTTCTTCAGGAGCTCCCCACACCTGCCTCTCCAGCAACAGCCTGCTTCTCGCTTGGGGGCTGCAGCACCTCACACCAGCTCTGTGCTTGGAGAGACCTGAGTTAAAAGGTTTTAAGATTTTAAGAGGGATGAAGGGAAAGCGTAAGCTGTGAGGCTGCTGGTGTGTGGTTACAGAGCTGGGACAGCATCACTACAGGTCCCATCTCCCACAGCATCCTCCTATTGCAGGTCCCCCAGCCAGCAGCAGCGATAGGAAACACTGGCATGTGAATCGCTCCTGCTGAGTGAGACTTTAATTTCAGGCAAATTAAGAGAAACGCAGAGCAAGACCTCACAGGTTATTGCAGCTGGGATAACTCTTTACCTTTCCTTGCCAGAAATGTCAGCACAAACAGGGTAAGCTATGAACTCAGGAGAGTCTCTGGTATTTGCCAGCTGCCTACATCAAACTTTGTACAAGATGTGATAACAGACACGCCACGCTGCCTCCCATCAGCCAGCTACTCTCTGCTGTCAGCCTCATCGCAAGTAAAAATTAATACTGTTTTTAAAAATGTATGTATTTACTTACTTGTTTTTTCCTTTTTGGGAATCCGTCCAAAGAAACTGACAGCATTTCTCCCTGTTCTCATCCTCCAGATATAAAGAAGAGAGCAACAATGAATAAGAATCCTATATGAGAGGGATTCAGACACTACAGTGTAGAAATTGTTTGTCTTGCGCCTGATACACATTAAAAGAGTGAGGTCACAGGGTGGTAGCCAGTGATACA
>Ga0181612_123024_pt1 | contig 11481 bp, 10 predicted proteins | sample HoacroProtozoa21_FD_119630 | JGI IMG/M metagenome (GOLD analysis project Ga0181612, IMG submission 119630) | Hoatzin crop microbial communities from Cojedes, Venezuel. Combined Assembly of Gp0051906, Gp0051904, Gp0051908
AAGGCTAAATGCACATCCTGGGAACCAGGGTGGCTCTGAAAGCTGAGAGGAGAGCTGGGGGCTGGGGGAGCAGGAGAGACATCCGAGCTCAGCACAGGGACAGCAGATGGATTGGAAGGAGCGTAACCTCATGGCAATGCATGCTCTGGTCCCTGCAGCTGGCATTAAGGGTCAATTATTCTCAGTGTAACAACTCATTTCTAACTGGATGGAGGGTGACCTGCTGACACTGATAGAGCCTGCTGATGTCCATCTCCCAGCCATGGGAGAAGACAACAGCACAAGCCTTCAGCTTTGTTTGTCCTTGATGTGTGATCACAGACCACTGTGCGTGGATTCACTTCCAGACCCTCTGGTGTGCTGGGTCCGGCACACCCAGACCTGCCCAGGAGGTGCTCGGGCACGCTGAGGTTTGAGGGTTCAGCAGCGCAGCGCAGATAATGGGCATGTTTTTGGCATCCATCCCCTTCAAGAGCAATAGGAAGCGGCATCTCCCTCTTTCAAACCATCCACGTTGGATGGGCTCAGGCCCAGTGTCTGGGGTCAGAGCCCAGGGCAGGTCAGAGCCAGCCAGGCTGGAGAGGGCTGCGGCAGGACCCTGCTGTGGTGGGGGCTGGATCCCAGCCTGGCCTCCAGACCTGGGTATCTGGGCTCTGCTTCTTTTGGAAAAGAATCTCTTTAAGGCCAGAGGTCTTCCCCTGGCGAGGTGCAGTCTGGCGAGGCAGCAGGGTGTGCGTCAGGCCTGAGAAGCGGTGGCAAGGCAAGGTTTGGGTTCTGTCCTTGCTGTGGGGCACTGGTCACCCATCTACAGAAGGCCACTGCTGTGCTCAATGCCCCTGTATGAGCCACCCTTGCGCGTCAGCAGCGCTCGATTCCAATCCAGCAGGGACCACCGGAGGGACGGAGTCTTGATTTTACAGGCACAGGCAGCATCCAAGTAACTGTCTCAGGAAAGCATCTCCATCCTGCAAGCCTAACGCCTTCCTGGCAGGAGGACCGCCCCCAAGGGCTGTGATGGAGAACAGCTTTGGCACCCTGGCTGTGCCCGTGCCACAGCCCAGGGCATCAGGCATCAGGGCACAGCCAGTGCTGGGGCCGGTTGTTGCCTTGCTGTGTTCCCCCACCCTGGCTCCCAGCAGCCAGTGGAGCTCAGGAGCATTGTGCTCCTCGGGAAGGGCTCCAGCCTGCTGAGATGAGTTAAAGTCCCCCAGCTTATGCCATCCACGTCTGGGCGTAAGTGACACCCCCCACCATGCCAGATCCTTGACCTGGGAGGAATTGCTTGCACTGGCAGAGTGTTCTGAGCTGCACTGGCCACGCGACTGCAGGGGCAACCCGCTTCAGAGGGAGCCCATGGCACAGCCCGGTGCCAGGCTGGAGGGGCTCCTTCCATCACCCCTCTCCGGTGAGGCCACAATACTTGTGAGGTCCACACGATACCCGTGAGTTCCACGTGACACTTGTGAGGTCCACGCGACGCTTGTAAGGTCCACGCGATCCACCTGCCCCATGGCATGAGGAGATGGGCACTTCTGGGGGAGGACGCTGGAGCAGAGCTCCTCCCCGGGCTGGCTGCTTGCAGGGTGCGTTGTGGTCCTGGCTGGGCCTCTGTGCTGAGACCCATGTCCACCAGCACACCCCACCATGCCAGAACGGGTGAACGTGGTGGTGGTTCGGATGAGCGCTGTAACTCACAGCGGGGCTATTTTGGGAGTCTACCAGGATGACAAGAAGAAGATGCAAAGAGGGGAAAGGAGGCATCAGGGAAGGCAGAAAAAGACCCCAAAAAGGCACAGGGGGAAATAACCAGAGCAGGTGGCAAAGCAAAGCGAGAGAAGCTATGGGAAGAGGAGGAAAGGAGAGACCAAGGTCCTGCTGTCAGTCAGCCCTTCAAAGGCTGGCTGTAAAAGGATCTCAAAGGGAGCGGAGGCGGCAGGTCATGCCAGCTCGAAGCCCGGACAAAGGAGATGATGACAAGCAGCTATTTTAGCTGATGGCCTGCAGCCACCACGCCTGGGGCAGTGCACTCATCAAGTCTCCTAAGCTAAGCAAAATTCGGCCTTGGATCGGGAGTCGGGTGGGAAAGCCAAGGCAGCGGGGTCAAGGCAGCGGGATGGAGAGCTGGTCGCTGAGCTGCACGGTGAATTAGCAGCGTGCCCAGACATGGGACTATGGGGCACTGCCTCCCCCGAGGGCATCACAATCCAAACAAGGTGCCTGGTGCAGCTTTATTCCTGGAGACTTCTCTGGATGTTTTTGTGAGGACAGGAACATGAGCTGCAGCATCGCGTCCCAGCATGGGGATCCCAGCAGGCACTCAGGGGCATGCTCCAGAAGCTGGGGTGCCAGGGGACCCTCTGCTCGCCCACCAATGAAGCGGACTTATGTGGGACTGCTGGTTTCTGAAGGGTCCCTTTTCCCCTTCGATAAACCAGAAAATGAGTCAGGTCCATGGTTTTGCTGAGATGCAGAACTCACACCTGCTCACAAGATGCCTTGGGAACAAGTGCGGAGAAAAGATGCTTTTCAACATATTTTAATTTTCTTTCTTTTTATAATTTTTGTGGTGTAGCAAGGGCTGTGTGGGAGCCAAGCACATGGGGAGCTGCTGGAGTGCCCTGCTGTGCTGCACAGCAGGGAGCTGTTGGGGAAAACAACCAGTAAATACCTGAGTATCTCTGCTAAAATCTCTCGCTGCTGTCTTCGAGGGACCACGGGAAGATGGTGCAGCTGTTAGAAAGATGGAGGACTCAAACCACAGAGCACCTGCTTTACTTAAAGCGTAAGCATAAACTCCTTGAAAGCCAAAGCGATTTGAACACATGCTTGGAGTGAAGCCTGGCTGTCAGCATGCTTGTTGAATCGGGATGGAGCCTGTTACATAAACATCAAAGCTGGTTTGCAAACATGGCTGCTTTAAATTCATCACCCAAATTCACATGTAGGCACCTTTCTGGATATCCCGGTAGCCAGAGCAGTGCTGCTGGGTCATGGGAAGCTGCCATTTATAGAAGCCAGACCCTAAGCCATGCCAGATGAGGTGGAGCAAACCCAAGAATCTCACACATTATTTGAATGGAGACATCATTGACAGGCACAAAAAAAATCCCACCCAAAGCTCCTAAATCCACCAAGCTTTAAAATGCCGGGAGGCAACAGCCAAGGGAATTACACCCAGGACGAACTTGGCCCTGCTGCTCCTTCAGCAGTGATGCCTGAGGCAATGTTGAGTCTAGCATGTCCTCTGATGTTTTTATCCTGTTTCATTCATTCTATTTATTCCTGATCCTGTTAACTTTATCCTATTGATTCAAATGCATTTTCATACTCCCTCATGGTCTCCTTTTGCATCACTTTCAGCTTTTAGGCAAACAGGATGGGCTTTTTCTGTGCTGGAAAAAACAACGGTTAGCCCAGGAGCACGCTTCTCCCAAACTCCCCTCCCAGGTCTAGGAGACAGGGGTTTATTTATTTATCTTAGTTAGACAAATAGCTTCATTTTCACGCAAAATAGGATGTGCTTCTGAATGCGTACAGGAAAGGTCAAAGGGTTTTAACCATGCAAAGGGCAAATCTGAGCCTGTTGAAGTGATATTGGTGCAGTTCAGAGCATCTCTGAGACTGGAGCCATCCCTAAAGGCTGCAAAAATACTGGGAGGTGGAGATTTACGTACCAGCCGGCCAGCAGGTATGTTGAAGCCTTCCACTGCAGAGCGGTCCCAGTGTTACCGCTGCCTTCTGCTTTGTGTTGACTGCTGGTACACATTTAGAAGTCATATCTCTTCAAGATGTTTGATTTTACTTTTACCTGTTTATGAGAAGATCTTTGGTATTTAGATGAATCTGCAGCTGGACATGGAGTGTCTCTAAGACTCAGTGAGATGCTCTGGTGTGGGTATATGAACACTTTTTTTCGCTGCTGGCCGAAGAAGAGGGGTGACAGGTGGGCATGAGTGTCTGAAACAGAAGTTTTATGCATCCACATTCCTCACCAGTAGTTTCTGCCCTGGCACAGCTAAAGACCTGTCTCCGGTGGAACCGCAGGTGCTCGGTGCTATGGGACTGGAAGAACTGGGCAAACAGGGAATTGGGCACCTGCGAGAGTATTCTCAACAGTGCTTTCCCCAGACAAGCCACCTCTGCTCTCAACAACATGTGGATATTTAACAAGCAGATCCCAGTGGATCTAAACATGGGAGCAAAGGGTGTCTGTGGCTTGGATTGCTCAGCTCTCATCACCCCCCAAATTTTCCTTTCAAGTAAAATTTGCAGGAGCCTAGACTCCTGTGCCTTCCATATTGTCCCTCTGGTTGCCCTCTTTCGAGCTAAAGACCTGTGTTGTGGCACGTATGTCCTGAGTGGAAAGAGGAATAAAAGACCTCGCCGTAAATAAATGCGAAACCCCTAATGGCATGCACAGCACCTCGTTCAAAGCGCTCGGCCTGTTTGAAATCAACAGCCCCATAAAATCCGAACGTGTTCAGAAACGCTTGGAGTCACGGGGTCTCACTACATGAAGGGCCTGGCTCAGCAGCTGCCCCTCACCGGGGTATCAGGGCTCGTTCCTTGAGCTGGTGAGGCTCCACCGTTCCCCACCTCGTAACTCAGGGCCACATCTCGGGACACGTAAATCAGAGCCTTCGCCCTTCGCCATGGCTCTCAGCGGCAGGGTCGGGGGGTCGTGAGCTCACCTCTCGGAATAATCCCGGACGATCAGGAAGTGTTTCTCGTTTGATGAATTAGGTGTATAAAATCCGTGAAGGACTCACGAACGGACAGACCTTTTCCTTTCTTCATGGGGATAATATTTCATGATTTGGGGAGGAAGGAGTGCAAAGGGAGGGGGGGAAATAATTAGTAATTTGTGATTAACTCTTTTCATGGGTATTTTGTTTCTTTGTTCTCTGACGCCGCCTGGAGCCATTTAAAAAATGACTTAACGACAACAACCAAACTAATCGCTCTTTGTAACTAATGGCTGTGTCAGAACTTGGAAATCAAACCGAAAGGTCTTGGAAGAAGTTGCAAGGGAGATGCTGAGCGCCGGAGAGGGGGTGGAGAGGAATTCCCTCCCCAGTATCAGATGGATGAGGCTCTGAGATCTGCAGTGATAAAGGGAAAGACAGAAAACCTCCCTAGAAAGCTGAGGGTATTTTTGCTGATCCAAGCCAATCAGGTTGCCTGTGATGTACCCCTTCCTCTCCACATGGACAAAAGATTTTGTTCGGTCATGCTTGGGGCTGAAGTCCTCCAAGATATCCACTTCAGCTCTTTGCCCAACACATTGCTTAAGACCTTAGAATCTTGGAATTATAGAATCATTTAGGTTGGAAAAGACCCTTAAGATTGTCGCATCCAACTGTAAACCTAACACTGCCAAGTCCATCACTAAACCACATCCTTAAGTGCCACATCTACATGTCTTTTAAATACCTCCAGGGATGATGACTCCAGCCACTTCCTTGGGCAGCCTGTTCCAATGCTTGATCACCCTTCTGGTGAATAAATTTTTCCTACTATCCAGTCTAAAACTCCCCTGGCGCAACTTGAAGCCATTTCCTCTTGTCCTATCACTTGTTACCTGGGAAAAGAGACTGACACCCACGGATAATTGGATCCTTTGAGTTTTGGCTTTGGGTTGTCACTGAAATTCTCAGTGGGAACAGGAGGGTTTTGATGGAGGTCTGATTCTGTCTCCCAAGATGAGTTCATCTTCATAAATTGCTTGGAGACCTCTTCCCATGTAGACCTGGTGCATGAATCAAAGACAGAGCAACGCTGCCTGCGTCTGGCTTTCTGGAGTTTGGCTTTTGCTGCAGGGTGGGGGGGTCTCTGGCTGTTAAAAGGTGCGAACTGAGGAGTGCAGGTGGTTGGAAGCATGGAGGGATGGCTTCTGGGGTGAGGTCTCCTTTCAGTCATGAAGGCCATGAACAGGCAGTGTGTGTAAAGCAGGTTATCCGCAGGCAACTGGGGCCCAAAGTCTTGTGGTTTTTAATTGGGTGACACACAAAACAGAGCTTCAGACTGGAAGCCTTTTGGAGCTATGATTTAGAAAGGCAAATCCATTCTGATATCTGATTATGACACTGACATTAAAAGCACTGGGAACCTCTAATCGATGTAGGTTAATTTATTTAGACCATAAAACAGGAATTAATTTGAAAGGGGCTGTGGTGGAGTAGCAGCTGAGACTCCAGCCCTCCCTTGTGTGGTGCTGGTGGGGCGACAGGGACGTGTTGGTCAAACTGAGGGTGGAGACCAGAGCTCTCCCGAACAGAAATCTCTCTGTCTGCCTGTCCCTCTCTCCCAGCCCCATGCTGACTGCAGGCTGGGGACATCTTACTACAGAAAGATGAGAAGTTGAGTCTCAGATGAGGGTTAACTTTGATTTGCCCTGCAGTGGAGACTCTCCCTACTTGAGCACATCAAGGCCCCAAATTACGGTGAGAACAGAGTCCAGTTTACTGAAATGTTGCCATCCTTTCTGTGAATCCTCTTTGTTCTGAGCACACAGCCAGCATTGCTTGGTCTTCCAGCAGGCACTGGTGTGCACTGTGCCCACTCCGGAGACCCCCGAGGCAGATGTGGCCAAAGACCATCAGGTCTGGAGGGGTCTGAACACAAGGAGTCATAGCAGGTAGCTCTGGTCCTGAGCAGTGAATTTCATCTCCTGGCTCCTGCCTAGGGGAGTGCTGAAGTGGAAGAGATTTCCTTTGCCCGTCACTTTTGTTTTCCTTGGTTATTGTTTAAAATGCAGAGATTATGAGGTCAAACTTTCCCAGCCAATATTTTTCCTAATGAAAAATGTAGTAGTGTACGAGCCAGTGATCGAATCTATACGTTGAATGCTCCACACTACAGTGATTTCCACAGACAGAACTTCAATAAATCTTGTTTTCAGAGAAATTATATGAGGCCGATGCTCTATTTTTGCCAGTTTAAGATCACTTTTCCCCTCTGCTGTGCTCTGTCCAAGTGGAACTTTCCCCCAGCTGAGCTGAGTCTTTGCTACAGCAACACAATAGATGCTGATGGCTGCAGCATGAGCAGGGCTGTGAAGGTGGCCCCCAAAGTCCCTTTGGGGTCACCCCACATGGCTGTGTGGTTGTGAGGTCTCTTTTCCAAAGATGCCACAGACCCTCCTTAGACTCAACAGCAGCGTTGCCCCTTCCTTTTCCAACCTGGCATTTTGCCTGAGTGCTGGCAATCCTGGGTACATCGCCTTTTCCACGGGGTGAGAATCGCAGATGTATGATACAGATGGGTAGCGCTGCTCCTGCTACAGACTGTGTGGGAGGCCCGTCACCGAGCTGTGTTTTGTGGGGGACACATACCTTTGTCCTTCCACCATGCACAGTCCTGCCTCTTGCTGACATTATTTAATACTGGAACTGCCATGGCCCCAGCCAGCACCCCGCTGTGCTGTGTGCGATGTGATGGCAGCCCAGCCACTCTGCAAGTGCGTGCCTGCAAGCGTCCTTGAAATACTAACGGTACCGTTGGATGGATGGGAAAGTCCTTCAACACCCTCTCTCCTTTGCAGCTTAGGAGCTTCCTCCTGATTTGCAGCCTGGTTCGGTTATGCTCATGGGGTAGGCAAAGCGTGGGGGGCAGCGTGCTCCCCATATTGACTGCCCCGCTGTCGAACCCCTCCACCTGCTCAGTGGATTCAGTGACAGCCCGTGTGTGACCGTATTTCACAGCCTGCCCACAGGATCAATATGACATTTCCATTCGTCATTAAATATGTCTTCTTTACTTTGTGCTGCATAAATCAACCTTTCAAACGTGGCTCCCAGAGTGAAAAGTCGCTCTCAGAGACGACTGACCAAAACGGGGGTTTTTCTTTGTGACTTCAGCACTCTCATGTTCTGCTGGTGTAAATGGTGTAAACTTTGGATAAGAAGCACAGAAATTCTGTGCCTCTCACAGATGCTGGGAGATGTTCAGCCTTCCTGGTGCCCCTGCATCCTCTGCCACTTTGCTCAGTGCAGGGACTAACACGCTGGAATAGTTTGTGCTTGCCCCGAGGGTTGGGAAGGTACCAAGATCGCTGGTCCTAAGCTGTGCTGGACTTTGTAGCCTTAGACTGATCCCACAGCAGCTTGGTGTGACCAAGGTCAGGTACAAAGGCACTGGGCTCAGACTAGTTCCCAAAGCGCTGTTGGTCCGTACGGGGCAGGGACTCCTGGCATGGTAGGGAGAGGACAATTGCTGTGCTGGGACGAGTTACTCTGTCCTCTGGAGAAGGACCAGGAGATGTGGAGGTGGTTACATCCCCAGATAAGCACAATTCTTGCTCCAACCCACTCCCAGACAGGGCTAGAGTAGGCTGGGAACACTGCCCTGTTCTCACCTCCCCCGTTAGGTGTGACCCTGGAGAAGCTGCTCTTTGCTTATGTGTGTCTCCTCCAGACGTCAGTGTCCAGCCTGACACCTGCCCATGGAGCTGCGACTCCCACAGTGATGGGAGAGTGTGGGACTGGGCTTGCTCTCCTCAGATAGGTGGGATGGACAAAGAGCATCCCGTCCCTCCCACGGTGACACGCAGGCCTCTCTCAGCAGACGCAAGGGTGGTGGGTGCATCGGATCTATGGGATGCCTGGGCAGAAAGGTACGTTCAGATCCTCTGCAGCCAGCCACAGCCCTCGGCGGCAGCAGAGACAAAGGGAAGGACTCCAAGGGTGTGCATGAAGCTGCCTCTGCAGCACGCCCCGCTCTCCCCTGCGAAGAGTGGGCACTGACCCGCGCCCTCCCTGCGCGCTGGCTTTTTGTCAGCCAGCTCCCTTGTCCCTGCCGTATGCACACACACATTTTAGCACTGTCTGCAAAGCAGTTTGGCAATCGATATTGCAATTGTGTTGTAAGTGAATTAGTTATAGATCAGCTTGGGGTAGGATTAGCTTATAGATCAGCAGGCTGGCAGGTTGCAGGGAAGGAGCGCAGGCAGACATGCATGCACGCGCATCCCCCGGCACGCCGCTTCACTGACACCCAGCAAGAAGAGGAGGGTGAGCTGCGGCTCTGCAGGCATGGGACTGCTGCCCTGCAAAGCACTGCCTTACGCAGGCACCACAGGCAGGCGAATGCTTACTCCTGGGTTTTGCAGTGCTGGGAGCTGCGGGGCAAGGCTTCAGGAACAGCAGAGGTAATGCTGTACCCTAGAGCTTGAGTCTGCAGACATGCAATGAAAACCCATCGGCTGGCTTCATACAGCCCTGGCCCCATGGCTTGCGTCATTCTTGCAAATGCTCACGCTTCTGCCAGGGAGCCATTATGGACTGGTATCCCAGCAGCTTTGCCAAAAAGTGTGTAAAAAAACCCCCAAACACAAGCCAGTCCTCACAGATTTCTTTTTACCTTTTCTCAAAGATTGAAATATACTGTTCTTTTCTAGTTCCCACCTCCAGACCTTGGGATGTGACACTTTTAGCAACCTTAGGTGAAAGCAGTATCCCCACATAGGGATGGGGAAACTGAGGCACGGAGCAATAAGCTGCCTGCTGTAGCCAAAGTGGCTGATTCAGTGCATCCACCTGGGCTCTCAGCACCAGTCCATACACGGCCAGCCCTGGACCCCGTTTTCTTCTGGTGCACTGCCCACTGCTTAAAGTCCTGTTGGGTCTCTTGTCACAACTCCAGGGTATTCTGGCTTCTAAAATTAGCCCAGCGCTTGGGTCCACGCTCAGGGGGTTTTCCTTTAAATAATCCCCCTGCCTCCCCTTCTGCTTTTGCTTTGACTAAGCATGCTGCAAAAACAACTTGCTTCTAAAATAAGCATCTCCTCCAACTCGCATTTTAAACCTGAGTAGCCGTGCATGACATAGCAGGGTTGGGATGGCAGCTGTGCCATCTCTCCAGCCCCCTTTCGCTGCAATGGCACCTGGAGGGGCTGGGGCAAGGGCGTGCATGGGTTAGGGCTGCATGGGCTTCAAAGGGGACTGGGGGCTCTGCTGGGAGATGAGCGGGGTGGTGGGGCACGGGGGTGGGCGTCCGCCCCCAGTGGTACCCGCTGCCAGGCAGCCTGTCTTGTCTGAGCATGTTTGACATCAGGACATGGTCATTTGATGAGATGAAATATAGGCAGACCTCTGAGGAATGCCAGCCTTGGCAGAGGGGAAGGGATAGCGAAGTGACTTTTCCCTGGCACCCTGCGCTGACTTTCCTAAGTAACCCTGTCTCCAGCTCCCTTCTCCTTATGTCAAACCATTTTTCATCCTTGGGGCCAGGTTGCTGGAGCTCGGTTTGTACCCACTGGATCTGAGTTGGGCCCAGATCCCACGCTCAGTTTCAGAGCCATAAATCTGAAATAGTTCCACCAAAATCAAGGGAGTTAATTCCAGATTTACACCCAGTGGCACTGAGGTGGGACCTGGAGCTTCTGGCTTTGGGGGTGAAGAGGGTAAATGCAGGCTATAGGGAATTTACCCTGGCAGGTTGCAGCACTCGACCCCCGGCAGTGCATCTGTGCCCGAGTATCTCGTGGTTGGAGTTATTAGAGCAAGCCCTCTCTCTATTATTTGATATAATTTACTGCTGTCCCATCGGGTTCCCCTCACTCTGCGCTCCGTGAAACCGAGTGGAACTAACCCGAATAGGAGGATTACGGGCTCCAAATGGAAACGATCGCAGCAAGCCACCAAGCGGAGCGCCTTGCGCTGAGCAAAGAGGGCGGCTGACAGCCTCGGTGACATGCCAGCACTTAAAACGCTGATGATGGATGAATGTCATCCTGCTAGGAAGGGAAGGGGGGTAGGGAAGAGGAGGGGACAGGGAGGGGAGGGAATCTGGCCTGGAGGAGCCAGGGAAGAAGAGCTGGCACCAGAGTTGACGTCCGCACTGATCCTTGTCCATGGGCTGTGATTCATGGGGAGAAGAGAGGGCTGAGCTCCCGTCCGCGGGCCCCGCCGCTCGCTGCACGCCGGAGTGAAATTTCACTGCTCTTGGCAGCTCCCTTGCCCACAGCGCAGGCACACACACAGATGTATGTATTTATATATGCATATGTAGAACACAAAGGACGAATGTTGAACAGATATGTGTGTAAATATGTGTACCTGTATTTATGCGTATAAATACCTCTGCTTGACACACATGCATGAACATAGGAGATTTCCTCCAAGGCACTTCATTAAAGGCCTTTGTCCCCACCTTTCACTATATATTATATTTCATCCACAAATCACATCTACTAAATGACTTTAAAGGTTTTCTGTTGGGTTTTTTTTTTGTATTCCCCAGATGTCAGGGTATGTCAGCGAGATGGCTGCATTACTCGGAATATTGCGGGTATGTCTCCAGAGTGCCCAGGCAGGGGATTTCTCTCTCTCTGTCTCCTGTTGTATTCCTGACAGCAAAGTAATTTGCTCGTATAGATTCTGGCAACAAGAACAACGCAAAATCTGGCTGCTCGACAGTGTTGCATTTTTATCTCGAGGTTGAACAATTTCTGCCTGGAGACCTCTGGGATTTCTGTTGCAG
>Ga0181612_150612_pt1 | contig 11481 bp, 6 predicted proteins | sample HoacroProtozoa21_FD_119630 | JGI IMG/M metagenome (GOLD analysis project Ga0181612, IMG submission 119630) | Hoatzin crop microbial communities from Cojedes, Venezuel. Combined Assembly of Gp0051906, Gp0051904, Gp0051908
AAAAGTAAACAAATGAAAAAGATTTTTACTTCAATGGCGATGCTGCTATGCGCAGTCTTCGCAAACGCCACAGACTATGTCATTGGCGGCAGCACACAAAAAACGAGTACAGAGGGAACTGCGACTTACTCTTCTGAGGGCTTAACATTCACTGTAACAAACGGCAGTGGCAAAAAAGCTGACAAGGCTAACACAAGCTGGATTAAGTATTCAAAAGGAGTGCAATATACAATTGCTTTGCCTACAGGTCTTACAGTTACAAATGTTAATGTTTCTGGCTATTCAAATACTTCTGGTACAACTTGTTATGTAAGCGAACTGGCAAACGAAGAATATGAAAGCACAACAAGCACTCAGATAGGTACTAGTAAGGATGCAACAGCCGATGTGGATTTTGGAGTAGATAATCTGACTGGTTCATTTACTATCACTTTTAAAGGTGCTCAGGCTTGTGCAATCATAACTCTTACAGGAACATACGAAGCCCCTGCTGTAACTCAGGTAGAAACTCCAGAACTTACCACCTTCCAAGAGTTAGCCACTGTCTGAACTGCAGCTGTAACTCAGGTAGAAACTCCAGAACTTACCACCTCCACACCCTTTACCGAGTCTCAAACAGTAGAGATTACTTGCGGTATAGATGGTGCAACTATTTATTACACAACTGATGGTTCAGACCCGACGACAAGCAGCAATAAATATGAATCTGCTTTCGAAGTTACAAAGACTACCACTGTGAAAGCATTTGCAGTATATGAGGGTCTGGACGATAGTGAAATAGCTGAGGCAACTTATACTCTGTGGACACCGACAACATTGCAGTCAATTAGCGAGGCTACAACTTGGGATTGGACGAGTTGGAGCGAGACTATAACATTGGATGATACAACAACACCTTCGAAGAACGATGAGGTTGTTTATAGTGATTTCTATACTCTTGGTCTTTGCAAAACTGATTTTGGAAACACAATGGCATTTACAGGTCAGTATCCTGTAAATAGCAAGAGATCACAGGCTGGTACTTGGCATTTCAACACCAAAGTCGCTGGTACAATTGAAGTTACATTTAGCGATACCGGTTCATCAGGCACAGGCACTAATCGTTATCTCGTTGTAAATGGTGAGGAGACAGAATACTACACTTGTCGTGATGGAAGTTCTGCTGACCAGAAGACTTCAGGCGCTATCTCTGTTGCTGCTGGTGATGTAACAATCACAGGTTCTAAGGCAATCCGCGTTTATAAGATTGTCTTCACTCCAGCAGAGTCATCAGATACCAGGACTATCACAGCAGCTAAGGAGTACACAACTCACTGCGATACCGTGGCCCTTGATTTCTCAGGCATCACAGACGCTAAACCTTACTATGTATCAGCAGCGGATACAACAGCAGGTACAGTAACACTTAGCAAGTTTGATAATGATATTGTTCCTCTTCATGAGGGATACATTCTCTGGAATACGACTTCAGAGACTTCATTCGAGGTTCCTGTTTATGACGCTGATGTATCTTTTTCTGGCACTAACTATCTTTGGGGAAGTTATAGTACGGTAATACCGATAAGCGAAACTATGCTTGAACATTATGATATATATATCCTCAAGGATGGTGTATTCGTTCCCTCTACAACAGGTACATTCCCTGTGAACCATGCTTTATTAGCTATCGGGAAATCGAGTAATGCTAAATTCAGTATCGTATTCGATGATGGCACAAATGGCATCAACGAGGTGAAGACTGCTGCTAACAACGGTAAGATTTATAACCTCCAGGGTATTGAGGTGAAGGACGCTTCAAATGGCATCTTCATCAAGAATGGTAAAAAATTTATGAAATAAACTTTTTACCAATTGATAATTGATAATTGACAATTGACAATTAAGGGGAAGCGGCATCCGGAACTGATGCAATGCTTTGGTTGGTGAGCCGCTTCCTTTATAGAATAAAGTAGAATTATAAACATAAAATTAAGAAAGGACAAGAATTATGAAAAGACAATATATAAGCCCGGTAGTCGAGTACATCGTGAATAATGAAGATGTTATGCAACTCACTGTTAATTCCGCTGGAACCCAAAGAACAGCTGAAGAAGCACAGGGAAAAGAAATGGGCGCAGCTACCAATTGGGGCGAAGATGAGGAATAATATTCGTAGAATATCAGATACTCAGCTGTGAAGCTGTTGTTAATATTTAGTTAGTTGTGGCGCACCTTTATGATGCGCCACTTTTAAGATAAACAGCTGTGAAGCTGGTGTTAAATTTTTTTGTTAATGAGAATACGAGGATCCCTTTGGGGGTCTGAGTATTAATGAAGTTTTTAATGATAAAGGCCCAGGCTGTGAAGCTGCAAGCCTTCGTTAGAGCGGACCGCAAGGTCCGCTCTACTATTATATATAAAAAGAAACCCGGCGGATGCCGGGTTTCTCGGATTAAAACTGAAATAGGTTATCCTTACTTCATTTTACCCCAGAGTGTATTGGTGCCGTAGATGCCGGCGTAAACGATGGTTACTTTTCTTGGTGATGCCTCCCAGTCAACCTCTCTTTGGAGGTAGAGCTTAGCGCCGCCGATGGTGAGGATTTGCTTGCTCTCGTCGTAGCTCCAAGTCTTGCCGTTCATCCAACTGCCGCTCACGGTGTGGTCGCTCTTAAGGGTGATATCCACCGACTCATCCTGCTTGCCATACTGGTATTTCAGGGTGATGTGCTCCCAGTCGCCATAGAGCTCGCTCTCATAGATTTGAGCCTGCGGCACTGCTCCGTAACGCTCGGGCATTACGAGCGGCCAGCCTTCTTCTGTCCAGATGATGCTGCGCACCTGACCGAGCATAATGGCGTTGCTGGCGTTTATGCCTTCCACGTTCTCCGGGAACCTGCCCTGAGAAGCGTAGAACCAGTTACCGGCGCCGTCGTCGAACACCGCGCAGTGGCTGATGCCTACCCAGCCATTACTGTTTTGGAACTTATACGGATGAGTTACTACCGGGAAGGCGTCGCCGCCCTTAGTTACGTTGGTGCCGTCGATACCGTAGTATGGACCGGTGATGCTCTTGCCACGTACCACACGGGTGTTGTAAGGCACTGCCAATCCGTCGTAAGCCATAAAGAGATAGTAGTATCCGTCGCGATATACCACCTCTGGGGCCTCGCTGCCCTGCCAACGGCTGCCCGTGGTCCTGGTGTTTACAAGAGTTCCGTAGGGTGCGATGCTCGAATTGGTGCCGTAGGGTGCGGGAAGCTCTGCGAGGGTCTTGCCGGTTGCAGGGTCTATCTGCACGGCGGCGAAACCGCAGTGCCATGAGCCGTAAACGAGCCAGTGCTCATCATCGTTGGTGATGATATATGAGGGGTCGATGGCATTAAACTTGAAGAAGGCGTTCCAGTCGCTCTCGCTTGAGCGCTGCCAGTTGGTGCCCTTGTCGGATGCGGAGCAAATAACATAGCCCTTGTCGGTCCAGGTGTTGCTCTTCAGGCCTGCGAGGTTGGTCTCCATCACGCCGATGAATGCCCTCTCACCCCAGGAGCCGTCGTAGGTGGTGCCGCCGGTGGCAATGAGGTTGTTGACAACAATGCTGTAGTACATACGGTAGAGGTCGTCGCTGACTTTCCTTACACAGGGTGCCCAATAGCCGTATGCGGGACTCTCGATGGGGTCGAGGCCAAGGGTCTCCCTGTAGCTGTTGAGACTGTCTTTCACCCATCCCGGGGCATTCTGCATCGTGCCGCCGAGATATTCCCAGTCAACGAGGTTCTGGCTCCTTCTGCCATGGAAGTGGCCGTGTCCGTCGTGCACATTGCCGTAGGAGGCGTCGGTCTGATACATATAGTAGTATCCGTCGGCGGCCTTCATCACTGTGGGGTCGTGAACATTCGCAAGGTTCCACAGGCTGCGGGTATCCCAGGAGTTAACCTCCAAATAGTTGTCGGGATACTGCGGGATGCTGTTGGCGATGTATTCCTGGAGCTTCTCCTCAAGGGAGATTGCAGTGGTTGTGAAACTTGTAACGTCGGAATAGTAGAACACTCCCTCGGCGTAAACGTATGCCCTCACGTAGTATTTCACTCCGTCGGTGAGTGACGAGAGGGTGAGTGTGAAGCCGTCGGTGGTCTCGGCAATCTCATCGTCCATGGCCGTCGGGGTGGAGTTTACAGAGCTGTAGCAGAAGCCTCTCTTTGCAAAGCTCCTTATTCCCGTGACACTCGAAGAGAGTGTGGCGCCGTTGTAGCTCACGCTGCTCACCGTTGGGGTTGCCACGGTGATGTCGCCGTTATACACGGCGTCGGCGGAGCCATGCTCGCTTTTCACACAGGATGCGAGCGTTATTGCCATAAGGCAGAAAAACAATATCTTTTTCATATCGTCGTATTTTTATGTTATTACTCTGTAGTGTCGTCAGTATCGTCAGAATCCTCCTCTTCAGTTGCAGACATCTCCCAGCCGGTGTTTTGTCCGAGGTTAGGAGCTTTCTTCACATCGCTCAGAGGGATGGGGAAGAGGTAGTTCTTCGGTGAGTTGAAGATACGAGTGGGGTGGGTGTTGTCGCTGATGTAGGTATATACCTGACTGGCGTCGGGAGTTACCTGCACAGAATAGATGTTATACACCTGCTGATACCTCGGAAGGTTCTTCTCTGATGAGGCACTCTTGCCCTCGAAGAGCTTCCAGCGGCGCTCGTCGAAGAAACGATGGTCCTCGAAGCACAGCTCCACGCGGCGCTCGTTCTGGATCCTCTCACGGAGCTCGCTTTGGCTCATACCGGAGTATTCAGGCATTCCTACTCTCTTCCTCACACGGTTTACGTATTCATACGCTTTGCTTTGATTTCCTGCCTCGTTGTATGCCTCTGCCGCATTCAAGAGGATTTCAGCATATCTGAAGATAGGACAGGCATGCACGTAGGTGGTGGGGTTCTTAAACGACATGTTGTTCAGGAATTTCTTTGTGTAGTATCCTGTAGTAGTGCCGCCGTGGAGCTCCTGGTAGTCCTGACCGTCGGGGTATGACACGTCGATGGCCCTCTGCTCATCCTGTGTGGCGTCTCCCCAGATGCTCCCGTGGTGGAGGATGGTCTGGTTAAGGCGCGGGTCGCGGTTGGCATACGGGTTCTGGTCGTCGTATGTCGGGTCCTGGTCTATAGGCAGTCCGTTGATGGTCTCGTATGCGTCCACGAGGTTCTGCGTCGGGTTCGTTCTTCCCACACTGTTGGCGGTTCCTGAGAAGCCGCAGGGTGCGAGATAGAGCTCGATTTCGTAGGTCGTCCACTCCGAACGGCTGGCGATATACTCCGGGTTCAGGTGGGGTGTTGACACGAAACAGTTGTAATAGTCTGTGTTAACGCTCTCATGCTCCGAACCCTCTCCATAGAGGTAGTAGGGGTTGCTGCTTGCTTCGTTGGCATCGATGAGGTCCTGTGCTGCCTGTGCTGCATCTTCCCACCATGAGATGTTGTTGGTGGGGTTGTTAAGTGGCGACGCCTTATACAGCAGGGCACGGGAGCGGAGCGCGTAGGCGCAAGCGCCGTTGAGCCTTCCCCAGTTCTCGTTTTCATTGCTGTATCTGAAAGGCAGCTTGAGGGTGTCGGTGATGTATTTGCATTCGTTGGCCACCCACTGCAGGGCCTCGGCTGCGGATTTCCTCGGCTGGTCCATGGAAGCCTGGTCGGCCGGGTCGAAGACGATGGGGTTGCCGTTAGCGTCATCGCCCACGATGGGAATAGCTCCGAAATAGGAGATGAGGTTGAAATGGAAAATGGCCCTTAGAAGCCTTGCCTCTGCAATCCAACGGGTGTAGAGTTTGTTGTCATCGCCATCTTTCTCCGCATTGCCCACCACGCTCTCTTTGGCGTTAGTCATAAACTGGTTGCAAGCTCTTATTCCCTTGAAGTCAGCAGTCCAGTAAGTGGATGCGAAATAGTGGTTGGAGGCGTCGTAGGAGTCGTTGAGCACGCTGTGGTAGTAGTGCACGTTCCAGTACGACAATGCGTTGTCGGTCATACAGTCTCTCGAAGCAGCGAGAAACTGTCCGTTGGTATATCCCACGAAGGCGTCGGGCAGGTATGTGTAGATGTTAGCCAGGAAGCCTCGTGTGTTTTCATATTTGCTGAATATCTGGTCCTCGGAGAGAGTGAGGTCCACTTCCTTGTCGAGGCTACACGAAGTAAATGCCCCGATGATCAGCGCTGCGGTATATATAATACTCTTTTTCATATTCTTACAGTTTTAGAATCCAATGTTCAGTCCAAATGAGAATGTGCGTGTTTAGGATACCACCAGCAGTAGCTCATCGGTTTCTCCGGGTCCACGCCGTCGGGGAGTTTGCTCCAGGTGCAGAGGTTGTATCCGCTGAAATATACGCGGCATTTGGTCATGCTTAATTTTGCGATGAGTTTCTTCGGCAGTGAGTAGCCAATCTCCAAGTTGCGCAGTGCGAGGTAGTTGCCGTTAACCACCCAGATGTCATTCTTGTATGTGCCTGTGCTTCTGTCGGAGTCGATGGCGTCGAAGCCGTTATACACCGGTCGCGGGTAGGTGGCGTTGATATTGCGCTCGTCATACGGGTCGTCGGTATAGTATCCCCAGGCCTTTGTTACCTCGTGGGTACCCATGTTACTCCAGCCGCTGTAGCTGATGGCCGGCGACATGAACACGCTTCTGTTCAGGTAAGCTGTGAAGACGGCACGTGCGTCGAAGCCCATGAAGTCAACACCGAGGTTGAACGACCATACGATCTCAGGAATCATATTGTATGTGGAGGGGTACATATCGTTGGAGGTGATTTGACGGTCGCCGTCAAGGTCTTTAAACACCGCTGTTCCCAACTGCTGTGTGCCGAAGGAGTTGAACGGATATTTCTCCGGGTGGTCGATGGCGTCCTGCTGGCTTGTGGCGATGAGGCTCGCGTCGGTGGCCCACTGGTCGAACTGGAAGATGTTCCATCCGCCGATGACGTTGCGGTTCTCCCACTCATAGATGGATGCCACCTCCTCGTTGCCGTAGATGCGGCGTCCGGTCTTGCGCTGCCACTCCACGTTGGGCTCTGTCTCGTCCATTTCCGTGATCTTGTTGCGGTTGAAGGTGAAGTTGGTCTCGAAGGTGTATCCGAACTTGCCGATACGGTTGTGATGTCCGAGCATAAACTCCAGACCGTGGCTCTCCACTTTACCGTAGCTGTCTTGTGCCACGCTCACGCCGACGATCGACGGGATGGTGCTTCTTGTTACGAGGATGTTGCTTCTCCACTCTTTAAACCAGTCGAAGCTACCGTAGAAGAGTTTGTGGCCGAGGTCCCAGTCAAGTCCGATGTTAAACATCTTCGATATTTCCCATTTGTTGTTGAGGCTTCCTGCGAGGCTCTCTGCATATCCGCTCACCCAAGTGGCGTTGTATCCGAAGCCATAGCCGGTGGCGCTGGCGTAGGTGCTCTGATACGGATATCTCGATGTGCCGGTTTCTGCCTGTCCCGCGCGTCCGTAAGAGAGGCGGAGCTTCAGCAAGTCGGTGACCTTATTTTTGAAGAACGGCTCCTCGGCGATGTTCCATGCCAGTCCTGCTCCCCAGAAGGTGTCCCAGCGCTCGCCCGGTGCGAAGTTGTCGGTGCCCATTCTTGAGAGGTTGAAGGATGCCACATACCTCTTTGCATAGTCGTAGGTGAGCTGTCCGTTCCACGAGAGGTATCTCACCGACGATGCCTGCTGCCTTGTGGTGTTGTCGCTTCCTGCGAACTCGTTGCGGTAGTATCTCATGAATGCCCTTGCGTCGATTGTGTGGTCGCCGAAGGTGTTCTTGTACTCCAGTCCTCCGAGGGTGTTGAGGTTGTAGTAGTAGTTCCTCTGGTTTGCCGTCGGGTTGGTGAGTGCCGAGTAGGTGGTGTAGCGTGTGTATGTGAAGTCGCTGAGCTGCTCGGCCGCGGTGTTGGTGTAGTCGTAGTAGTAGCTGTTCACATTATTCCACTGCGTTGACTCGAAGGTCTCGTAAGCGTCGAAGCTCACTGTTGCGAATGCTTTAAGTCCTTTCACCCAGTCGCTGAAGTCATATTTCACGTTGAGGGTGGAGTAGAGGTTACGCCTTTTGTTGCGCTCCATACCTGACGAGCCTAAGAGACGTATCGGGTTCTGTGCCGTGCTGGAGGAGTAGATTTCGTTGGTGGGGGTATATACCGGCTCCATCGGGTTGGCCTCCACGGCTCCGAAGGTAACGAGGCTGAACACGCCCGTTGTCGGCTGTTTGATGTTGTCGATACGTCCGCCGAGGTCGAGGCTCACGTTGAGGTTGCGTGTAACGTCGATGTCGATGTTAGAGCGGAGGTTCCAGCGGTTGAGCACGTGCTGCGACGAGAAGTCCTCGTTTAAGTTGGTGCCTTCCTGGTTCCACATTCCCGACTGTCTGAGCCATGAGAACGACACGTAGTAGCGTGTTGAGGCGTTACCGCCGCTGATTTGGAGGTTTGTGCGCGACACCGGTGCGCTGCTTCTGTAGAGCTGCTCAAACCAGTTGGTGTTGAAATACCTGTACTGGTCCATGCCCTCGAGCTGTCCTCCTTCGCAGATGGTTTTGTATTTCGCAATCTGCTCGTCGGTGTACATGGGGTCCATTCCGCTGAGGTATCTCACCTGGTTGCGTGTTAGGGCCATGTTGTAGCTGTTTTGGGTCTCCATGGTGTTGGTGAGCCTCTGCCAGCCTATTTCCTGTGTGAAGTCCACCTTCGTTTTGCCTGCGGCTCCACGTTTTGTGGTAACCATCACCACACCGTTTGCGCCTCTCATGCCATAGATGGCAGTTGCGGCGGCGTCTTTAAGTATGGTAACGCTCTCGATGGGGAAGGCGTCGAGGAAGGATAGGTCGCGCTCCACGTTGTCCACGATCACTAACGGTGCCCTGGCACTGCTGTTCATGGTTCTGATACCTCTTATATACATAGTGGTCTCTGCCCATCCCGGCTCTGATGATGCCTCGTAGGTCTGCATACCGTTCACTGTTGCCGTGAATGCGTTCTGCAGCACTGTCACCGGGTGTTTTTGGAGCTCTTCTCCTGAAACCACGGATGTGGCCTCAGTGGTGATGAGCTTCTCCTTTCTTCCGAAAGGCACCGGCACTGTTTCGAGATATTCGTTCATCTCTTCCAGCTCCACGGTGAAATTGTCCATGCTTTCCGCCTTTTGGAGTTTAGTCTTAAACCCTTCGCAGCTCACATATATCTCATCGTCTTTTTTCACTTTAGGCAGTGTGAAATATCCCTGTTCGTCGCTGAGCGCTATTTTGCTGTGCTCTGCCACGTTGATCACTGCTCCTGTCACCGGCTGTCCTTGCGCGTCGATGATCCTGCCCCTGAGCGTCTGCTCCGTCTGTGCGTAGCCGGCAGTCGCTGTGGCAAGGCATGCTGCTGTGAGCACCACTTTGCCCGAGGCTGTAATCTGTTTGATAATATATTGTATGTCCATAATGATATGCTTAAATGTTACCAACCGCTGTTGTTCTCAATGTTAGTCTTCCAAACCTCCGTCTCCGGGATGGGGTAGAGATACATCTTCTCTGTGAACACCCTTTCCTGTGCCACTTTACGTGTTATGGTGCCGTTGCTTGCCACGTCGATGCCATAGATAGGTCTTGCGAGGGCCTCAACAGCCACATTCCACCTCTTCACGTCCCACCATCTGTGCTCCTCGAATGCGAGCTCGATGGTGCGCTCCTTGTGAATGAAGGCGCGGCGTGTAGAGAGGGAATTGAGGTCTGTCCTTTCGCTCACGGAGCCTGTGATGCCGGCTCTCTGACGTATCTGGTCGAGTTTTATGCATGCCTCATTATAAGCACTGTCGGTGCCCATCTCGATGAGTGCCTCTGCGGCATTCAACAGTATCTCATTGTATCCGATGAATTTCCAGAGTCTTCTGGCTGTTCCGGCGTGCTCATTGCTGAGTATGGTCTCGGGAATCCATTTCCTGAGATAGTAGCCAGTGGGTGTGGAGTTGGCGTTGCCCACGGGGTTGTCTCTTTGTCCGTAGATCACGTTGATGGTTCCGTTGCCCCATGCCACTCCGTGGTAGAGTACTGTAGCGGCGAGTCTCGGGTCTCTGTCTTGCCACATCTTCTCGTCGGTGTATCCACTTTCGGAGTTGATTGTCGGTTTGCCGTTGGTATAAACCGGAGCTCCGGTGGCGTCGTATTGTGTGAAAGGCGCTGAGCCGTCGGCCATGTCATACATATCGATGAGGTTCTGGCTCGGGCAGCAACCACCGCTACCGCCTTCTCCCACGGGTGTGTCGGCAGAGATGCTGCTCCAGCCGATGGCCGCGTCGTTGCGGAAGAAGATTGTCTCTGTGTTGCCGTCGAGATACGGTGTGAGCATCCACGCGTTGTTGTAGGCTGCCACACCGCCGTTGGTGGCAGTTACGAGCTGGTATTTATCACCGTAGTTGTTGATGAAATCTTGTGCTGCCTGTGCTGCCTGTGCCCATGTCACATTGCTTTCTGCAGAGAATCTCGGACTTGCCATATAGAGCTTTATGCGGCTGATGAGCGCACCTGCCATAGGTTGGCTGATACGTCCGGCGTAGGTGTTGCCCGATGCGTCATCGTAGGAGAGCAATTGTATGGTATAAGTGTCAGTCTCGCCATCTTCGTTGGTGAAAGTTTTCTCTTCTCCCTTTTCGCATGCTTCGAGCTCGGGGAGGATGAAGTCGGTAACATACTCCTTAATTGTTGGCCTTGTGGTGTATCCTGTGAGGAGGTCGCCGTCGGGGTCGAGCACCTCGGTAACGATAGGCACGGGTCCGTATCTGAGGAAGAGCTCCCAGTAGAACCATGCTCTGAGGAGGCGTGCCTCTGCCACGTAATTTCCCATTCTGCTCTTATAGAGGTCTTCGCTGATGTCGATGGGTTGCGGCACACTTTCTATGCGGCTGATGGTCATATTACATTTTCTTATTCCGCGGTAGTAGTGTTCCCATGTGTCGGTGAGCTCTGCTGCTCCTCCGCTTCCATAGTAGTTGCCGATGTTGAATGTAGTTCTCACTCCTCCGGTTCCGTAGCTGGTCTCTGCCAAGTCTGTAGCGGCGTCGAGCCATGAGCTGTTTATGCGCAGTGCTCCATGCCTGAGGAAGTTGTATGTGTCGAAATGGAACTCCTCCATGAGAGCCCAGTCAGAGAACACCTCTGTACCGGTAAGCTCGTTGCTCGGCTCTTTGTCGAGGAAGTCGCTGCAGCTGCCCAAGCTCAGCGCCATTGCCGCTGCTGCTATGTATTTATATATTTTAGTGTTCATAGTGCATATATTTTAGAATACGACATTGATACCGATGTTCACGGTTTTCATAATAGGATACCTGTTGGAGCCGTTGCTCTCCGGGTCGCAGAGTTTGTCGAGGTGGTCCCAGGTGATGAGGTTGTTGGCGTTAGCATATACCCTGCATGAGCTCATTCCCACATGCTGTATCCATTTTGCCGGCAGGTTGTATGAGAGTTCAATGTTCTTAAGTCTCAGGAAC
>Ga0181612_183320_pt1 | contig 11481 bp, 5 predicted proteins | sample HoacroProtozoa21_FD_119630 | JGI IMG/M metagenome (GOLD analysis project Ga0181612, IMG submission 119630) | Hoatzin crop microbial communities from Cojedes, Venezuel. Combined Assembly of Gp0051906, Gp0051904, Gp0051908
CGAGCAGGGCAGGGATCCCACAGCGGGGGCGGAGGCGGCGGAGCATCGCTGATAGCGCGGAGCCGCGGAGGGGGCTCCGCCCCCCAGGCCGCAGCTCATGAGGGGCTGGTGCTGGGGAGCAGCCCCCCGGGGCCGGCCGTTGTGCTGGGGCTGCGTTTTGTAGCTCACCGGTGACAAGGTGCAGAACAAAACCTCAAGGCTTGAGATGTAGCTCAAAACTGCAGGGTCTGTACAGCCAAACGGCAAGGCTCAGAATTCAGTAATTATAAGCCAGGAAAACAGTTTTTAGTTATTTAGCCCCGTACGGGGCTTTGCTTACTGGATAGGTGGAAGTATGAGAGCTGTCTGCTGAGACTCCACATTTCTCCCTAGAATTGTTTTAGATACTACAGAGGTAAAACACACCAAAATGAAAGATTAACCCCAATAATAATCTAAGGGGAACGGCACGGAAAAGTTACAGGGGAGAACGTGGAGCAAATAGAAACGAGACAGAAGGGAAAAAACAAAACTATTTCAGAGCTGTGTGGCAGGTGAGGAAAGTGGTCAGGGAAGTCGTCTGGATGAATGGCAGCTGAAGCAGCCACACTGAAGGCACCAGAGTGGACAGACTGTGTTCTCAGCTATGGGTAGGATCCACTGGCGCTGAACTCGCTGCGAGGAGCCCAGGTGTGGTCCTAGCAGCTCACACAGCACTGGGAGAATGGGCAACTGCGATACGCGTAATTATGCTTCTGAATAGCTCAAGCAACAGCAAAGAATAAAAGTCTCAAGTGTCTATGTCTTTCTTTTTTTTTCTCTTTAATATTTTGTGTGTGATGTGGAAGCCACGTAGAAGCTACTTAAATCCCAGATCTTATGCAGAATCTCTGCTAGAGTGCGAGTCCAAACAAAAGGCAGCTTTTGTCCACTTTCAGTAGCTTGCAGGCCTTTGGTTTGAATTGTTTGCAAAATTTAGACAATGCCATATTTAGAGCTGCACGTGAAATCGTAATTCAACTTATAAATTTATTTTAGTTTCAGGGTCACACGCTGTTTTTCCAGGGTGTGCCTGCTTAAACCCATGATAAAATGGTTCCACTGAATGAATAGCTGTTCAAGGTTTTGGTTTATCATCTTCATTTCTCGGAGACCTGGAGCATGCTTAATGCAAATGGAATCTGTGATTTTCTTTTTTTTAATTTAATTTTTTTCCCCTCCTTCCCTGGAACTGAAAGACCTCTGCTTTACATGTGCCTTTAGGAAATTCCAAAGGTTTCATATTATCCAATTTTTAATGAATTTTCACAAGGAGGCAAAACCCAGCTGACATACCAAATCCCTCAAATCCCTCGGTCAAATGGCTGGTGGGCTTTATTAAACATTTATAAAGTTGATTTTTTTTTTTCTTTTTTTTTTTTTAATGGTGAGATCGCTCGGTGGCTGAAAATGTCACATTATAATGGAAAGTGTTAGACCACTTTTACACCAGGTATTCTTTCTAATTCAACTATGATGAAGATCATTAGTGTTAATCAGAATTTTTTTTCCATTTAGGGTCCTGAGAGCACTTTGCCATTGTTAAAGTGTAAGCTTAATCTCACAGGATCCCTGCCCTGGTCAGCAAATGTGTATTATGTTTGGGCAGCTTTGAGGGGGAACATGGAATCAGAACAGGATAGCAATGGCATGAGGTATCTTAGGCTGTTGGTTTGGGTAATAACATGCTTCATCGTCGAGTTTGCTGTGTTAATTCCTTTTGTAAGGCAGGAGTCAGCTACCAAAGTTTCATTCTTCAGGATCTGAAATCCAGCAGCTAAAGATAACCACAGGATTGTTCCATAAAGAAGCCTCTGTAAGGTGTTTAGCGTCACAGGGCAGAAGAGTTGACAGGAGCCATGCACAGTACGAGCAGTGTGTGAAACACAGCAGGCATGGGCTGTGGCAGAACCACCGTCGGTAATTATGGGGGTAATCACTGCTGGGCAGGGGAGGCTCCACAGGATTGTGCAGGGGATCATCAACATTTTCTGCAGTGCTTTCAAAGCAACTGTAAAATCACTGTTAAGCTGCAAGCAACCCTAAACTGGTGTAAATAATGACTCCCAAAGCATGTGCTTTTTATGTAGAGTGTTATGTCTGCCTCTGTTGCTTGTCCTGGAGATCACAGGGAAGATGGGTCAATGCTGCGAGAAGGAGCTATTCCATCAGATCACCCTGCCAGAGCTGTTGGTTAGCAGATTAAAATTCCTGCCATCCTCCCTGTGCCTTGCTCTGAATTTTTAAGCCAAACAGAAGGGAAACATTAGAACGCATTTGTTCTATGAGTCCCGCGAACACGGAGCCTCCGGTTATTTTGAGGGCAGTACGTGCTGTACCCGCTAACATCTGGACCGGCAGCAGCAGTGCTATTAAGTAACGTGGCAGTGAGGCAGGAGCCCCTCTCTACGCAGGGCTGTCTGGTGGGGCAGCAGTGTTCAAGGCCAATGCTGTCCTGTCTTTGCAGGGTGAAGACTTTATGTTTACGCAATAGATTGTTTTTTTAATTAAAGGACATACTTAGTTGGTTTTCGCTTGTACCGTGAACACGCATGACTCCTCACAAAACAAGATGGCACCTTTGTAAGCTTACAGCTTAATTCACATAAAACCTGACCGAAGAGGATAAATCTAGGATAAATGGGAAGCAGGTAGCTCCCACTGAAAGTAGAGCTGTGTGGTCATTTTTAACTCTTTGACTGTTCTTGAGAGCACCTTTGCTGCCCAAGGGTACGTCCCCGTGGAGGCGGGTGGGAATGATCCCAGTGTGTGCTGGAATGCTTGAGCCATTAACCAAACTAGCTGAAGTGCCAACAGGAGTGAAAAGCTGGCACAAGAGAGGGGGTCATTTGCCCCTCTGTCTTCCTCGCACTTGTCATCCAGATGAGCTCAAGTGCATCTGCACGAGCTGCTGTCACCCCGCCAAGATGCACCCCCACTACAACCTGGTACTAGTGCCTTGTGGCAGTGAGCGGGGACAGCGGGAACTGCTGCCAGGAGTGCATTTCAATTTTTTTATTTTTTTTTAAGAATAAATAGCAGTCTGCTATCTTTGGTATGTGATTGTGTTTGTTGTTTTATCTTTCCTTTTTTTTTTCTTTTTCTTTTTTTTTTTGTTACCAGAGTGCCTCTGATGGCTTTTGGAAGTCAGTGGCAACCCGTGTCCCAAGAGAACCTCATGAGATACGTATCCTGAATCCCTACTTCATCCAGGAGGCAGCTTTCAGCTTCATCGGACTGCCTTTCAACAACGGCCTGATGGGCAGAGGGGTAGGTATAAAGCAAAGCAAGCAAAACCAGAAGGACGGATGAGACACCAGGCAGCAGAGTAGGCTTACGCTGTTCTTAGTTTTCCTTTGGGCCTCCACTGGTGGACACTGAAGGGAAGAGACTTTGGCTCTGTTGTGGTGGCAGCGCTTAGCCTCCTTCAGGCCAAGGCAAGATCCTTCCTTGGAACACACTGAGGATTTTGTGGGGGATCATCAACATTTCAGCAGTGCCTTGAATACAGCTGTGAAGTTGCATCCCGGGCTTACAGTAAAAGAGGGTACAGGTTAGTTTTATGAGGCCTTTGGTAAAAAATTCTGATCTTAGAGCGACAAGTTTTAGATATAAAAGCTTGCAAAAGACAGTCCTAGGTCAAAGTTATTAACAAAATACCTTAATGGTCATTCTCATACCTCTCACCCCCAGTGCAGCTTTGTGGAGTGATAGTGCGGAGTAGGTGGTGACTTGGGTTGTCTGGATTATCTCACACTGCAGCACTGTCCTCAGAACCTATTTATATTTGCGCTACCTAATATATCAGCCATTAGAGAAAGTATTACTTGGGTGGGCAAATTACTCATGTACACATGTGATATAGTTGTTGACAGAGACCCCACGTGACATTTTTGGGCACATTAGCACAGCTGACAAACCCAGAGAGAAACACTTTTGCTGGACAAGGTCTGCTTGCTGTGCCCCTGGCATTGTCCTTCCGTTGTTATCAGTGCAGGAGATTTGTCATGCCGCCGCATGGATTTGGACTAGGCAGAGTAGCGCCTCATTTTCCGTGCTCTAATTGTATTGTGAAGTCTTCAGAAATATTAGAAACATTTGGTTTTTGCAGGTTAGACGGGTGGCTGCCTGGAGGTAAGAAATTTGCTTCTTAAAATGTGGTGTGCAAGATGTGCAGACAGGTTCAGCTGCACAGAGTGTTCTTTTGTGAAACACATTGCTGCGTGTGTACGTACAGAAGCTGTTACGGGCTTCTGGAAACACTGGGGTTTTGCTCTGTGCACTGAAGGTACCTTATCCCAAATATTCCCTTCAGTGAGGAAGTAACTTACCTCACCTCTCTGCATTCTCCAGAACTTACCCTTAGAAGGATGTGGTCTTGATTTGTCTTCCAGAAAATCAGGACTGCTGCCCCAATGAAGGACAGAAATCATCAGACTTTTGCACTTATTTTCTCCAGATTTGTTTTTATTTTTAAACACGTTATTTTAATACACAAGATATTACTTAAACTGAGAGGAGAAGAGAGAATCCGGAAATGAAAATGCTGTGAACTGAAGTTTATGAGGTTTTGATAGGTTGTTTAACACACATCCGATTGGGAAATGAAGGCATCTTAATTGAAACCTGATGTTTCACTTCATGAAAGCCCATTTGAGCATTTAAATATAGTTTATGGAGCTTTAAGGCAAGCAATCTTTGCCCATGACCCCTGCTAGATTGTGTAAATTTTAGTTCTTTCCTTCAGATGGGGCAGCAGGAGCTCTGCAGGTGCATCTGTGGGGCTGGGACATTAGTGTACGCGGTGCTGCCTGTGCGAGGACACTAATGCAGTGATTCTGTCGGAGTTTAAAAACAGAGACAGAAGATTTCTAGCCTGTGGGTACAAACTTTGCTGCAGACATCAGCTATGGACTGCTGTCATGGAGCTGCTGGGACATCGTGCCGTAGTGAATACTGCTGCATCCGTGCAAAGGTTCCAACAGAAGCTGCTGCTGCCAGTGTGAAGAGGGAAGAAGAGTCGGAGTAGGGTGCTGGTGATACAAATTTGCTACAGACCTTTTTTTACTCAGAGATTAAATGCGAAGAGTAGAAATCAGAGCCCATAGACCAAGAATCCAACCCTCAGTAAAGATTTGAGAAAGATCCAGCCAGATGAGTGAGGCAGCTAGAGCAAGGAGAGTTGCTCCGCAGGAGACAGTGTGTCCCAGCAGCCGCAGAGCATAGCTGGCTGGGTTCAGGGTCGTGCTTTAGAGATGTGAGACAGCCTGGAGAACTTTTCTCGAGAAAGAAGCCCGTGAACATGAAAAAGGAGAACGCTGAGGTCTAGTAAGCAAAAGCACAGCAGACAGTGTGTGTCCTGAGTTTCTCAAGGGGGAATCAGGATGGGGGCAGGTTGGTGACCCTGTGCTGCAGTGTGCTGTGGTATGTTGGGCAGGCTACATGCAGGAGGATAAAGGCTGGGGATGCCTTAGTAATCAAGGCCAAGGTGAAATCCTCATAAAGAGCAGTAATATTGGTTCTGATGCCTAAATAAACTTCACTGCTTCTCTTACACACCACATATGGTAACAATGTGCTGCCAATTAACTTTGTAATTTGGGGGCTTTTTCAGCAAGGTTGAGGAGAGCTAGTAAAATAGTTTGGGGCTGATCTCAAAGCGTTTTTCCCAGGATTCAATAAAGGGTGAATGTAGTAACATCCTCTGCTTTGATAACATAATCTGGGCCAGATGGTTCTGGAGGATAGTAGGGGGGTACAACTCACATGTGCGTTTGATTGCACTTGTGGCATTAGTAGCCGAAAGTCTGAGCAAGGAGCAAAATTGGTCACCCACAGCAAACAGTGACTTCTCTCTTCTTTTCAGAAGTTTCCTCAGTCCATTTACTGAAGTCTTGAGAAGAGGGAGAGCTGTTTCCTACTACATGTGGACTTCTCTTTTCTTGGGATAAGCTGATGATAAAGAAAAACATCAGTTTCGGATCCTAGCAATGTCTAGGGAAAATTAAAGGTTAATGTCTGAAGATGGTTTAGCACGAAAGAAACAAGCTAGTAAAGATCCTCTCTTTGATTAAAGAATCCCCTTAAGCAGTGGGCACAGGCTTGGCTGTTTCACTAGCCAAAACTGTATGGGTGTGATTGATGTTTTAGGTGGAAGTTCTGTGTATACGGGTCCTTCGGGCTTGAAACCAGACATCACTGGTATTGCAGCTGGTAATTCAGGCATGCAATAACCTACCTTACACTGCAGAGCTTACTGGGGGACAAGCGTGAGCATCAGTCCGTTCAGAGGCATCATTGCCTGTTGCGTGTGCAGCCCTAGGGATGGTTATTGCCATGGTGTTTCTTGCTGTGTAGTTAATAGTGCTGTCCACACAGCAGCGCTCAGACCCATTGGAGCAGGGGCTTTCTGGCTCCTGTGGGAGCCCTGAGCTTGGTGTGAGGTGGTCAGGAGCACATTTCAGATGACAGAAATTGTTGGAACTCTGATGACTCCAGTGCAGACTGTGGTGTTTGTTCCTCCCTCTTGGTTGGTGCTGTGCATCCATGGAACTGCTTAACTGATTTAACTTCTTATGAGATTAAGCTGTGCTGCCCAAAACTGTAGTCTTTGGTTTGTTCGTGTGCTGGAAATGTCCTAATCCGTAGACCCCTTACTAAGGAGGTAAAGCGTCCTTCTCTGGACTTCACCCAGCCTCAGCACCAAGGAGGAGCCTTGTGTGAGAGGTGTTACCAGGCTGCTGTCAGGCGAGCCTCCGGCCATGGATTAGCACCTCTGCAGAGTGCTGACAGCCCACAGGCACTCGGGGATTAACCTCTGATGCTGGAGTTAGCACATCCTGCCCCAGGGCTTTTCTCTGCTGTTGTGTGGTTTTGCCTATGGGCAGGCAGCCTTTCTGGAGATGCCAGTGGTGACCCTTGCTGCTGAGGTAGCTTTTCAGCTCCCTTAGCTGGTCCTAACGACCCCTTTTCTCGTTAATACTGGGTTGCCCTGCTGTCAGCAAGCTTTGTCTCCTGGGCTGTTGTTGCTGGACTGTCACTGTGTGAAGGCCGTGTCTTGAGAGCTGTTGGGTCTTCATGGAGCAGAAGAGAGGTGGGGGATGGCAGGAGCAGAGCAGTCTGCAGCCCAATCCTTCCAGTTGTGTGCTTCTCCTTTTTTTGCACTCTGACAGCATCTACTAAGGCAGGTGGAGGGACAGGTAAAGGGCCACTGCACCTGCAGTCAGTTAAATACAGAGACTTGCTGTCATTGTAAGCTTTGGATTTGCCAGACAGCACATCTGCGTCCTGGGCTGGGCTGTTCAATCTGTTACTGCTGCAGTGTGATCAGTCCATGAGCTGCTGGGGAGCAGACGCTCAGACAAGCCATTATCAGGTAGCAGGTAAATGCGTACCAGCCACTTCTCAGTAAATGCCCTACCACATGCTTCTGCGCATGACAGATGCAAAGTAACTGAAGGGAGTTTACTTTTCAGTGAAAGAGTAGGCCATGAACTCCCATTTAGCATAGGGTGAAGCATATACGTGGTTACCACAGAGCAGCTAGCGTGTGGTAAAGTCATGCCCTTGCTTGCCCTCTATTAAATTATTAGGTCATTAAGAAATACTCCCTGCATTACACAGGAATCTGCTCTACAGCAAACGATGAATCAGTGCTTGTGCATCAGGTGAGATGTGGTCAAAGATAATTGATTTGGGCTAAGTGGTGTAGGAGCTCAGCAGTTACATGGCAGAATGGAAGCCTGCTGGGCAGCTCAGCTTGTCGCCCGCAACAGGCCCCTGGCCCTTCCCTTTTGCTCTGCTGCAGACCACCGGCTCTGGAGGCTCTCCTGCTTACAGCAAGGGATAACCAGGGGAGGTGAAGGAGGAGTGTTGGAGATGCTCTACTTTGTCTTTTGAAGCCCGATATTGGAGCTGATACTGTGCATGGAGAGAGGTAGCTGTGGGAGCACCTTACAGATTGTAAGCTCTGGTGACAGGGACCGCTCTGCAGAATGCCAGGCACTTGTCTGCTCACAGTAAGTGATGCTAAATTGCTTTTTATGTCGTATTTCCAAACTCAACCGCTAACAGAAGCAAAACATAGGTTTGAGGTTGTTCCTGTGCAAACGTAAATGACCAAAAAGAAAATATGGTGACGGTTGTGTATAGCGTGTGATGGCTATTATAGTTTGGTTCTGTATTTCTTTTATTTTGTCTTTACTGCTATTAGGTGATCAAGCCTGTAACTGATAAAACTAAGGTAGCAGTTTTTCCTAGGTGAGTAGTTCTTCAAGTTTTCCCTCAAATAAATTAATACAGTAGTAAAACCAATTTGAATATCTAGTTGCATTATTGTTTTTAGTGAATTTATTCTTTAGCAATGCTTGCGCTTTTAGTGAAAAAGGTAACAATTGGAATAGTCTGAACAATCCAATATGTCTTACCCTGAGCTAAGTCAAATCCCATAAATAACTGGAATTCATTTAACATATTAAGGGAGTCAAATATTTCTAAAAACAGATTTACAGCAGTCATTTCCTTCCAGTCCAGCAGGCAGTGACACAGGAATGACCCGGGCATGGAATGAAAAGCAGCACGAGCTTTTCACATGCACCAAGCAAAGAGCAGTTACGGACCCCTGGTTCAGTCGCTGGCACTCGATCTGCAGCGTAGGCCTGCGAGGTGATAGCTCAACCTCCAGTAAGCCCAACAGTGGTGTTCATTTCTGCTGACTTCTTTTCTTCTGTGAGCAGAAGTCAATCTTTAAAGCCTCTTCAGGTGAACCAATGGAGGATGAAACAGCAGTGTCTTGAGGGGAAGCCTTTTATCTGTCCCCTTGCAGCAGAGAACAGTGTAGGAGCAGTTAGGAGAACCTGTCCTTTGTCTGTCTGTACTGCTAACGGCGTTTCTGGTCCCCTGACCTGGTGGTGCAGGCTGGCTGTGTTTGGGCTGCACAGAGCTTGCAGTGATTCCTGACACAGCATAAGACCAGAGATCTTTGCCTCTCTTGTCTTTATGCTTTTCTCACCCAAGATACACCATGCATGTGCTCACCTCGCCCGTGGAGGACGTGTGGCAGCGGGCCCTTCGAAGGAGCCACGCTCAGGATGCACAGGCAGCCTTTGCCCAGCACTGCTGCAGTGACGTGTTGCTCACCACTGCTGTGTTTGCGGCTTCTGTTTGTCAGACGGCCTTTTGGTGTCATCTCTGGCTCGTTTGTCAGTCTGCTGCGTTCTCTCAGCTGGGAGCAGGCAAAGGGCAGGTCCCTGGGGAGTGTTGTATTAGATAGAAGCATTACATTTTCCAGATGTTTGGGCTTAGACAACCAGGCCAGGCCTGGCGATGTAGACTGTCAGTTCAGGCTGATCGTGTTATCCAGGGAGGTTGCCCTTGCAGTTGTTTACCAGAGCTGGAGAGGGGATGCTGAACCTGGTACCTGCTGTGGGCCCCAGCTGGGACAGACACCTGTGAGACACAGCAGCAGGTACAGAGCTTGCAAGGCCAAGTTCAATGCTTTTGGCAGGGAACTGGCAGGGGGAGACGACTACCAGTGCTTTCTGGAGTCTTGCCATTCCCAACTCTCCCCAGTTGGTGGGCACCAGTTCAGGTCATAAATTCACCATGGCCACATCTGGAGCAGTGGTGCTGGTGGGACACCCCAGGCAGCCCCCATCACTCCCTCCTGAGGCCGTGCATGCCGTGGCTGAGCCTGCACTGGCCTGTCTTTGTGCGGCTGTGTGGCATCCCAGGAGGCTCGCCTAGGCACTGACCACCATTGGGCAGCCCTTCTTCAGTCGTTTGGTTGAAAGCAGCATTGCTTGTTGGTACAGGAATATCCAGGCACATACAGGGCCATACGAGCAGGAAGACAGGCTTTGAGCTGTTCCAACCCCAGATTATTATTCCTGAGGGGGAATGCTGGGATTTTGGCCTGTTTCTAGGATAACAAGAGGCCTGCTCAGTTGTTTGAGGGAGTTCTATTTTTGTAACTCAATGGAAGAGGTGTGGTGGTTGCTTGGTTGCTTTGGTATGTCTTTGGGGCACGGCACAAGGGTGTGTGCTGAGATAGCACGGACGCATTGTGCAGGGCATAGCAAGCCAGGTTTGGCACAGCCGTGTCCATGGTGCCTAACTTCTTTTGGAGTGACCTGTCCCCTAACTTGCCCTGAAGGTTGCACATGGTTCGTTAGGTCCAGATGAGAACTTAGCAGCAAACAAATTTATATGCCTGTGTACAATCAGGAGAGCTTGGAAGCTGTGTGGATGCTGCCAGAGAATAATTATAACCATTTCCTCCCTCTGATACATGTCCCCTCTCATTTGCCGCTTCTCTGCTGAGAGTAGAGGAGAGCCCTTTCCTCTAGACCTGGAGAACGTTGCAGAGTTGGCTTCTCTGCAGCACAGCCCGGGACACATCCCTAGATCCTACAGGGCCTTCTCTTTCCCGTGCCACAAGCTGGACATGAGACAGTGCTTCATTTTCAACAGAGGGAAGGAGTAGCAGAAGCTCAGCAGACTGTCACGGGAGAAAACTGCTCAGTTTCTACAATTTAAACCAAATCAGGACCAAAGCACTATGTTGACTTACTAATGACGTTGTTAACTGGCGGTCGTGCTTCTTTTATACTTCTGTTCAAGCTGGGTCATTTTTTTTCTCCAAGTCTCTCTAAATCCCCAGTTACTGTTTGATCTGTCTGGTGGTTGCTTCTGCTTTAACAAACATAAGCAGTTTGGAGCAAATGCCCAGTTAGGTGTATTTGATCCAGATGCATGTGGGTGCACACACGGAGTTTGTACTCACATTCTTAGCAGGTGCTGTTATCCACACCGTTAGTTACTAAGGGTGGGCTCTGCAAGCTCCCCTGTGCTGCCACAACAGTTACTGCCCTCAGTGAATAGCAGGGATTATAATTTTTACAGTATTTTCTAGGGGGTCCTCTCTAGCCCACAGGTTCTGACTGCAGCAGTGGGGGACGTGAGACTGCATCTCAGCAGTGAAGGTGTGAATGGCTGCAGATCTCTGTCTTCAAGGGGGACACACACTAGGCTGTAGCTACTGTAGTATTGGAGGTTGCTAACAGAAATAAGGCACAACTTAATTAAAAACTGCCATCAGATCGTCAGTTTCTGAATGTGATTTTAGGGCAACACAAAACTATTTTGCTAAGGACACCATGTGGATTTCTGATAGTTGCAGGGGCCAAACCAGATATGTCTACTACTGTCTGAGAGGTTAGGAAGTCTTTGGTATTTTAATCATTTTTGTGAGAGGAGCAGGCAGTACTGAGATACTAGCATGTTGGGAACTACTGACGAACAGAAACAAATGAGAGAATTGCCTCATATTTTTCTGTAAAGGCCATTGGAAGTATTATACATAGAAAAAAGTCAGGCAGATATTTGGTGACCAAAGGGAAGTTCACTTGTGATTTCTGTCATCTGTTATTCTCCAAACAGAAATAAGAATATGCTTGAAAGAAA
>Ga0181612_107423_pt1 | contig 11480 bp, 8 predicted proteins | sample HoacroProtozoa21_FD_119630 | JGI IMG/M metagenome (GOLD analysis project Ga0181612, IMG submission 119630) | Hoatzin crop microbial communities from Cojedes, Venezuel. Combined Assembly of Gp0051906, Gp0051904, Gp0051908
GAAACACTGGAACAGGTTGCCCAGAGAGACGGTAGATGCCCCATCTCTGGAACCATTCAAGGCCAGGTTGGACAGGGTTCTGAGCAACCTGATCTAGTTGAAGACGTCCCTGCTCATTGCTGGGGTGGTTGGACTAGATGACATTTAAAGGTCCCTTCCAACTATTCTATCGTTCCATGATTTTCAAAAAACTGCTTGTCATATATTACAGCTAAAAATGAAGAAAAATAAGATAGTTAAATGCATATCAAACTTGCAGAGGACAACTAGATTTAACAAGAAAAAAAGGACTAGCCAGAAAAATATGCTTTGAAATAATAGGAATATTGAAAAAGAGTCTTAAGGAGTAAAGCCAATGAACATTACCTAACATATGTAAATAGTACTGACACTTTCTGATATGGAGCCTACATATTGAACCTTGTAAAGGATGCATATATTTTTTATTCCTTTTCTTAAGTTGATGGCCTCTCAGCTAAAATAATTTTGCTTATAAGTACTTGAAAAGTAGACCAATTTGCAGAAATCATCTGCAGAATGTAATTGCCATCTAGTATTCCAGGCAGCTTTGCCCATCTATGGGGAGAAAGAAATAGATAAGGGGGAAACATTAAAGACAAGCAATAAGAAAGAAGTGGAATTACAGACTGCTGAGAAGAAAAACTACTGCTATCAGTCCTGCCATTTCATGAGAAACTGATCTGCAATTCATGAATGTGACAAAACACATTCTCCTTACAAAACAATAAAACACAAAGAAGACAGATAAATAGGGACAGAAGGAAAGGTGCCTTGGCATACTCAGTGCAGAACTGTGAATAGTATTTCCACTTAGGCAGATCCTTTGTGTGTTTACAAAACAAGAACAGGAAGATCGCAGAAATAAGAAAAAAAATCACATTTTTACCGCTGAACACAGGAACCGCACAAAAATGAAGAGGTAAATGAAAAATTTTGGGCCAATGTATAGTGTACTGATAACTGGGGAATCCTGGAAGCCTTGCATTTGAGAAGCTATGAGAAAAACTGTTTACATTTTTTTTCATGTAATCTAAGTTTCTTTCTAGCTGATAGAAGCTGAGATTCTTTTACATGTTTTCTATTATTGTTTGGCTTTTTTCATAAGAATAGAGCTCCTGCAACCCTTTGTCAGTGTCTCCTTTTTTTGTCTGATTACTCCAAAGTAACCAGGTGTCTTTTTTTTCCTTCTTTGTATTCCCATGTCTTTAAATGCATTGGATGGGAAATTACTTTTTCTTCTCTCTGTTGGAAGTGCAGGGGTGTTGTTTTGCTTCTGGAAGCAAAGAAAGGCAACTTCAGGGATCAGACTGAGTAGAGTTTTTATGATTCCAGGCATTTTAAAACCAAGTCAAATAATACACGCTATTGATTACTCATTCAAATGCAAGTGTTGTACTCTTAACTGGTATTTTCAACTTTATCAGCTATGGCCTTTCACAGATTTTGACATTCGTTCTTCCTCCATGAGATTCTTGGTTCATTTCAAAACCCAGCTGTAGGATTTCTAGACTTGGATCAACATTCTGTAGTTTCAGATTAATGTGAGGAAGTAGAAGAATGTCTGATGGAAGAGATCTGGAACCAAACAGCTATGCCCATGTGATGTTGTAGAAAGCCTTATTCTAACATACTTGTCTGCACAGTAAGACCTTCTCAGAGCACAACAGCATCACCAATTTCAAAGCAAAAGTTCTGTGTGCTTTTGGGCATTAACGCTTCCATTACATGCTCTTTTCATATTTTTTTTTTCTCAACTAACAAATTCCTTTCCCGTCTCATATCTGTATGCAGAAAAAAAAAGGCAAATAAGTCAAAAGAATTACAGTAACAGATTAAAATTGATGTATAGGATCACAATTGTGTTGTACTTGTCCAAAGTTCATAAGATAGAATTAATTTCAGATTTATAATCACAAGGAATGAGGCTAATGAAAGACACCAATTGTATCCTTTCAAAGTACTAAGCATAAAATAAGTAAGTATGGATAATGTATTATGTAATGTAGTGTAACGTATTATGATTTTGATGAAGATCAAAAGCATAGGTTTTCAGGAAAGGTTCTATGCAGTGGAGGAGAGACTACATCTTTAAAATTAGCAAAGACATCTGGCATATCAGATTTTCTGTCTGGACTCTGGAGATGACACTTTTCAATACTTCATTTTATATTCCTGTAGTAAGGCTAGGAAGAGATAATTGTCTTATTCCCTTTTTTTAATGTTCTTTCGAGCATCTATTTTAGTGATAACTTTGACTCCTTTCACATCACACTACGTTCATTCTTTATAAACATTTAGCAAATCATTGTTTTCTTAGGAATGCCTTCAAGTACAGATTTTAAATTAATATCTCAACTTACTCTGGAAAAGTAATTTTTCACTTATGTAGATGTTGCCACAAGAAAACTATAAAAAAAAGGAGCTAGATGTCCATGCAGGAAACAGAAATTCAGAATTAGAGAAAGGTATGGAAAATTAGACCATCTTAGAATTATAATCTTGAATATTTACAAATAACAACAAACAAAAGCATTCAAAGAAATACTGAGGAATCACAAACTCAGTGATTAGGAAATGGAGGAGGAAAATTAGCTTGTACTTTAGCTGTTATTTCTGACATGTGACTGAATCAACTTCACATCAAGGTCCACAGGAGCTTGTCAGCTTGCAGTAACATTGTCAGTCATGTCCCCTTTTCTCTACCTGTACTGTTATTCTAATATCTAGTATCTAAAATACTGTTCCATAGTATATTGTTATACTCAGAACTCAAAAAACCTCTCTGTGAAGATTACCTTCTGAGCATACCCAGTTGTAGTAACAAGTCAGTGACAATTTGACATAGAACAAATGTCTAGGAAGAATTTTGTTTGTTTGTTTTACTCTACGAACACTCTTTATGCTACCATTTCAAGGAGTTTTCCTCTCTAAGTGATAGATTCATATAATAATACTGCTTAGGAGCTTTAAAAAAATATTGCTGAAATCAAACAATCTCTTTAACAGCCGTTCAGGTTTGCACCAAATCTTCCAGTATCCATTATCCTTTCACTTGCGGTATTCTACTTACTAGCAGATGCAGTGACGAGCAACGGACTTTTCAGCCATATCCCGTGGCCTGCTTATCCTCAGGTGCTGCATCAAATGCGTGTTCTAAATGGCACAAGTGTCACCTAATGGAATAAAAGGTCTTTTAAAAAGTACATGTTTTCAAGTTGCTTTGCCAATGCTGTATTTAGCTCTATTTCACAAACAGGAATAAGTTCTTCCTTTTTTTTTTTTTTTTTTTGCAAAGTAAAGCGAAAGCTGGTGAAACTTGGCAAGGGTATGTGGAAGGGAAGCAACAGCAACTCTATTTGTTTCATTCTCTGTGAAACAACAGTCTCACAACGAACTTGGAGCTGTGTCAGGCTTTAGCCAGTGTGCAGGAATTACAACAGGATAAGAAAGGACTGAAGCTGAAAGATGAGCTGCTGTATAGTACATCTCAGGTGAACACTTCCCAGGGTGCAAATAGTGCCTCTGAGCAACACGAACAACCTCTGCACATTTTATGCCCAGCACTGAGGAGAACACATGCTTGTGTAGTTCCCAAAGGAAAAGTAGCTTTGCTAGGTGACCAGAAATGGAGACCAACTGAATATATCTCAACTTTTAAGTAGCAAAGCACAGAAGCATGGGCTTATTCTCCACATAGCCCTAGCACATAAGGGAAGCCACGTTCCTTGGGTCTGATCAGAATGAAGCATGTGCCAGAGTGATTTATTGAACTGATGCTTCTGGGTTCATTGAAAGCCCACTTAGTAAGTGAAAAAATGCTGTATTAGCAATAATAAGCTTCAGAAACTAAAATCCTATGATCTGCAGAGCACGAGCTTGATTTCACAGTAAATCATCTCATTGCACTTTTTGAGCTGAACAAATATAATGAGATTAGCAAACCCCTTTCTTCTCTGCTCATCCCTTGAAACTGGTTGGATTTAACTAAGTATTATGACTTGGTAAAGGTAACAACTTTGAAACAGTACTTCCAAAAAATAAAGTTGAAAAGACAGATCTTTTTACTACTTCTGCACAGCAAACAGACTGATTAGATTGCCATATTCTGAATGAAGAAATTAAGAAATGCTGGTAAGCAAGTGCTGACATGACAAAATTCTGTTGAATTATTTCATTGATCAATGTCTTGAAAGCCAAATTTGGGAGCGTCTCTAGAATAAAGAGGCAGAGACACTTACAAAAAATACGGCTCTTGAAGGGAAAAGCGTCATTTTCTGCACCTGAAAATATCTTAGTGAGAAAGCAAATCAAACTCTTCAGAAAATGAAAACCTCATTAAGAAATGAAAGCTGGCAGCAAAAGAAAATTGTAAGCCAGGTTACTCATCTTATCCATGTTGCGTCTTTGGTTGGATCAGAGGACTGGCTTGCTTTGAACATCATGCCCTGAACAGTCAAAAGATCTGTGGACCCATGCTTTGCACTACTGCGGACTTACCCAGCAGAGGAAGGCAGCTGAGAGGACAGATCTCCACTTCCAGCCTCACTCTGCACCGAGAGACAGTGCCCTAGAGGAGAAAGACAAAAGATTTGTTTAATTCTATAAACCCTCAAGTATAATTAAACGAATGCTACAACAGGAAAGTGGGAAAGCAGCCTGCAGTCCTGAGGATCTCCCATTCCATCTTCTCTGCAGATATACCAGTTGTAGTATTTTGCACCAGCGGAGCATTGCAGAGGTATCCCACTGGAGCAGTAAATCCAGCCCAGCATATTTCATTACAGACGGGACTGCTGAGCCTGACATTTACATGACCTGTAAATGATATTGGTCTTCCTTATTTCACAGTAGACTAACCACGTTGGATGTCACCTCAGGGTGAAACGGGTATACTTGGGTGTATATATATATATGGTTTTGTGAAGAAACTGTAGTACCAAATATTTTGGTAGGAGAAATCTGCCCATAGCAACTCTGATTCTTGAAATAAGCAAAGTTAACATTGAATAAATCCACATTTTGTTTGACAAAGGATCATGGGATTTGACAAATTATCTTGGCCTATCCTAGACATAGGTAACAAGGGGCTATTTAGGTGCTTAAACATAGTGATCTAGCCGCTTTTATGTGCCCAGAGGTATCTGAGAAATACATGAGATAGACAGGTGTAAGCACAGGGCCTGTTTTCCTTCTGGAGTGGTAACTCGAAGCAAAACAGGATACCCTGTGCTAAAATGGCACAGCAGTCTAACCTCAGGTGCCTGAATAATTCCTCTATTGCTTTTGGGAGAAAACAGGGGAAAAAAAATTGGTTCAGCAAATGCAAATGCATACAGTACAAGTTATAAAATTTTTGGCTGCAAGCACTAGCACTGGTCACATGCCAAGTGATTATTCTGAACCTTTGAAAAGAAAGTCATTAAAGATTTAATGTGGCACCAGTACTGAGATTATAAAACATACACAGCGCCCTCCTTGCTTCACAACAGAGGCATTCAGTCTGGCTCCTGAAGTGCACAATGCATCTTTTTTTGGGGGGGGCAGGGATGGCTGTGGGTGTCAGGGTGTGGGGAGGGAGGGAAGGGACTGCGTGTTGCCCAAATGGCCTGGAGCGAACTGGGCTGCCGGTGATTTTCACTCTGCCACTCCCACATCGCTCTTGCCTGTTCATCTGCTCGTGAGCCTCAGCTCCCTCCTCCCCCATTCCCCTCCATCCTCCTAACCATGGGGTGTATATCAAGGTGATGGCGAGGATTATGGCTTCAAGGTCCAGTGAAAAATCTTTCATGGGAAGGACAGAGACTAGCTTGTCATTTGTAATTTTGTCTGAAAGGACATTCCATATTTCAACAGGTTAGCCTCTCCTGTCACACGAGATGGTTGGACACCACCTGCATAACAGATTCTTTCTAAACTGCTTGCAGGTTATTTACAACCAGTCATGCACAGTGATTAACCACACTTTTTTCCAGAATTCCTCACCCTGATTTTTTAACTTAATTTTTCAGCTATTTTTATCTGTGCTGCTCCTTCTTTCTTCTCCCTTCTCCCTTCTCCCTTCTCCCTTCTCCCTTCTCCCTTCTCCCTTTATCCTATTTCAGGAGCCCTTTTCCCTTTTTGGAAAGAGAAGAACAGAAGAAAATATTGTTAAATTCCTTAGGTTGGCCCTATTTTTAGGTGGTCTAGGAAATAGAATTGTGAGATGCAAAAGCAAGAGGTGACTTAGAGACACAGCAGGCAAGCAGGAGTTACAGGTTTCAGTACAGAGGGACTTTTGAATTTTTTTCATTTGGATGTATTAGACAAGGACTAGACAAATATATACAGAGTGAAAGGCTTCAGATTACTAGGTTGAACGGCAAGGCTGGTATTTTCATTTATACAGCTATCTTATGCAAGCTGGTAGATGAGCAGCCACAGTGACATACATGTGATTTGTGGCAATTCCAGAGGAATAGTAGCAGAATTTTTGCCAAAGATTATTTTTAAAAAGGAAAGAGAACACAAAATTTACTCCCTTCCAAATGTAGAGCTTTTTTTTAATTCATTCTACTTTTCAAATACTGGAGTTATCCAGGAATAACATTGACAAACTTCATTATACTTTGCATACAAAAGCATTATACAATACATATTATCAATGACTATGCAGCCACACACACAGAGAATACTAAATTTAAAGGAGATAAGTATGGTTCTTGTTCTGTTCATGTAAACTCCATTAAGCTTAAGCATATGAAAATATCTTTGACAAACTTATTTGAACATTGTGTTTTGAAATTTTAAAAACATAACTCAAAATTGAAAAAGGTGAAAAACAAAATACACAATTCCTCTGCCTTTGTATCACATTACAAGCAAGTTGAACAATTTATTTCCTGTCTCATCTCTTTTCTTCTCTGCCTGGCATTGTTTTCTTTTAATATGATTGATTCCACTCCCTGTTTTATATTAGCATTATGTAAAATTATTTTATTAGTACCTGTTTTCATTGTATGCATGCTATGTGCTTTAGATTTCATGTAGATTTTACTTAGAATATGACATTTTGCAATATATTGCAATCTTCTGTATTCTGTTGTATCTTTGTTTAGTCATACATTTATTTATTAGTTATATAAATTCCATATAGTGGTAGATTTTTGTCAGGTGAATTATCTCTGACTATCCATTAGAGGTAAGATCTTGCTTGTTAAAGAAAGCTATAATAAATTACATAAAATTTCCTTTCACATCCTTCAGTTCTGCTAGAAATACTTTTTAGGTTGCTGGATAATTAACTCTTACGCCTCCTTAGGTACAGGCTGGAGTTTCCAAGGACCCACAAGATTAATGTACGATAGAATGTGCACCCTAAAGGAGAACGTCATTACCATTCGGCCCCTCATACTTCAGATGAGTCAATCATAAAATTTCAGTGATGACAACACTGCTAGCTTTTTTAAAGTAAAAAGTGGCAAAATAATGAAATGCTCCTTCCATTCTAATGCTTTCAGATATATTTGTTGTGAGACCTAGATTCATGCTTGATGCAGACTGAAAAATGATGAATTCAGAGAGCTTGCGAGGGAAGAGCAAAACATGTTGGGACTATGTTGGAGACTGGAACAAAGCAGATGTCAAATAAGTCAAGGGGTTTACATGGGTATAAACAGAGCAGCAGGCAGAGAAAGGAGTTGGAGGAATAAGAAAGCAGCAGTAGGGAAATTTTAGGAGTGAAGCACTGGCAGAGGAAGTAAAAATGTAGGGAGAAAGAGACCTAAGTACAGTGTTAGGTCTGACAGATTGGATAGACTAATGAATGCATATGGAGTCTAACTACTTTAATGTTATTTTCAGTAGCTAAAATTAGGTACCTCTGGCCATTGCAAAAGCAGGATTTTGTAAATATTTCAGACTGAGTTTTAACAAACACAGAGGTAAACAGCCTTAACCAAGTAAAAAAAATTGAAATCAAAATAAGGAAAGAAAAATGTAATTTTTAATGTTTTGTTTAAACCTTAGTTTTAGCCTGAGATCACAATTTATAATGTGAAGTCTAATTCATGCTCTTGTACATTGCATCACAATGCATATCAGTGTTCTAAATGCATGTACAATATCCTAAGTAAATAATCCTGACAAATAAAATTATTTCTTCAACAAGCCAAGACAAGAAGCAGATCTGCATAACAGAAACCTAGACCTATACCATATTTATGGAAAGACATAAATGACAGTAGCGTCAAAGGGACATTTTATTTAAATGGTTTACTGTAAAGAATTTAAGGCTTGAACAAAACAAGTATTTGTGATGAGACATGGTGAAAATATCCCAGAAGTTAGTGTGTGGAGTTCGATATAGGACTGAGTCTTGGGGTGGATAGGAATTTTTATAAGATTACAAGACAAATAAATAACAGTGAAAATGGAGGGATAATAAATAATTTTAATTTCCTGAACATAGACCTAGAAAAATGTGTGCACCTGTAGTGGCAGATATCACATTCCTTGATATGATAAAAACCCATATTCTTTTATCAAATAGTGAAGTCATAACAACAAAATATAATTCTAGTTTTATTTTTAATGAGTAAAAATCTTGCAAAAGTAGTATGAAACTTCAGCTTAGTAAGTCAGGAGTTCAAGTCAGCTGGAATTTTAGAAAAACACACTTTGAGAAATATTGAAAATTTTCTGGCACAGTTGCCTAGAATGAAGACTTCAAGCATTTGAACTTGAAATGGATGCCAAATCCTGTTGTGTCCAAAGTACTAGTATCACTTGGTGCTTGAATTTCACATACAAAAAAAACCAAACACAACAAACCAAAACCTTCATGGGGCTACAGACTTCCTAGGACAATTAAGCAGTTCTTACAGAGAGGAAGAGTAAGAATAGAGCATGCAAACATGAAAATAGGAATGCAGCAATTTGCTACGTCTTGGTAGTTTAAAGATGTAAAAAAGACCAACAGCCTACTTTGGACCTAGATCTTGCAAAGAAAATAAAAGTATGACACTAATGTTTTCTTTAGCCATAAAGCAAGAAGTGCACAGAAATGGTGAAACCAGCATACTGCAAAGTGACACAAGATTAAGGATAAAAATAATGAAGTACAGTCAAATACTAAAAGATTATGAAATCAAGTAAGAACAGTGAGGATAGAACAATGGAAACAACAATATATGGCATGGAATATATGTATAGATTGCTCAAGATAACAAAAGGAGGGACTGAAAGTTGGATGTGAAACCACAGGTATAAATACCTAAACACTACAGAATAGAGGAAACAATTTTAAACAGCATCAACACCACCTCTTTGTGAGGCTATGTGTTTTGTGAGACTACTACAGAAGTTGTTGATCAAATTTTTTAGTGACTTGGTCATTTTTCTCTGGAGTTTTACTTTGTACTAGAGAAGTAATCCACACTGTACAATAAAAGCATTTCATATTCATAGGATAGCATAAAATTATAATACTGGAAAACTTTGGAGTATTAGGCATATAACTTCTCTTACAAGATACTGACAAGCCAATTAAAATAAATATTTCTAATGATCCCCACTGTTATCAGTGAAACATTTATAAGAGCACCAGTTCTTTTGCAGTTATAAAATAAAGCTGTGCAGTTTTACAAGTGAGACTCATGAACTACAACAAATTCATGACCTGTCTAAAACTTTGGCATCTACATAAGCCCTGCCTGAGATTCTAAGCAGAATTGGATAGAACGACCTCATTAATCAGTCCCCGTCTAGTACCATAGCAGCTATACAATGAAATAATTGATTTCAGAAAGTTTCACAGAAAACAGTAGCCCACAGAAACCTATGAGGAATCTTCTAACAATCTCAAGATCTCTAATCAATATCCACTGATATTGATTAGGCCACAGGAAAGGACTGGAAGAGACTGAGAACTGTCAAGGCTCAGGTTCTTGTAGTAGTGAATGATTATTTAAACATAATTTCAAACTAATCAAAAGAGCAAAACATACAGTATTATACAAAAGAAGGCAAAAAAAAAAAAAAGAAAGGGGATGCTCCCTGTGCCTTGATCTGCAAGAAACAAAGTCTTCCTGATCTCAATTATGGTCATCACTCTTACCCTGAGCACGTGAGCAGGACTTAATGGCAATGCACCTGATAAATCAGTGTTACTGAGAGCACTATTGAACACTAGTCTCCAGTCTGCCACTGTGTTCAACTAAGAAAAACTTTTGGAAAGAAAAAAAGCCCAAACAATCTGTATTAGGCATGGAAGAAAAAAAAAAAAAGGCCTCATTTGGCAACAGGCAAAATTCCTGAAGCATATTAATACAACTATCCATATATAGCATAAACAAAGAACAATCAGTCTCCTTTCAAATCTTTTTGAAAAGTCAATACATCAGACAGTCAGAGATTCCATTTCAAACTTCAAAAATTCTTGTGTTCTGCCATCTTTTCCATAAACTCATCATCTTCTGTCTTAAAACAATTAATGTTCTTTGTTCTTATTGTGCTATTTTGGAAGATTATTTTTGAGCATAAATCTTTGGATAATAACAATAAGAGTGGTTTAATTTTATTCTTATGTCAAAATGTGCATGTCTGTGGCTATTTGCCTCTCCTGAGATTTATATTTACTATGAAGTCAGTGCCTCCCTCAGACTCTGTTCTGCTAAACTAAACAAGGCAACTACTTGTAATCTCTCTTCTTTAGATAGACAGTCCTCTCATTTAATTATTCTAATAAACCACAGGCTGTTTTCAGATTAAATTTTTGTTTCTGGAAAAAGGCTAACCTTAGCTTTATATGTTACTCCAGAGGAGATTCTGCCAATGTCTTGAAGAAGAGTTCTGATGATTCTGTATCTCCATCAGATGTCAGAGTTTTCTGTCCAAACTGTCTGCTTCTCTGCTTTGCCAAAAGCATCTCAGAACAGTAGCTCTACTCACACCAGTCTCCATGCTGGCAGCTCAGATGCCTTCTCCAGTCGACCACGCTCACAGATTTCTCTTCTCTGTTGTTTCCATTTGGACAACTGACCAGACTACGGCCATTGTTTCTGTCTCCTTCAGTGCCTGACTTTTCATTATTCAATGTCATTCTATTCCTATGCCGCCACAACAGCAAAGATACTCTCCAGCTTTCCTGTTTCCCCAATTAAATGAATCCATGTCAATTCCTTACTCAGTGGCCACTACTGCATCCATTAAACAGGATCAGTCCCAACAGTGCTGTCGAAAGATGATCCTCCTCCTTTCTGACAACTGTTAAACTCTCCCTTTTGTTGTTTTTTTACCTACATTACAATTCATTAACAATCTCTGTCATCCACACCTCACTTTATAATTGTATGGGAGTCACGTAGCAGGTGCTTAACCTAAACATAGATCAGAGACATTCTCTGGATTAGATCCCTTCTTTAAGAAATTGGAGATATTTAAAAAAAAAAAAAAAAAAAAAAAAAAAAAAAAAAAAAAAAAAA
>Ga0181612_110529_pt1 | contig 11480 bp, 3 predicted proteins | sample HoacroProtozoa21_FD_119630 | JGI IMG/M metagenome (GOLD analysis project Ga0181612, IMG submission 119630) | Hoatzin crop microbial communities from Cojedes, Venezuel. Combined Assembly of Gp0051906, Gp0051904, Gp0051908
AAGTTTTGATAAAGAGCTAGAATACAGTAACCTGAAACTAGTATAATTTCATTTTGTGTCACAAAAAATACATACTCTTGTAAGGCCTATCACGTGTTGGCTGTGTAACAAAGACATTAATGTAATGTGTGGATCACTGATGTGAAACGTCAAACTGCTTAAAGCTTAGGTATTCTGCTTGTATCCAAGCTAGTTCATTAGCTAAGATGTCTATTGTCCTTGCCTCCATGTTCTACAGTTCTCTTCATAGCACAAAACAATACCGAACAAATGACATCGAGCAAGAGTAAAGATGGAAGAATCAAACTGTTCTTTAATATACAAGAAGAACGTCTAGAGTCCCAGGAAGGAAATATAAAACATGGATAACTCTACAAAACAATGGGAATAATAAAAAGAAGTCACTTCAGGACTGACCATGTAATGCAATTAGTAAAACTCTCTCTTCCCATTACACAGAAAAGACAAAACTAGAATTAATAGATGTTAAAATGACAAGTCATATTCAAATTCTATGAAGCCATTTAGCTTTATTAAAGGAACAGCAAGTGGAGTAGGCAGATAGTTATTTTTGTGCCTTGACTGTAATATATTTTTCTTCTTGATGCTGGTTGCGGCTATCTTTTGCTGACATGTAAAAAGATGACAGTCGCTTGCCCTTTTTTTCTATCTATACAACCCCTTTATCGTAGCTGGGCTACTTCCTGCAATGTAAGAGCAATTTGTGGAAAATTCATCTGAGGTACTGGAATAAAATGTCTTAAGATTTGTCCTTCCAGTAGAGTGCAAAACAAGGCTATAAATACCACTCAATAGTTGTCACCAATGCCTGTTAAAAACAGAGTTCCAGACAACAACAGAGGAAGACGAGAAGTGCATATTCATAAAATTATGATCTACAAAAATTTTAAAAATGTGTTAATGGACTGCTAATGCACACAGAAAAATTCTACACCAGGGTAGGTAGTCTGAAATGTACAAAAACTAAAGCAATAATCAAAACACACTAATCCTCAAGGGGTTTTATTTTATTGTTTAAAGCCTGAATTCTGTATAACCTTGTAAATGCTTTCAGCCGCTCACACAGCTGTACTCACTTGAGCTATACCTGGGAAGGTCTGTAAGGAAGGTTAAGTGCATATGCAAATACTTGTGGGACTGGTATGTTAGGGAAGGACCCAACCATCATCAAGGTGGGCACAGCAGATTTAGGTTTCTTTACTGCTATTTACTGATTACAGTGCTATACAGCTATTAACTATGCTCTCCTCCTGTAATATATGTTGGCTCTAAGACTGGGGGGGGGGTTTATGCATGAAGAAATCTTGTCTGGAAATATTCTCATTCCTTCTTTTCCTGTTGCCTTTGCAAAATATTATACTGGAGCTAAAAAAGGCCTTAGCACAGTTTTGATTTTGTTCTTTGTCAAAGGAAGTAACCCCTTGCTCGCCTTGCCTGGTACTATATTCCCGTTACTGAGCACACAGTTGACTTGACAGCTGGTATGTCAGCAGAGTTAAACAAAACTCCTGCATTTTGAAGGTAAGTCCACCATAAATTAAACTACCTGATATGGTCAGTGAATAATGTATTTAATGAGTTATTTATGTTACATTAAAGTTAGCATCGCAGCAAGAATACATTAATTGTACAGTTAAATTCACTATGTGGTAAAGAAAGGCTGCTGGTAGTTGCAGCATTGCATTATGCGTAATCCCAACATGGCAAAAATGGTAGACAAAAAGCTCAGATGTACTATTTCCAGCTCTTAGGCTGATATGACAGAAATTTGTGATCAGTATTTTGTTATTTCCTGCCTTTATTTCTCTTTGCCAAGAATACATCCCAAGTAAGAGTTAGAGAGATCTATAGGCTCAAACCGCTATCTTTGCTGGGCTTCGAGGTTAACCCTTCCTCTTCCACGGAAGTAAGAGATGCGTTAATTAACGAAACTGTGGATTCCTTCAACCAGGCTGAATTAAATGGCAGTCAGTGATTTAGAGTAAAAACTTACTCATCCCTTGCAATGTGGTAACATTCCGAAGTATTTCAACACCTATTTCCAACTGTTGGTCTCGAACGTTCCACATAGCAACAGCAATATCCATACAGGCAGAGAGCGCAGCGGAATTTCACCCTTTCAGAAGTAACCTGGCTGTACTCCAGAAAGTTCTGTACAGTTAGTCTTTTCTTCACATTTCAAGGAAAAGCATTCATATTAGCTAACAAAATAACTACCAACATGATATTTGTTCTCCTTTGTTGACCAAAAATGGCTCAAAGATTTTTTTCCAGCTCATTAAAATGTTGCCTGGGGAAAAAAAACCTGAGATAACTGACTAAGGAATACATCTGGAAAATAATAAAAAAACCCAAATGTATGAGACTCTTGATCTTGGAAGACCTGCAAAATTCGTTCCCACCAGAATTGTCTTCACGCCACTTACGTGTGCTGTGATAGCGTCCTGCCACAAAAGAACAGGAAACTAGAAGGAAAATACTGGAGGTGAGCGCCTGCCATGTTCAACCATCTGTGTGCGTGTGTGCAAGGTGCCAAAGTAAACCACTGTTTTCCATTCCATGCTGGCAATGTTTTAGCTGGAAAACAGGATTCAGCTCTAAGCACAGACTGAGGAGAGCCCAGGAGAGAGAGGAAGGCTGATAAGCAGTGAGGCAACCTGGCGTGTAAGGACAAGTTGATAAAATTGTGTTTGTTTGGTCTAGCAAACAGGAGGCAAAGGGAATATTTAAGAGTCTGGAGCAGAGGCAGTGAACATCCAGTGATGAAACAGAGGACCTGATACCAATCAGTTGTCTGTTCTTACGGTTTTGTGATTCAGGAATGGCTTTCAAGCAGGCGCTCAAAAAGATTTAAAGGTCATTATAACGACAGTCTCCTTTCCCACACCTAGAGCAATTAGAAATATTCATGGAATTTTTTTTAACCTCAACAAGAGCTCTTTAGTTGGCAAATTTAATACAAACAACAGTGATTTGCTAAGCCTTTTCAGTTTATTTGTGCAAAACACAAATGTTTAAAGTGATTTAAGGGAGAAATTAATGTCTATTGCTGGGAGTTACATAACACGAATATTTGTAACTGCCCTGTAACTCAATCAAAACTATTTATTTCACTAAAATCTACCTGTGAAGTCACGCTTCTGTTGGCAAGTCAGCTATTAGGAAGATGGAATATAGAAAACCTGAATTAGAGAGCCCTGGAGATTATTTCCACTCTCTACAGTGTTTCTGTGAATTCTAAAAAGAAAAGGTGCTCCTACATTTTTGCTTCTCTGTAGATCATGGTTGGTCATCTTTTCTCAAATACAATGAAAATCTTCCATCTTTATTAAAAGGCAATCTTTATCAGACAAGATTTCCATCAATCCCTTAAATGTTTGCTGAGAGCCGCTTAAACATGTAATCTTTTTTCATTTAGAAAAATTAATTAAAACTATTCAAGATTATTATCCTAAACATTCTCTTCTTCCCTTTGTCTATTTTTACAATAGGATTTTCTTTGCATTAATATATTTTCCTCCCCCTTTTTGCATGAAACCACAGGAACATAAAGAAAAACTTCTGACACACAATGTTAAAATGCAAACAAAATCATAGAAAAAATAATTAGAAGGTTATTTGTGCTGAACTGGTATGATCTTATACAGAAACTTCATTTTTTTCTGATAGACTGCATGTCAGACAAGTTTCACTAAACCCTGTATAAGACAAAAAGATTTACAGCCAAAGAAATATTTCAACTCGGGGAAGCTTTCTGCAAAACAAGCCAGTACTCCTGTCTCCTCCCCCCCTGCTCTGATTCCTGCAAAGCTGATTCAGATGCAGTCTGGCATCACCGGGTGAAACCTGTTCTCTCTGCTAAAATCAACTGCATGCTGGTCTTCAAGCTGCAGATGTATTTGTTTTACAGAAATCTCTCGCTTAGGTATAGCACTAATGAAATACTCAGGAGATGAGAGATTTGGACGCTGTTTTATATTAGCATGTCTTTCAAAACCAAAATTGGATAGTCTTTGCTTTCATTTTCTACATGTGATAAATAATACGACTTGAACTCCTCAGCTGTTGCATTTCATTTTATTTTAATCTGTTCAGCAGGAATGTTTTCTGCTATTCCATTACTAGTATATCAACATAGCAATTTAATTTGTTCTTAGCTGGTCTGAGACAATTTTTTTTTTTAAATCCACAAGCAACTCTCAGCTTCTTCGCCCAAACTAGCCCCCAGCAGTGAAAGCTGTCATTTCTTGTTCAGTGTTCATTATGTCCATCTTTGGTAGCAAGAGAAGGGGCACACACTGTGCCCAGGCCTCTCCTGCTCCAATTACAGTGCACAGTGACAACTGCCAAGGTAAAGGTTCACTAAGGATTTGTTACTTTCAGGTATGCTTGGGCATGTAGAAAGGATGTTTCTCATCTGTTTTTAAAGCTGACTACTCACAGGTATTTTTTCTTGGGCAAAGGAAACCTTTTTAAAGAACAAAATAAAATATAATTATCGGGATTTCACAGCTGTAATTTTACTGCACAGCAGTATGTACTGATTTAACTCCAAAAGCATGCAGCGCAGCTGTCTTCTGATTGTTTCAGTACAACCACCTAATGTAAATCTGGGTTTTGTTTTAATGACAAAATATTATGGACACCTACAACGTATGTTATTCCAGCACAGAATAATCCAAAAGAACAACTTCTCCAATGACACAACAGTAATAAAATTTCTCCTCTGCAGTAAGCATAAATAGAGTTGCTGATGTAGTGTGACACTGAGCAACCTGCGTGATCAACAGATTGAAGCGTGAGATGAGGACGCTTACAGGACTCCAACCATAAAGTTTGTTGCATGAGATGACACTCATGACCCATCTTAACAATTACCCCAGCCATCCCCTATAGTTTCAAAATAAGCTGAGGTCTTCCATGTTTTCCCGTAACAGTGACACCGAGGTAAAAATACCTCCCTGACCTCCACAGGCAGTAATATGACACCCATAACCATGAGGTTTAGTTTCCTTTATCATACTGCCTGAGCTCTGATATAGAAGCCCAAGTGCTTGCTCTCACTTCACTTACTCTTCCAGATTCATGTGAAAGTAAAGACAACAATGTCACCAATGTTGCATAAGTGATCACGTCTTACTAAATCGTTGTTACTGGTATTCAAAATGCTCTTCACTTGCGAGATTTAAGCTAATAAAAATAGTACTGAAAAAGACCCCAGCAGTCAACTTTAACCAAAGTAACTATTTTCTTCTGGAACTAAAATAGAAGTACATGCAGCACAGCTTTGAGTGTTTTCAGAAAAGTTTGATTTATGGCATTTCACAGTATGTGACTGAGAGGCTGAAAAGGCTTTTCACAGTTGTGGGGATCTTGCATAACTTGGGAAACTCTTGGTAGTTCTTAATTAGTCCACTACGATTTGCTCTGTGGGGACACTGTGTGCACCAAGTAATCAAGAGCCAACTTTGGAACAAAGGAGCAAAGTGCAAAACACACACAAATAGACTGCTGAGAAACTGTTTCTGAAAAGTTAGCAAAGCCAACCACAATTTTAATTTTGGGGCTGAATACCTTCTAATATTATCAAAGAATGGATTAAAAATTGGAACAACTCTGCTGGCAGACAAAAGACTAAATCCATTAATACGGCTATCCTATTTATCGCAAAGGCAAATGGACTGGCAATAAACCCTCGTGTGCTTCAATAATACACAATTTCCCTAATCTTCAAGACTCAACGTTAAAATATTTTTAAGGTGTACTTTTAAATATCGAGATATTCTGAAAATCTTACTCATGGAACTTGTAGTCTTGGGCAAGTACTCAGCAAAAACTTCAAGGGGGTTATGATCTCTTAATTGTGGTTATTTTTATTTTACAAGGATGTCTATGCTATGAAAACTGAAGAATTAGAACTTGCTGAATTGTTACTATTTCCACATGTTTAAAGAAGTACACATTAATCTATTCATTTTATAGGCAAAATGTATTAATTCAGGTCAACATGCATAAGCATATTTGATTTGCATGCATTGTGTGGGAATCTATACAGAAAGGTCTTTGGGTTTATGTTTTGGAAAACTGCTTTTAAAGACATCCTAAATTTGGAGCAAATCCTGCAGAAGTCTGAAAGTTCTGAGAATAAAGGCTGTCCTTATCATCTGTTCACCCAACAATTGTTCCCACCGCAGTAAAGTATTGTGCTATTATAAGTTCTCTAAATAAAATGGGAGGGAACTCTTTTATAAAGGTACAAATCTAATTGTACTGTACAAACATTTCAGGGTAATTCCATAATTAGGAGAAAAGTAACAGGAGCGCACTAAAAGCAAAGATGCATCAGTGGGGTCAGCGCTGATGGAGCTGTACCGTAGCAGGCTGAATTCAGAGTAGCTCTGCTAAGGAGCAACTGGTTGAATTTAAATTGCAAAGTCTGGACTCAGCAGGATAATACATACAAAATGATTACATTAGCTTCAGCCTCTAGTAACTAGCTGCTTGCAAACTCGGTATCAGTGTAAGTACCGCTGAGTATTGTTAGAATCTTCTAACCTTCCATACTCCTAATCACAGAGACAGGTACCACAAGTGAGGAAAGTGTATCAAAAAAGGACTAGCAATAATATAGTGGAATCTGTAACACAAAGGAATTTTGCTGTTTTAAAGTCTGAACAGTCTTATTAGTTTCCTAATATAAAAAACCAAGAGATGTCTTCAAACTGTCTGGTCCAAAAGAAGTTTATCTAAGTACTGCGAACTGGATAACAAATGCTACCACTAAGGACTTCATAATCTGTGCATAGCGACGTACTAATCTGGGACCTGAAACAAGAATAAAATATTTATTAAGAAGATATTTTTTACAGCTAGAAATCCTCCTTAGCTTGTTTTTGTACATAATCACTTCTATTGGCCTCCAAAACAACCATGGACAAAGAGCATTATCTTTAAAAATGCCTGCAGCTTTTTGAGTCTTTGTGAAACAATGATTCCAACTCCAATGATGTTTTCCAAGAACATGAAGCCAGTGATTCACCCACGCTCATTAATAAATAGCCAGATCCTTATGAAGTTAGTTCAACATTGATAAGACATTTGTATCATCTAAGGGTAGGGTTTCAGAGTTGAATGATTTAGTTGTTTAAAAACTTAAGTCAAATCATTTCTTTAAAAGTAAGTATAACTACAAAGGATTATTTTTTCCAAATAAACTCCCAAATTAACTGGGAAAAAACATTCCACTTGTAATAGAGAAGATTACAGCAAGTCAAGTAAAAATAAAATATTTAGGATATTAATCAAAATAATGCTGAAAAAATTCTGGAGTCCTCTGAAATTTATCTGAAGATTTTGATTTTTTTGACTGTTGCATCTTTGTTCTCCTACCAAAGTTTTACTGATAACATTTGAAAACTTGTCCATACTTTAGAAGATACCTATTCCCACTTCTGCTTTGCAGCATAGACAGCACTGAACAAAAAGAGCTTGTAAACATGTGCAATAAAGATATGTATAATCAAATAAACTTTGATGACAGTGGATGAGGCTGTGAAAAGGTTACCTGAAAGGCAACAGAACCAGATACGAAGAATAAAATTAAAAGATAGGATGTTTACGCTTGTTTTACAGTCTGTTTCAAAAACTGCAGTATAGAGAAGCCAAGTTTTCGATAAAAGAAGGCCTAAGGTTAATCTTCAGAGTATCTAAATAAGAATGTAGCTGGACAAGACAGAGCCATCCCACAGTTTCTGGTCCTTAAAGGGACATTTTCCACTACCTCCTCTTCTCCCTTTTCTCTCTGCTCCTAGCTTACTCCACATTTGTACTTTCGTGATTACGATAGTAAAAAACTAATCTTCTGTCAGCTTAGTGAGCAGAACAGAGCAGGCCAGGCAAGTGCCAGAGTCAGTCAAATGCTGAAACTCAGTGGAGTGGGAGGAGACAGGCAGCTAGGAGCAGGGAAAGATAAATTTAGAAGCCTAAATTTAGACTTTTTTTTAATTGCCTAGAATTTTCGTGCTTGTAGTCACTCTCATTTTTAAATAATATTTACTCTGCTTAAACCACCTGCAGTAGAAGTTTGTATGATAGGAAGAGGCAGGTAAAAAGAAGAGACAAAGGATCAGCTAATTCATGTAAACAAAGTCACTCAGCTTTTATCAAAGAAAAGAAACAGAGGCACTTACACTCATTTTGAACAGTTTCTGTTGCTCTCCTGTAAGACTAGAGAGTATGTGGTTGACACTGTGTTGTTTGAGATGATGAAGGTTAAAAACTACTAAAAAGAATCTCTGCTTTTAAGGACTTGCAGAAATTGTCATTTGCTGGGATCTGGCTAAAACTACAGATTTACTGTCCCAAATCATTTTATGATCCCTATGGATAAGTCCTGCGTCCACAGATTCAAAAGAAGCATGAAAGTGGTCCCAAGACTCACTCTGTATGGTAAAATTTCAGAAGGAACCAACATAAACCCTCAAACACATGGCTGGAAGCAACATCTTCCTGACAGTTAATAGGCTAAGTTCCATGCAGCAATGAGTACTGCTTACATATACACAACACACCTCCAGTGCTGACCTTTAAGGAGCTCAGTATGTGCTCATTCTTCCATGAATGAAGCGCATGAGCAACACATTCTTGGGGGACTTATGCAGTCAGGATATGATTAAACTCACCCTGCACAGCAGAATTAACTTGCTAACAAGCACAAAGCTGATGACTGGGCTTCAGATTCACTTAGATTTACAGCAATTTTTACCTTGGCTCTGTCATGTTCTAAACCGATTTAACGAATACCCTGTGGATTCGGTTTCTTTTAGTCTGATGTGAGTTCAATTTTGGTTTGTTTAGGGGTATTTAATCTGTTTATTCTTCAATTTTTTTGGCATTGAATTACATTTTCTAAGATGTATTTAAGTGGAAATACTAGTCAGACAGAAAAAAATTTTAAAAAAGCAGATAGGGCAAAACAGCCGTACCAAAACTCAGTTTGACTTTGATCTCCCCAGCTAAAAGAGATGTGATCTTAACTTGATTAAATTAGCATCAGATAAAATCCTAGTGGAAAGTCCTTTTTTAGGTTTGCTCTACTAGTGCTTAGAGAATGCACACTCCTGTATAAACATCACTTACCAGTGGCCATTTATAGAGGATCAGGGATGAGGCGTACAGTCTTGCAGAGGTAATCTGCAGCAAGAAGAGAAGAAGTAACGTAAGGAGTCCAGACTTACATTTGGCTTCCATAGTAACACTGAATGTAAAGTTATGCACCTTGCCAAAATGGACAAAAATAGTGATTTGGATTACTATTCTGAAGTTTGCTTCCGGTCAATTGCAAACACTTTCGAAGCATTGTCTGGCCTTAAGATGATGCGCTAACATGGATGTCTCATACCAGCCTCTAGAGTACTGTAAGTTTTCAGAATTCAGAGGGTGAACTGCTATTCTGAAATCCTCAAATGGGCATTTTTTTCCAATAAATCTTTTTCAAGGTTCTAAAATAAAATGCCATCCTCTATACTTCCACCATACACCTAATAATTTGTTTCCTGTGTCTTTTCAGCTCTAACCTAGTTCTTGTTCCTAAAGGCAATTTTATAATTAGCTCACATCTTATGAGTCCATTTTTTGGAGGAATGAATGTTGTCTCTGGTAGATTCAATTTATGAGAGAGCTTAAAAGGCAGTCTAGCAACAACTGAAATTAGCTGCATCTTTTACATTCACACTCAATCCATTTCTTGATTAATGTGTGAGACAACTGTTTCAGGTATCCATCCACCTGAAAGACACTGTGTTAGTGCTACAGAAAATAGAGCACTATCAATATTTGCAACAATGACTAAACACTATTATCATCTAATAACTGCTTTCTGGTTCATATTATCTTTACAATGGCAATCAATTAGTTCCGTATTGTAGAAATTTGAGTCATATTCTGGGGATGTCTTCTACATCTTTTTATCTTCTATCAGTTCTGTGTAAGTGGCTTAACAAAGTCACGGTCAGGGCTGTTCAGCTCCCAGAAGGCAGACTGGCTTTGTTTGCTGCTCTGCAACACTGTCGGTAGTTTAAGAGGTAATAGATTTAGTGTAGTTACCTCTATGTGTGCTTGCACAAGACCTAAACCCAACAAAAGCCAAACAAAGAGTTAAAACAAAGATAATTAAAGAGCCGAGATGATCAGGCTCCTTTAGATTATGAACTGCAAATGACTGTTTTGCTGTGGTGCTGTATAGTTTGGAAATGAAGTGTAATGTAGTTCTCTCCTATATATGCACTTAAAAAGCCAACTTCTAACAAAAAGACTTAATTCATTCATTGTCCAAACACAATGTAAGGAATGTCTGGAGATACAGAGCAGGGCAGCAGTCGCTTTGTATGCTGATTGTCTCTGTAAAAAGGAAGGAAAAAAAAACCCCTCCTTGATAAACCAAGCAAGCTTTGAAAGAGGAAGTGTGGAAATTCGAAATGTAAGCCTCGTGGCCACAGAACTGGACTCCACTTACTGGCACGCTGATGGGTATTAATAGTGCGTAATTTGCCCTTCCCTGTTCTTTTACAGCCTTCTAATTTTTATTTCCGCCTAAGGTTTCTGCCGCGGTGTATCCTACTGAAACAATCCAACTTTGACTCATCCATTTGAGACTGTAGATAATAATCACGGCCCGGGGAAGGGATAATTAGATTGTTTTGAGCGAGACAAAGACTATCTCCTCTCCCAGTTGTCTTTCCAGACACTGACCTTCTCTTGGACTAGCAGGGAACAGCAAAAAGGGCAATACAAGAACATTAAGCAGGGGCTGTGGCCTGGAGTTCACTGGCTTAGACACGCTGAAACCATTAACCGAGTAGAGGAAGGCCAACCAGCAAACCTTCCTTACGCTGCCCCAGGTCAGTCTGATTGCTCACCCACTGCTATTTTCAGACACTGCGGGCACTTTTAATGATAATTTTGAGAGCTCCGTTATATGTATTTCATAGGAGCCGCATTTTGGGTGTGGCTGTGCCACTCTTGAGGGAAGGAACATGCCAACAGTAGTATTCTAGGGGTTCCCTTTTTATTTCGATATCCGCTATGGCTGGCGCTTACCACCTAGCAGTCGTACTCCAAAATATCACCAGAAATTAAGGGCTTCGGCCCCTCATTTTCGAGCAAGCCCTTGTGCGTGTAACTCCGTGCCGTGCCACCCCCCGGGATACCACAGCAGCTCCGCGTCCCCGGGGCCCCTCACCGCCCCTCGGCGGGAAAGGCGCCGTTCTCGTACCCTCAGCGCCAAGCTGCTTCTCCATCTTGTGCCTGAGGACGAGGGGAAGGATGGCTCCCGACCCGGCACGGGGAGGGAACCGGTCGCCCAATGCGCGGTCGGGGGGGAGGCGGAGGTAACCCCGGCGGGGTCAGGCGGGAGGCCGGGCCCCGCGGCGCCGCCCTCAGGCAGACGAGGCGGGAAGCGG
>Ga0181612_179084_pt1 | contig 11480 bp, 5 predicted proteins | sample HoacroProtozoa21_FD_119630 | JGI IMG/M metagenome (GOLD analysis project Ga0181612, IMG submission 119630) | Hoatzin crop microbial communities from Cojedes, Venezuel. Combined Assembly of Gp0051906, Gp0051904, Gp0051908
AATGGCCTTGCAGATATTTTGCCTATATGCACCTGTATACCAGGGTCATGCAAGTCTTCACTCTGTAAAGCAACTGCAGAACAAGGATCCCGAGGTTCAGCAGATTTACTGGTGTGTGTGCTGGTTAATCATGTGGCTAAATATAGTGTTTCCTGCTGAAATACAATCACCAGGAAACTGATTCAGTCTGTAACAGTTCATGTCCATAAGAGTGTAATCCATTCCCAGTTGTAACTTGTGTTTTTGTTACAAATGGAGTAGACAACATTGGCAGATCTTCCTACTGCTTCCCCAGTGCCAACCCGCTCTGTGCTTGTTCCTGGAGAAATATGGTAGGGCTTGCTAATGACTTGTATCATAAACAAGCACAGTAGTTTTACGTATCACAGTTTAATTTGAAGGAAAGATCTGGTCAGCATGGTCAATGGTGTCTCTGGTGTCATGCATCCAAACTGGATGTATAAGCAGATTCAGTGAGTCCAGTGCCAAAAGTGCCTGTTTCTTTCCACTGACTGTAAGGGAAACAAGTGCAACAGGCATAATGGTAGCTCTCTGAAGTCAGGTGAGATGAATGACACTATTTCTAAGGATTTTCTTTTGATTTAAGGCTTACATGTAGGTGAGTTGTGACAGATATGCTGTCTCTTGACCTTAGTCAAACTTGAGTTTTCTGTTCCCAAGCAAGGGAGAACAATATCACCCAGGATTATGAAACTACAGTAAGTGCATCACTGTTAAAAAACTACACCTGAGAGATCGTTAGCAATGGTTCATTGTCAAAATTGAGGATGTTATGGAGACAGCGTCTCTGCTAGGATCTTGTTCTGGTGTGTTAGTTGCAATTGTTTGATGTCTTAAAAGTTGGATTAGTGATCTGGTGTTAAAGTTGCAAACATTATTGAGTTAGAAGAGGCAGCAGTACTCTGGAGATGCAAGATTAGAATTTAAGATGAACCTTGTGAACTGTAAAACTGATCTGAGGTACAAAGGAGCTTATCCTACAGAGAACATACACAGTGTTATAATCATACAAACAAAAGATTAAGACCTGAATTTACAAAATTCTGGAAGACCCAAAAGAGGAAATTTTATAAAAAACAAGTTGATTAGTTTAGAAAAAATAGGACTATTAGTCTTTAAAAATCTCACACATTTTTGAGAGGAGGGGAATAAATCTTTTTCCAAGATGCATGTTGTTGGGCTTTAATTGCAACAAGTGAGATTAGGGAAGTCTGGATGTTGGGAAACCTTGCTAATGGTAAGCCCTGGAATCGATCATCTGAAACGGTATAAGAATCACCATCCTTGAGCAAGATTTTAAGTGTAACTAGGGGTGTAGAAAAGTACGAAGTAACCTCCCAAGATGCTACATTCATTATGAATTCTGTCACAGCATTTTCAGGCACACAAGTGCTCTGCCAATAGTTACTTTGTTCTATTGCTTTATTTCTGCAGCTTGTATTAAGGTGGTGAGTTACTTTGCTGCTGCAATGTGGTCTCATACATTTGACAAGTCCAACGGACACATCACAGACTGTTATGTGATAAACTTGACAAAAGTCCACCTCTAAGGCTTTTTCCTGGTTGGGAAATAGGTCACAAGTATCACCTCAAGGTCTCGCTTTTATTTTCATATCAGCTCAACATCCAGTGCCCTATAACACTTGGCAGTTAAAAGAAATTCACTGTTATAAAGAAGTCTCTGATGTTGAATCAACACCTCGGACTGTGCCAAAGACAAGCTGTAAGCCTGAGCAGTTGAGCCGTGGTGAAACAGAGCATAGAGCACACAGAAATGATGAAATCTAGGTTACAGAACTAATCAAAATTACATAAAAAAGCCTGCTTCAAAACAAGTGGCAAAATAACCAAATAATCAGTGTTGCTTCAGTGGAGCTTTGCAGCTTGTGGCAGTGGAAGATGGGACCTGATTTCTCCCACACGTTAAAAGACCAAGACAACTGTGATCCATACTGAAACCTTTCCTATAGCGATAACAACGGTTTATTCATCTCCTGTGTTTGTAATGAACTACTAAGGCTTTCATTAGCACAGTCACTGATGTGTCATGCCCAGTATTCCTGGCACCCTTGTTATTTTATGTAACACAATGTGCAGGGCAAAAAACAAAAAAGAAGAAAAAAAATTCGTCAACCTCCCTGTGATGCACTGGGCACAGGAAGCTCAAAAGGACAATTGTTGCTAAATATATTTACTTAGGAAAAACATAATAATTGGAATTTAACCCTCAGTGTGGTGGCATTTTCTAGGATTTCCAGAGAAACCAAACATTTCACAAGACAACTGTGTTTAAAGAACACCTTTATGGGAATTTTTGTTTGGAGAAAGATTTAAGATTTTCTCCCATTTTAAGGTAAGGGATTTATACCCCCTTTCTCATAAAAATGGCTTGCTCCTGAAGTGCATTGACATTTGCTTGGTTAACATCCATTGCTACTCTATTTGGGACGTTGGTTGGTATATTAATACTGCAGCAAGTTGCCTGCTGCTAAGAATTAAAGCATGTGGTTTCTCTCTTCAGCACAAGCTTTGGGAGAAGAAATGCCTATTTTAGAATATGCCTTCAGACAAAAGATGACCCTGATGACAGCCAGCTTTTCTGTACCCTTTCTCTAGTACTACACACTGTGTGTCCAGAAAGCAGACAGTGGTAAAGATTTCATGGTCCATGATGCTGCCTCCTTTGGAGAGATTCTTCTTGGTGGTATAAGAAAGTCAGAGTGAAAGAGAAATCTGGTTCTTGGTGCAGGCTGATTTAGCAGTTGTCTGGGACATTCTCTTTTGTTTCCCAGCTGGAAGGCGGTCACCTTTATCACTTCATGTCCCAGCAGTGCCAAGAAAAGGATAATAACAGTTCTTTCACTGACATGGTTGGCATCTGTACAGCTCTCATGACCATAGAATTGGGGTTTCCAGAGAAAAGTAAGTGCTGACTCTGGAGCTAGGCAACCTAGGCAGCCTAAACTGCTGTGTAAATGAAGCCAATGTAGTGTAGATGTCTACAGCTGAGGACTGTGATCACATCCTGAAAATGCACACACTATGCATTCACTAAGAGACAGACAAAGGACACCAGCTCAGATGGAGCCATTTTCACGGTAGATACCTACAATTAGGGGAGACAAATGCCACCCACATGGCTTTGTGGTACTTGTGATGAAAAATTGTGTTGTACTAACACATTTATCAGTGCATTATATGTGTTTCCAGGAAATGAAGTGGGGTCTTTTACTCTCAGAGGAGAGAACAACTTGAAATGAAATTTTAAGCAAACTCTCCACGGACATTCATGAGTGATTTTCTCTTCAGATGCTTTCGATACCTCCTTCAAAATAAAACAATTTTTTAATCATCAACACTGTCTGGATTAAATCGGTCATTGATGTAAATTAGTTTGCGTCTACTGGTACTGAATTTCACTAATTTATTCACGCAGTCACAAATTTTATGCTGTCATGTATTCACTGATAAACTTTTATCTTCTGTTGTCTTATTATGGCCAGGAGGAAAAGAATAAAAGAAAAAGGAAAATGAAGAGCAGAAACAGGAAAATGCTGTAGGAAGGAGTCTTGCATATCCATATGCAGTGAAAAGTTAAAAAAAAAAAAAGAAAATCTGTCAAAAGAGAATTATGATAACTATAAGAACATGGAGGAATGTAAAGACCTTTTTTTCCCTAAGAAAAGAAAAAAAATTTTCAGTCTTTAGAACCTGATTTGGTTTCACTGAATCATGAGATACCCAAGTGAAAATTAATCACGTGAACTTTATGCCTTTGAATCTTGCTCATTACAGGGTGACACACTATCTTGGCTCCCAGCACAGCAGGTGATTCATGTGGTTGATAAATAATTGCTTATCCTCCCGGATGAGTTTTTGAGCATTCAGGTCCAGCCTCATGAAGGGATTTAACTGTCCAGCTCTGTAAGAGGGTGTTACAGGCTCTGAGTTTACTGTAAGGCAGCAAACTCAGCAGAGTAGCTAACGAGGGATTTTTCAGTAGCTAGCACATAGAGCAAGTGGGTGCTTAGATCTGTTGGTAGCAAATGCTAAAGAAGGGAATGTGTCTGAAATCTTCGGTCTTTCCTGGATTTAAGAATGGTAAACCAAGGATTCAGTCTAAAACCCCTCTCAGTCCTTGGGAACCTTACTCATGCTGCCAGGTGTCAATTGTGCTCAGGCACCTCTCTTGCAGAGAAATTCCGAAGTGTCTTTACATTAACTCAACTGCAACCTGGTACTTTTCATGTTAGCACATGGGACAGGTTCTCCTTCTGGCCAGAAAGTGAACCGATCCCAAAAAAGCAGCTCCTGAATATTGGTGTAAATCTGTTTAAGTCAGGGTCATTATTTTTATAGGAAACCCCACCTCTGAATTCCAACTTTCTGTATGGATAGCATTGAACAGAATCCATGGGAAAATATTTTCATTCCAGCCGACGTTTCTGAAATGTTTGGGCAAGAATGCGTGGATCCTCTAGCTCTTCCCTGCTGCAGGGCTTTGCTCCATGGTGGTGAGAAAGTCAGTGATGCCTCAGAGGGGTGAAAGTCTATGGGCAGAAAGCAGGAATTGCTGTTGTCTCTGAAACTGAGAGTCTTCCTAGTAATCGTCACTTGCCTGTTAAAGACTTGGCTAGCAGGGTCACAGGATAACTAATTCTTCTCAAGAGAAGAATAATTGAAGTTTTCTGAAGTTCCCCTGGTTCCTCCAATCATTTGTCCTCTGGACCAACGTAAATTCCCTCTGCCCTCTGATTTTGACTGTGCTTTCACCTAAGTGGAAAATTCCCAGAGAAGTCATGTTAGCCAAGACCAAATCTGCAGTCGTTGACATATGTTTCTTGTTCAAATAGTAGACACATCTTGAGCAATTTGACATGTGGGAGCACAGAACAAACCCTGTCACTTAACCAACAAGTACATTTGTTTTCTGATTAAAATGTTAAGTGAGGATTATGCTACAGACCTTCAAAACCTGATTTGTTTCAGACAATAAATGAGTTGGCTGTGGGATCTTGGCAATTAAATATAAACGGTCTCTAGTGTAACCAAATTAGAGAGTTGTTGAGAATACACTGGTTTAAATCATCTATGAAGAATCACTGTCCAGCTCAAAAGCTACTTTTTCCCCTCTTGTTCCCATCAGATATGTTCTTCACTGCCTGTCCTAAACACTTACATAAGGTTGGCAGTCATCTCTCTCTATTTCTAGATACAGAATTCCAGAAGAAAACAAACCCTACCTTCCAGTGTGATTTGGCACATATGCTAAAGCCATGTCTAGAAAAGCTGTCTGCACAAAATCCAGGTCATCTGATATGCAGGACACTGGATTTTTCCCTTTTTTTGTTCATGGTGGTTTGTGGGGACTGGGTATACAGGCCTCTGAGCACTTGGCCAAGCACTGTGGTGTTTGCCATCAGCCTAAGTAAGGTGGGATGGAGCTCATTTTGTGGAAACATGGCATAAGGAGCTGGGCACCAATTAGATCTGCATTGTGGAGGACCTTTCTGAAGAGGTCTAACTGACACGTTGCTGCTCTACTCCCATCTTCTTCTCTCCCCTTTTCTCATTATGCTGATACTGATGATTTAATTTGTCCATTCTGCCAATTCCTTCTACCTGTGCAGAATATTTATTCTTTTGTTGCCATCTCCTTATGTTTCCCCACTTGGTGGTTCCACTACACACAAGACAAGGCTGTGTCTGCTGTCTTTTTTTGAGCAGTGCTGAAGGCGTGGGGGCCCTGGGTATCATCACCATGCAAGCAATTCATAACACAGCAGGGATGATCGTGATTTTGTTCACATCAGACCATAGATGGGTAAGATTGGCTAATAGCTCCACACATCTCTTTTAGATGTCTATTTCCCTGTTTATATGTAATAGTTTTTGTCTTTAATTTATTCCAGCTGATTTATTTTTCTGTATGCATAGCAATTTTATTTATTTATTGCCTGCTGGTGGCATTTAGTTCCAAACTATGAAATGAGAGTTGGGTAGTAGTTATGAAGTGACAAATGGAGAGTCCCAGGATGAAAATATAAGCATATTAACTAACTCTTAAGGGGAGTGACCAATCTCCCACTCTCAAGGCACGTTTAACTCATGTGTTCACATATCCCAAGGCTGTTCCACAGGTCAGACTAAAGGTCTTGCTTGCCTGGTACCTTGTCTCTATCACAGGCCAGTGAGAGATTCCTCGGGGAGACTGCAGAAATCAGGGAACCATTTTGCAATTCTGTTCCAGCCTATTTTCCTGGCTTCTAGAAGTTTTCCTTTGAGGGATTCCTTCTCACCTTATCAGTACTGGTAGAGAGGTTGCTTGGTCATCCAGAACCTAATTGTAGGAAGAAGTGAGCAAAGACGGAATTTCCTGTGGACACCACTGAATATCTAAGCAGCTCCATCTCACAGGTGCCAATCTGGGATGCATGGAAACTCTTGTCAGCTATTTATAGAGCTCTGCTTTCCCTAGTTTCCTGAGGTGTGTGATATATGCCTTGTGTCTTCGACGTCTACTTTGTAGGACCAGAGAAGCTGGTCATTTAAGCTCTTGAAGTCTCAGAGACTGTTTGCAGTAAATAAAAAGTTTCACCAAACAGAATACAACTAGCATCAGCTGTATCTTATATTAAAATTCCACCACATACCATGTTTGGCTAAATTTGGTTTTTGATTTGTCTGTCACATGGTTCCTCACTGAAGTCCCACAGAAATTAGAAGGGTAAAACCAATAATTAATTTGTTCCTATTTTTGTGCTTTTTCCTTTTTTCACTGGTACAATTCTGTTGTGTAAGTATATTATAAAACAGAAGGAAATAAAATTGGTTATATGGAAAATCAAGAACATCTGATCTCTAGAAAGGATAAGAACTTGCGGATGACAGGCTGCAGACATCTGGATTTTTATTTAAACAGTCTTCAGCTTTGTATCTGAATCATCTTTTGAAAGCCAAATATATTTTAAGAACCCTTAATGACCATCTAATACTATCCAGGTGTGTATTTGATTTTATCTTCATGCTGACATATTGTGTAAGTGAAAAAGTCTTGGATTAATTTAAGTACAATTTAGAAGATGACACCAGTGCATTAAATTAAGAAGAGGGAGAAAAAAGAAGAGGCAGAGAAGTAGGATGCTTTTGAATACCCATCTTTCAAGAGATGTGCCTGGGGAGTTAGTTTCTGACTCTGGATCAGATTTTGCATAGTTAGAAGTCAGAGCAAACCCCCTGATTTACAGATGAAGGTACCACCAGCTGTTAAAGCAATCAGAGATCTGGTAACACAGGGGTTAATCTGAGGCATGAATACAAGCCCTGCCGTGATCAAACCAGAGGCGGTTAGACCTTTTGCTCCCAAAGACGCTCTGGCACTGCCGGGACATTCATTTTGTCTGCAAAATCAAGCATGTAATTTCCCTTCTCCCTTGCTTCTGCCTCTGTCTCCGGCCAGTCCTGCAGCTCAGTGGCAAGAGCCAGTCTCCCTGGTGACAGCCAGGACAGCCGACCTTCACGGTGGTGTGAGATAGATACGCTGCAGGACGGGGGGCTAGGAAACCCTCAGATTGGCTTTTTTCCTGCCGGTGAGGACGAGTGCAGAAGACCAAGCTTGGGGAAACCCTGAGACACCTCTGTGCTTGAAAGAAAAAAAAGGAAGATACAATGTAAATCAAAAAAAGTTTAAAAAAAACCCCAACCCCCCCCAAAATCACCTGCCCGTCAGCATCCAGATTGCATCCACAGAAAGCTTCCGGCTTATGTGCGGTGTTATGTCAGACTTACATGGTGGTCACAGAAATTACAACTGATCCCTATCGTTCATCAGTTAACACCAGCTTGTGTGAGCCTGTGTAAATACATGTGTTTGTCCGTACAGCCGTCACCCTTGGCATCAGAAAGAAGTCTAAGTCTCCGCAGAGCCAGCAGAAGAGACATTTCTACCTGTTTTCAAATGAAACAGTCTCTAGAGTGTAGATTTAGTTGTCAGTTTTATTTACTACTTTTGGATGTTATCTGCTGCCGGTGAAGCTGAGCGTGAATAACTTACCAGCCTGCACAGATAACTTTGCTTTTTGTTTCAGTCCAGCTCGAGACAGAAATCCCGTAAAAGCTTTCATTGCGATCCGTGTGCTGAATGAGGATACAGGAGTTAAAGAAGTGAGGGTAGAATTCCTGAGGCACTCCGAAAGACCTTTCTGAGAATTTTAAAAAGCCTCTTAAAAACGGCAGCAGAGATCGAACGCTGTTAAGGGAGGGGGCAGAAAAAAAAAAAAAAAGGAAGAAAAAACTTTGGCAGGCATACAGTGTCTTACATCAATCTAGCAGTCAGCATCTATGTAGACGTTCTTTCCTCCTTTTGTGCAACACCCCTTCCCTCCTACAGACCACCCAAAGCCCTATAAATAATCCAAGGACTGTATTTTTTCTCCAGATTTCTCTTCAGACCTCGAAGGAAAAATATCAGGCAAAGGAAGGGAGAGAAGGAGCAGGGAAAGTGAGGAGGAGAGAGAGAGAGAGAGAGGAAAGATGGCTAGTGAATTCAAAAAGAAAATGTTCTGGAGGGCAGTGGTGGCTGAGTTCCTTGCCATGAGCCTTTTTATTTTTATCAGCATTGGCTCGGCTCTTGGTTTTAGCTTCCCGGTGGTGGGCAACAAAACATCAACAAGGTCTCAGGACAACGTGAAGGTTTCGCTGGCTTTTGGGTTATCCATTGCTACCATGGCACAAAGCGTGGGCCACATCAGCGGTGCACACCTGAACCCAGCCGTCACCCTGGGCCTTCTGCTGAGCTGCCAGATCAGCATCTTCAAGGCGCTCATGTACATCATCGCCCAATGTCTGGGGGCAGTGGTGGCCACAGCTATTCTGTCGGGAGTCACCTCCTCTCTCCCAAACAACCTCCTGGGGCTCAACTCGGTAAGTGGAAATTTTTTGTAACACCTGTAATCTACCAAAGTTGTGTGGGTGGGGGTGTGGTGGTGATGGTGGTGGTGAAGGTGACCTCAGGCAGCCAACTGCTTATTGTAGCAGGGGGGGATCCAGTCTTGACTGACACCAGGATGGATCTATGTCACAGGGACAGTCCTTTCTCCCCATCCCCATTTCAGAGCTTTAGGACATTATGGTCATGATCAGTTCTGCTTATGTTCAATTTTGTACATCCAAGCTGCTGAAAGGTGCCTTTTGATACCAATTGAAATCACTGGTAGTTGCATGACCGAATCCCTTTTTTTGATTCTGAAGGTCTCAGGTAACATGCTGATTGATGTGCATACACCAAAGTTGTTTTCGCTTCTGTGAATGTGGTTTTTTTTCAACTCCTAATTAATGGTTTCTGTCACCTGTTGCTGACTGCAAAGAAAACCTGTGGGAACAGGGAGAGAGATGTGTAGCAAGAGAAACTCTGTCACCAAATGTGTGAGCATTACCTGTTGCATTAGACAGAGTGCTCAGATCCTGCAGGACACAGAATCCCAGCTGTTCTTTCAGTGTGTTTCTCCTTTTGCTGTGCAAAAATGGGAAAATCCCTGAATTCTGTGGTGTAGACTGCAGAAAGATGTGAGGAGGCTACTTTTAACAGGAGTGCAGGTTTCAGCTCTCTCCCAGACAGGTGATCACATCGTGCTGAAAAAAACCTGCCTGGCCACAGCTCCTCCTCCTCAAAATATTGTCATTTTGCTGTTGTTGTTGTAACCGAGCAGAAAAAAAACAGGATAGATGCATTTTTAAACCTGAAATCATCCCACTGTCAGAGGCAGTGCTACAGCCACTGCTGTGCACAGAGTACTACAAATGGAACTTGCCTTCTAGTCACTTATCTCACCTGTTTCTGTTAAGAACAAGTATTTCACATATTTTCTGTGATCTGTTTCTTGCGAATATTGCTGACTACTGTTCAAAACCTGAGTTAATTTGAAATCTTATGCCCATTTGAAGTCACAGGGATATCTGGGACATAACGCTGCAAATACAATATCTCTTCAGAAATCATGAGACAAAAGGGGAAGAAAGAGTCAAAAACCGTTATCAAGTAAAGCAATATGCTTTTGCATGCTGTGGCATTACAGTTAATTCAGAAAATGAGGTAGTTTTTGAAAACATAATATAATCTGAAGTTAAGAAGGTGATTCCTGAGCAGCTTAGTATCATCTACCCTCGTGCTACTCTGTGTGTTGGCTGCTTACCTCCCTTGAGCCTGTTGTCTGGAAGTGTTCCATCATGCCAGCATTTCGGAAATTTTGATGGGTTAATGCAAAACATTTTGGGGAAGAAGAGCACATCATTTTATTAACTCCAGAAGGCTCTGTCTGTGTGTGTGATACGTGATATTTTCCTCTGAAACCACTGGCCGAGGGAACTTCTCAACCGCATGGGACAGGGTATCCGCCCAAGTGGTTTCCTCGAGAGGTCCAACTGCCATTAAACACAGGAGGTCTTGTTTCTGTAGCACTCTCACTTGGTCTTCCCCTTTTGCTTACCACAAAAGGCTGACAGCTGGCTCCTTCCTCCATGCAAAAACCCTGAATATGACCATTTGTAAAGGGGGTGTAGATGATAACCCCAAACTCTCCTTGCTCCTTGATCAGTAACTCTCCGAGCAACAGAGATATAATTCAGAGCTCTGCACAAGGAAATCTCAGAAGAGAAGAGCCTATGGGGACAGATGGAAAGATCAGAAAAGATCACTGATTTTAGAAGACTACTACATGAATCTCAAAAATTGCATGTTAGGGTGGAAGCCTTGTTCCCCTCTGAGGAACACCTCTGGAATACTGGATAGTGCAAGTCTTCATCAGTTTAAAAAATCTGGCAACAGTTTCTGTGCATGATTTAATACATAAAATAGCTCCTAAAGGTCCTGGTCTCAGTGCTTATCTTTGCCATATACTCAGAACTTTGATTTTTTATTTTCTCTTTCACATCCAATTATAGATGTTCTGGCTAGAGGAGCAGTGGGGAGACATCCCTGGGGATGGGGAGGGCAGCAGCTGTTCTTCTCCTTTGCAAGAAAGTACTAGAGGGGAAAGCAAATCCATTCATTTCCCGCTGACAAGCTTGGACTGTCTGAGGAGGGGAGGGCTGAGGGGGAGTTGGGTCAGAGCCCAGCACAGAGGAGAACAGCAGAACGGCTGTCCTTGTGCAGAGCAGATCACAATGGGCATATCCTGAAACCACAACCCAGCACCAAGAGCACGCTGCCTTCCTCAGTAAATAGATGATAAGGAGAAGCCACAGAGATATGCTTTTATGTCATGCTTTTTAACCTGAGGACAAGGAGGGGAGGGAGAGAGCTGGCATCCCTGCCAGCAGCTTTGTCTTCCTGCCCTTTCTGTGGAAAGTGAGGTGTAGATTCACTATTGAGAAAAAGAATAGAAAGAAAGGGAGAGCTCTGACAAGGTTGGGAAGAGGGCTTAGACATGCATGACTACGTCCTCTGTTCTGACCCTGTTGTG
>Ga0181612_102748_pt1 | contig 11478 bp, 4 predicted proteins | sample HoacroProtozoa21_FD_119630 | JGI IMG/M metagenome (GOLD analysis project Ga0181612, IMG submission 119630) | Hoatzin crop microbial communities from Cojedes, Venezuel. Combined Assembly of Gp0051906, Gp0051904, Gp0051908
CCAAGGAGAGACAGCGCGACCTTTCCCCCCCCTAGCGCCCCCCGGCCCCCCCCCCGCCCCACCCCACAGACCCACCCACTTCCCCACGGCAGCGGAAACAGTAAGTGCTGGGAGCCATGGGACACCAGCAATGCGGGCAAAGCCGATCTTGCTTCGTTTTGAGAGGACTAAGTGTGAAAGTACTTGTGGGAACAAAGAGGAATTTAAGAAGTAATTGTATGTCTCCACTCAGCAAGAGACAAACACGCAATGCCAGTAAATTTAAGCACTGAGCATAGGAGAGAGCATCCAGCTGAAAACTAATTCCCTTGGATCTCACTTCTGGAGGGAGGACCAGAGATGACAATTGTTAGAGCCTGTGATATTTGTCTGTATTCAGGGTCAAAATCAGAAACCAGATGCAGTGAAGATCTCCACGTGGCGCTGTGTCACAGGAGAGGAGGAAACAAAATATGTAATTCCTTTCCACTTTCGTCACATGTGATCTATTGTGAAACCACAGCACTGTGCCAGGGAAAGCGTCTTCAGCCTATATTGCAAGTGTGGATGTAGATTTCAGTGGTCATACGACTCTATCTACTGTTTTTCTGTAATTTTATATCTGGATTTGTACATATGCACACACACACAGAAAACAACCTGATGGTATCACTGCCAGAAAAATAACCATCTATGAAATCTGCAAAAGCTCAAGTTCACAAACACAGTGCAGAAGTCAACTTCACTTCCAATACTTTGAAGAACCAGGTACCCACAGGAAGGGAAGCAAGATGAGATCTGCAAGAGTCCCACAAAGAAGAACCAGCCTGGTTCTGGAGAAGCCCAGACAGAGGCTGTAGCAGTCAGGAAAGGCAGGTAACGCACCCTCAGCACATTTTAGGCATTCCCCCATGTCCCCTGCCACAGCCTCCTACTGGAGCTCATGCCTTCAGTTCTGGCTGCTCTTGATCGAGTCTCCTGTTTTGCCAACACTAACTGCCACATTTTCACTTGCAGAGTTGCCTTCAGCCTTGGCTCCACGTCCACTGGTCAAAGCAGATCAATTTCTCCTGCTATACCCAGCTACCCCTGTGCCACCTCTCTGCCTGGGACGGCCATGGAAGTACCCCCACTACAGGCCACTGCTTCAGGCTTGGTCTCTCTCTGGACTTCTCTCTCTCCACCATTACAACAAAATACCATAGGTAATCCTGGAAAGTGTCAAGTAAATACTCTCACCATTATACGCAGGTTTGCTATCATAAGGGAATTATGTTCAAGCAAACTTTTTATTAAGGGCATGCCACAGAGATAGCATCTTCCTTCTGCCTCTGGCTGTTGACTTTAAACCTGGAAATACCACTCAATAAGGATTTCTGACAGCACCAAAGTCCAAGGCAGCTTGCAGTAAAGCACTATGCTCTAGTGAAATAGTTTAAAGCCCAGCTCACTGCAATCACATCTTCACTCACCTTGCAGTGCCCCATGTTAGCTAACAGAAAAAACAATGAAATACGGGGCCTTTACATAGTCAGGCTCCCAAGTAAACTTGGCCTTGTTATAGGACAACACTTACAATAGTTTATCTGTGAACAGTATTTCCTATATATTTGACACAAATAGCCTTTTCTTCAGCATCCGAGCTGCACATCTTCTTATTCCAGCTATTTGTTCTTGAACAAACACATTTACTGTGGCTAATGAAAGGGGAAATCCCTCTCTTAGTTCATGCCTCTGTTTTTGTCTGTCCTTAAGTGACCCGACATGTGCTTCGCCCTAGAAACCAGAATGACTGGACCAGCCAAGAACATGGAGAATTGTTCTGGGCTCCCACTTCTGAAGCCACATGCAAGACTTGTTATGGAAAATCTCCCATGCTAGGCTGTAAAAATCAGCTCCCTTTTAACATGCTTAGCTATGGAAGTTGCCTCCATCACTTACAGAAGTTTTCCCTTCTCAAAGAGCTAGACTTAGGCTGTCCCTGCACAGGTGCAGCCTGTTGTGAGGAGAAGGCAGAGTCTTCTCCATTCTTGCCACCTTCTCATACAGGTGTTTACAGTTCTTACAGGCAAGCTATAGAAGTCAGTCACCCTTTCTGTAACTCTATGACAGTTAATTTTATCCCAGGTCACTACCCGTCCTGGTGCCAGAGAATTAAGCTGTATCTACACCACGAAGAAGCGCAGCACAACAGGAGTCGATCTGTGGAGAGGAAGAGCTGGTGCCAAGAAGGCAGTGAACACGATGTGTGTACCTTGGGGGAGAAGAGGCAAGAGAAGGAGCTGCGTGGCACGAGCCTGACTTCTCCGGAGCACCAGGGAGCACCTGGAGCAGGTTACAGGCATCCCTGCACAGCTTCTTGTTTTCCTTTCAACCTAAAGAAATCTAGCTCACATACCCCAAGACCTCCCCCCAACGAAAAAAAGATCAGCAACTGAGGAAGATCAGATTTGTTTCCAAAGTGTGCTCCTAAGAAACTAAAATGCTAGCAGAAATGCACCCTTATTCTTTCCAGGACCTGGCTCTTGTAATCAAGCAAAGTCAACAGTAACATGATATTCCTGATTTAGCTAAATATCTGAAATCTTGTTGCTTATCTGAAGTCTTCATTATATCTAGAACACCAGTTCTGAAAAAGTAGGATGAGAATTATAAGTAAACACACCATCATCTCTCACAAGATCTGATACTTGGGACTAGGGACTTAAAATATGTAGAATACTAATAAAAGCAGAAAAAATATTATCAAAATAAATCAAATATATTCAATATATCAAAGTATAATAAAAACTGTAGCAAACAATTTTCTTCATGAAATGCAGGTGCAGTTATGTCTCAATAAAATGTGTTTATGAAAACAGCATTTGCAAATTTTAATTTTTCTTCTCCTCTGAAGAGCAATAATTCTCTATATCCCTGCTACGTCCTGCTCTTGCTGCTAGTCCTAAATAAGTCTTATGCAGACTGATCATTTATGGCCCAGTTTTGCTGCTTCTATTGAAAACCAGAAAGCCTTAGTCCTCATATGGAATTAGTGGGATTACTTGCACAGCAATGCCAACACCAAAGGGTAAGACAGGTCTAACCTGGTTGTATTTTACAATCACCTCTCCACCCCTTAGAGAAGGGTCTGCTCCTCAGTCTGGTTTATTTCCTTTATCTGGAGGACAGTGAACTGGGTATTTTATGTTTTAAGGAACTAGTTTTTCACTACATGGAGGGGAAAAAGCAATAGCAATTGTAAGTACAAATTTAGTGAGATTTAAATGTATTTCTTTGTATCCACACGCAGAAACTTTTTGAATGCAGCCCCACCTCCATTCCACTCTGCACAATCATTTTCTATCTGGTGGTGGAAGAAATAATTTATGACAACGAAAAAATGTCAGCTGTTGGCACAGACAGTGCATATCCCCTCACTGGGCTTTTTGTGACTCCACAGACCTCAAGAAACCTTAATGGTAAAGTTTTGCTTTCAGAAATATTGGCAAAGCCCTACATCCCTGATTTCCAAACTTGGATCTGCAAACCATTTGTGGTCCATGACACCACAGTGCGTGGTCCTTGCCATGAAACCATGTTAAATGGTGACCTTTGTGATCATGGTATTGTGCAGCAAATGATGCGGTTGCTAGGATAATTGCTTTGAATAAAAATTACTCTCTTTAATATTTCCCTAGCTAAATTTGTGCCATATTTCATGTCAATGTGTAACTGCATGTGTTGCCAGGAAGGGAAGACGTTACAGTCTCTCTCTTTTCCCAATGCAAAATATACTGCGAAGTTTTACTTCACAAGGAAGCCGCTTAAGCAGGCTACTCCTGGATGTAAAGGGAGATTCAAAATTAAGCACATTTAAGTGTCATTAGCATGTGCTAATAGAAATTATATATTTTTCAAGATGTTCAAGGCCAGGTTAGATGAGGCTTTGAGATACCTGATCTAGTGGAAGCTGTCCCTGCCCACGGCAAGGGGGTTGGAACTACATGATCTGTAAGGTCCCTTCTAACCCAAACTATTCTATGATTCTGATTCTATGTTTTTAGTTTCTGATGTCACAGAAGTTATGGTTTCTTGGCATCAAAAAGGATTAAAACCCCACAGATGCAGGTTACTGACCAGGACATGAAGCCTTCATTCAGGGTGGACTCAAAAGTAATAAAATCCAAATCCTGACTCCTACAAGTGACCTGAGGATCTTTACAGTTTTCTAAGTTTACAAAGGGTATGTGTTAGTGTTTTAACATATTTAAGAAAGAATTATCTCAATGTTTATATTTAAAATACTGGCAAATGTAAATGGGTGCCTGGATATTTACAAACAGCAGAAGTAATTGCCAGCTTGTCATGTGGATTTAAGTGTCGCAGCTTGCAGCTCAGTAAAATATAACCCAGGGAGTTTACACATCTGGGGGATATAACAATGGGAAATTATTCTGAGGAAGCGTGCAAGGGAAAGCAGCATATATTAACTGAAATATGTTTAGACTGGCAGTATTAATTGGCAGTATTAATAGGGATTGAGGCTTACACTCCTGGATCACTGAATCCTCTCAGAGATCTTTGCAAATTCAAGCAAAAATAGGCTCTTTAGCCTGGCAAGCGACTGAATCTATGCTTACTTTGCTCTTTGTCCCTCTGCTCTCCAAACCTTTTCTTTATGCTCAGTGCTATCTTCCAAATGGCTACTTGAACAGCAACCACAGAGAAAACTAAAACCAACACCTACTTTCTTAAATTCTCTGCACTAGATGTACACATAACCATCTGCAATGATGTGAGTGTGGGAGAACAACCCCGGGATGAAACTTCAGGAAATCTCTTGGAGGTGGCTCCCGCTTATTGTCATGGAAAAGAATGGTCATTCCCTCCGTAGGAAGAGAAATGGGTCGTCCCTACTCTGTGGGCCAACCATGGCCTCCACCCTCAGTTAGGAGTTCGGTATCTGTAATGCTACCATAGGTATCTCTACCTCCCTTGTGTGTATTGATTTAAGAGTATGAACATACCATTTGTCTGGTCATGTTTACATATTTAACTAAATTTATGCTATTCTGCTGCTCTCAAGACTCAACATGAGGGAATGGAGACCAAATTCTGCAGTGTCCCAGCATGAACAGAAAGGCAGAAGTGAACTCTTCTACTCGCAACAGGAGACCTGGTCTTGGTACTTACTACATCATCATGATTTTCAAAAGAGAAATTTTAAAACTTCCTTTGGCCTGAGATGAAACTCTCGGCTTTTTAAAACTGTTTTTCTCTTGCTTTATTATATGAAGGAACGATTTAATGTTTCTTTTAAAATGGGAAATGGTATCACACTCTCTGCCATAATGAAAGCCTGTTTTAGATTATTTTACTACAACATTTTTAAATGCACATTGCCATAGCATTTCATAGGAGTGTATTTACATTTACCTTTCTAAAACATACAGTCTATTATGTTGTAATTAAAAGCCCACAATCTCAATCTGATATTTCTTCACTAATTTATTCCCAAGCCAATATGTATTTTAATGTTCCAAACCGTTGCTAATTAACACATGGAAATATTTTAACGTGGATTTTGATTAATTCCATTTAACAGTCTAACCAGTGCTAAAACATATGTGGTGTGTCATTTCTTTCTTTTGAGGAAGGCATTGGCATTAAATCTTTCAATCTTCCTGAGCACAAAATGCTAATTTCAGGAAGATTAAATAACAGACTGCAGCTACAGTTTCCTTTCTTTACTTCCCAGAAGGTGAAATGAACATATTTATGTGGGAGGAATTTCTTTACTGCATAAGCCAAAATACAGAAATCAGATTCCCCCCCCCAGCACTGCTAATACACTAGCAATTGCCTGCCAACTAAATAACTTCAACCTATATCTGCAGTTCATGGAGAGTTGCCAAGTTATATGTTCAACTTTCTTTCACTCTGTTTTTTTTTTTTTATTAAAGTATTCCCATATGATGTTTTCACCTGCAGCTCCTAAATGCTTTTCCATACTTGAATCGGAGACAACCAGCTTATAGTGGAGTGGGTCTGGCCATAAAGCCGGAAATGCTCATGTAAGACCCTCCTCTGATTTTCATACTTTGAAGGTATGTTATAAATATGATTCATACGGTATTGCTCTAGTAGTTTAAAATCTGAGTATAATTCTGCATGTCAACGAACTAAGCATACAAAATACCCAGAGGTATGCATGCAAGTAAGCATCTTACACATGTAGAAATGCAAGAACACAGATCAGGAGGAGGCTGCCTTCTGGATCATGGGTTAATTGCTTGCATATCACATATAGCTTTTCACAAGATGGAGTCTGATGAGCTTAAGAGCAGCTAAAAACTTCTGCTGTTGCATTTCCCACCAGAATGCTGCCCACATCTGAGTTCTGTAGTTCCTCTTTCCCCTGGGGGGAGTCCATTTTCCCTGTCCTCACTTCCGCTGTCCATCCTCTGCTTCATGGTCAGCATCTTCCTACCAAAAGCTGAAGCAAAGGTTCACGGTATGTTCAGATCACACCTACATCTCCTTCATGTCTACCACATCTCTGCTGCATAAGTAACCTCTTCTTCTTACTCTTTCCCTCGGCTTTATTTCACTTGTTGCAATATCCTTCGTAAATCTTCATTCAGCTTGGCAATATACAGTACTGTTCTTCCTCCTTCACCTTTTGTTAGCTGTATTTCAGTCTCAGCTGCTAACACAGCATCTGAACACTGGTCTGTGTTTGGTTTCCTATTACCTCTACAACATCTAATCACACTTTCTGCATCATTCAGCTGCCCAGAGTCCTGGCGTTTGCAAGCGAGCATTCCAGTTGTTTCTTCCCAATCTACACCTACCAGATAAAGCAAAGTCCAATTTTCTACTTGACTATCATTTTCATCAGGATTAGAACTTTCTTCTCCGAGTCTACGTTTACACCTACTGATTTTCTTTATGATTCTGTTTACACATTTCACAGGTGTGTGTTGGATATTATGTTTTCACCATATTCAGTAAATGAGTGGCTGTGGGAGAAAGTCAATTAGAGATACGAGCAGGAGTCCCCACTCTTGTTCAAGAAGCAGAGGCTCTCCTGAGAAGCCCCAGGGTCAGACCAGCGATGATTCACCACAGCTGTCATTGCCCATGCAAAAATGTGTGCATACTCTTTTGCTTATACTTTAAAAAACACATGACTTGTGTGTTCTCAGACTATTTAAAACCGTAATTCCTGCGCTCTCTACAAAGAACAGAAGAATTTCTGGAAAAAATATCTGAAAGTTACGATGCCAAAGAGCAGTGAATATGTAGGTAGGTTCTTTCAAACTAACTGTGTGTTAAAGGTTTGCTTTAACATAGCTGATGGTAAAGTTTACAAATAGCCATTCATTCCAGCACACAAGGCCAAACACTGATGCACGAATACCTGCCAATCCTGTTCTCAGTAAGAAGCGTGCATGCTGTTCACTCGAGGGCTGATCACAGCCCAGACTGAAAACACACATCATAAAAAATTCAAACGCCTGAAAATGGCATTTTCTCATCTTTTCTTACATGAGCATTCTTTGTTTTACAGTTCACAGAGAATATCTGTACTAAAGCAGGTCATGTTCCAGAAAAGTATTAACAAATAGTGCAAAGGCTCCAACTTGGTTACACCTGCTGGACTGGTCATAGAAGAACACCCTTGTTAGCTCACAACTAAGCAGACTATCAAGATCCAAGAGTATCCTTCCTTATGCATTTACATGCCCAATGGATGGAAACAAGATGGTGAAAAATTAGCTCTACCAACTCCTGGTTATTATTCAAAAGTACATTACCAGTCAACATGAAGATATCACAACACAACATTGTCTGTATATGGCTTGTGATGTTGACCTTAAATTAATGTGAAGAAGCAGAAAAGATGTAGTTTTAGTTATGGAAAAGCAACCATAATAATGTTTTTCCATCAGACATCTGAACAATATTTCTCTAAGCATGAAGAGTAAATATTATAACTTCCTTTCCCAGTCAGACGCGCCAAAGCACTGAGGGCCACTCATCAAAATGAGAAACAAGATTGATAGAGATTTCTGCTTTCTGTTTGATTAAAAAACCTCCACAAATTAAACTGGCTATAACAAGCTTGAGAAGTACCAAAGCGACTGCCCCACAGTCACATCCCAGATCTACTGGCAGAGTTATGAATACACCCTGCAGACCTCCTGCAGCCATTAAATGATGCCTCCACATCTTTGCTCAAGCAAAACAAATTCTATTACTACTCTCCCCAAAGCCTTTGAGGTCATTTTACATTGTCACATTTCATATGACATCATTTGAATAACAGTATTTCTTACACTTAACTTGGACCAATAACAAGCCACTTACAAACAGTTACTTTGGTACTGGGAATTCCGAAAAGGTTAAAAAAAAAAACAATAAAAATCACTTTTCAGGACACCATGAGACTGACTCTTCACAAATAGAGGTACTCTAATTTCACTGAGATTTTCTTCTTCCTCCCAGCAAGAAAAGATTAATAGTTGCTTAAAAAACAAACACAAAAAAACCACTAACAAATGCAGAGTGGGAAAGAAGCTATCTAGCTCTGCATTCACCAAACCAAATATACATGGTCAGTTCTTTTAACCACACCTATTCAACTGACTTAAAATGCCCTATTCTGCAGTCCGATGTGAAATGCAAAGTTCCCATTCGTCACAGTGGTTCAAAATCAGGCCCTAAATACGCTTATTTCTGTTTGACTTAAAATAACCAAGCTGTGCACTTGCTATCTCTTCAAAATAGCTTTGCTCGCAATTGTCCAAACATCGGACAGTAGCCTTAGAAAGGCCACAATAAGAGGTCTTCAGTCGAGTGGCATCATATGGTCTTCATTTAGAAGTATCACAAGAACATTACTTCTCACAGTATTTACAAATGAAAAACATATGGCTGTAACCTGTAATACTGCAAGAAATACTGCTCTTTGGGTTTGTATTTGGCCTCAGACTTTTGAAATATGAACCAAGCAAATGGATTTCAGCTTAATGCGTGATTCAGTCCATTCTTCTTCAGAGCTCAAAGTCTGGGGGACAGTTAAAGCTTGTGTCTGAAAAACGTGATTTGCCCACAACTATGGTAATGTACTATAGCTGGCAACTAGAGTGGCATGTATATCAAAAGGGTGTGGGGGTGGTTAATTAAAGACATCTACTTTCCATTTAATGAAAAAAAACATATTAAACTGGCTGTGGTTCCTATGCAGAGTTTTATAAGTCATATATAAGCCTCTTGCATTTACTGTTTAGGTTCAATCAATATGGTTATCTATCTGTCAATTTTTCTTGCTCTTTAATGCAGCAAGAGAGCAGCCTTTTTTATGGATAGCTCAGAAAGTACTAAGCTATTCACTACATGCAGCGATAACAGAATGATTTGAAACACGTAACAGAAGCTTATCACTTTGCAGTATACCGAACCCGTCAAAATATTTTCCTAGAAATAAAGTGAAAATAGAAGTGCTCCATTTTTTATTACTTAAGTGGGTGGTGACATAGATGTTGCAGGCCTTTTGGATTTGTTCCTAGCTTTGTATTTTGGGGAAAATTTAGCATACGAGCGTTCGTTACCTTGTAGGAACATGAGGCCAATTTTGCTGTGAGATTTAAAAACTCTGCCTTGAGAATCAAACATTATCTCAATTGCCCTTGATTTCCTGTCCCTAAAATTTTATTGGAAATCCATGCATTGTTCTGCAGAACTGTGCATAAGATTTTCCAGGAATGCATCTTTTGATGTTCCCACAGACCTTAAAAACCTTTACTTTACTCAGTATTCTCAGCAATTTGTGCTCGAGCCCAATCTGAAAAGTACAGGCTTTCTTTCAGCTACCTCCTGCTGAGTTAGTCGATTTGAAATAATTTGTAAGCATCTAATTCCTAGAGGCTTAAATATACATACGGGTATCAAGATTCTGGATTTTAATGCAGCAGAGAGAGGATCAGCTGTTACTGCGGTCTCTAACCTCTACTTTTTTGAAGAAATGCATAGGATTTAACTACGCAGTTCTCTTTGAGTGGTAAGTAACAATCATCTGCCATCATACAATTTAAGTAGGTGGAATTCTATGTAATATAAAAGCTCTTTGTGATGTCCCAGGCTTGCCACAATTTACCAACCGTTAAAGGCAAGCTCAGAATTAATATATATATGTATGTTAAAACAGACTAAAGAGATGAAAGTTAATCAGAAAGGAAGAAGAAATAATGTTTACAGCTTGAGGCTTTCTACCATTCTTTCTAACGATTTCAGCTCCGGGGCCATTGTTATCAATTCTGTGTCACGATATCTGGTGCACTCCCACATGTGCCCCTGAAGTCACACAAGCGCCTTACGGCCTCCCGGTTCTGAAAGGGCTGCTTCACAGTTTCTGAATCTCGGAGGCTGGCAAGCCTGGGTGCTAGTGGTTACACTGCCTTTTGCTCAAGACAGCAAACCACAAAATTTCTTACTTTCACCCTTAGAAACCAATACTGTTAAGTAAAACCAAGGAGAAAGGTAAAAGAAATCAAAGGATCACAAAATCATAAAGAAACCCTTACAGGACATAACTAAAAGTCTACAGAGGCTCTGCTGTTCCCATTTCTCCACCAGAAACGGCCGGCGCGCTGCAGACAGGTCTGAACTAGCTCTGTGTATGTGTGAGTCAAGGTCTGGAAATCACACAACAGCATCCACTCAGAGGCAAGCATTAGTTCATGGGTGCATAAGTGCTGCTAACAGTACACCCTGCTCCAGTCTGGTAAGTCTGTGTGAACTTACCATGAATGTCTACGAGCTCAGAACTCACTAAACCACAATCCATTGGGCAGTGGAGACATGCCAGCAGCAAGGTATTAACAATGTTGTCCACTCCAGAGGAGCTGAAAGATGGATGGGCATCTCTGAGGGCAGAATTCGACCCAGCAAATGAGCAAAGATTCTTAGAGCAACACCTCAAGTGACACAAATTATATTATAAAATTGATCAGTTCCTTACACATGGCAGAATGCTTCCAGGGCACTCAACATCCTATTCCATTAAGCTGTGACAAATGAGACCATATTTCCACATTGGTCTGAACTCATCTTTTGAATCTGCTTATTCAAATATTTGGTTACTTATTCCCCTCCTCCTCCTTAAGATGGCAAAAACCGTCTTTTTCTTTTCCAACTTTGCATGTCTTAATAAATGCCATTATTGCAGGACCATCACCTAGGAATTTTATGTTTCACAGAATTCCTCATCTGAAGAGCAAGCAAAATTTTGAGAGAAATCACTGAAAAACATTTGGCATGCAATCTCTATGCGTACAGTCAGCAACTTGAAAAAATGGACTCAAAGATACAAGAGAGCCACAGTATAAATTATGCAGAAACGCACCAAAAAAGTAAGTCTCCTACTGCTAGTTTGAAGAAGATCACCACCACCACCTGGAACAGCGTTAGGATGGAAACCTGTGGAGCAGGAGCAAAATAGTTTCAAGCAGA
>Ga0181612_182131_pt1 | contig 11478 bp, 4 predicted proteins | sample HoacroProtozoa21_FD_119630 | JGI IMG/M metagenome (GOLD analysis project Ga0181612, IMG submission 119630) | Hoatzin crop microbial communities from Cojedes, Venezuel. Combined Assembly of Gp0051906, Gp0051904, Gp0051908
AAAAAAAAAAAAAAATCAAGAAAGAGGCTTTAAAGGATCATGAAAAATCACTTAAAATTCTTCAGATTTAACACTAACTTGTAATTCATTCACTTTGGCTTTTAAATTGAATAAACCCAAGATTCACATTTTCACATCTGTGTGCATAATCAAAAATACTTCATGAAAAGCACAAGACATCCCAAAACTCATAATATCCTAAAAGTGGTCCCTGTGAGTGTCATCTGAGAAGGCATCCCAAAGGCCATCTGTTGCCTCCTGGTGCTATTTTGTGTCATTGCCATTAGGGCACATGTACAGAATAGCTGCATATTTCTGGTATTACAGCAGCCCGCATCACACACGTCCCTGCTGGAACCCCCACACCCGATCTACCAGGCTGAGACAACCCACAGGAAATCGAGTGGGCATACACAGATGCTACTGTCTCAACACACACACTTAATGTAATGCTCTGAGGAAAAACTTAATTCCTCATTACAACCCACCTTGAAACCATTCCAGATTTCTGTCGCCTTCTAAACATTGTCAGATCAACACTTTGCTTCCCTCTGATCACAAAAACAAATATGCAATGATGCAGCTTTACACGGAAACTGTATAAAACTGGAACAAGTCTTACAAAAATCCCCAAATAGAACTGACTTGCAAATACTGTTATTGTGGGTTGGAGTCACATCACTGGCCAGGTGAGTACTGGTTCCTGCAAGTTAGATCTCCTGTTCTTTTTCATTTTTTCCCCCAGATACAAAAATAACTGAAATTTGCCTAAACAATTCAGCATAATTCAGGTGTTTCCCAATTAAAGAAGGCCAAAAATCAAGTCCATTTACCTATGTGCACTGACAACGATATGTCTCTGATAGGCCATACAGTAAAAAAATTGTTAGCACTGTAACAAGCAAAACACAGTGGTACTGGCAATGGTGATCACTACAAAATTTGATAACTCAGATTTTTTTTTTTTATGAGACAGTGGTAAGTATGTAATTATGGAAAGGTTAAAAGGATCAGAGTATACTAACCCAGCTTCATTATTTGTGCAAAGTTTAAAATAGCAATGGAGGCTTAAATACAATTCTCTAAGGTCATTCAATGGGAAATAAAAATATTAGGAAGCACAGAAGTTCTGTTCTTGAAATACTACTTGAACTACAGGGACTGATGCACTTCTTTCCCCCAAATTCATTTGAAGTTTATTATAATAAACACTTTTCTTCCTTTTACTGCTAAAAGTTCAATGCAAAAACACATACAATTCACATTAGCAATTTTACAGAATCCTCTGTGTGGAATATCTTTGCTTTCTAGTAGGCTTCATCAAAAGAAGGACCATTTTTTTTAAACATTAACTGTATTTTCCCCTTAATCTTAAATCAAGAAAACCTTACATGTGTATTTGTCAGAACATCTGATTTTTACCTAAGGGAAATGATTGTGCATATTCAAACATTTTAAAGCAACTTTAAAATGCTCGCTAAGAGCTATTTGCATCAAAATTACCCAACTAATTAATGAAAAAATACAAAAATAAACAAAAAAAAGGATTTGCGTTGCAATTGTTTTGAGTTGTTTTTCAAAAACAAACAAGAAAAGCCAGATATACATACACACAAAGCAAGATTCCTTAAATGTTCCCTTAGCATTCATGGTAAATCAGAGAGATTCATCCTGCTATGACTTGTGCAATTTGACTGGCACAATAACATGATTTTGCAAGTGAAAACAGCTTTCTGTTTTACAAAACGGAAAGCTGCCTCATCAAAATGAGGAGAAAGAACTGAAGGTCAGAACAGTGATTCATCTTCCTAAGGCAGAGTCACATTGAAGAGACCTTGGAAGAGTCAAGTAGTTACGGGCATTTGAAAGAAGAAAAAAAAAGAAAAATCACATAAATGAAAACTGTCTGAAAATAAGCACCAATTATTTGTCTGGTTTTGGAGCTATTGTGCCTTCTGCAGTGTATCACTAAGATGGGTGATTATAGCAAATTATTGTAAAAGACAATCTTCTAGGGAAGTTTTGAGAGAGATTGATTGGTTAGTAAGTGTACAAAAGCCAAGGAAAAGACAGAAAATGAATAGCAATAAAGAGAGTGAATACATTAAAAAAGAATAAACTGAAGACAGACGCAAAGAAGCTCCTAAAATTTCTTTTGTTTACCATTAATCCTAAGAAGTGAATGAAACTCTAAGACATCCTTCTTAGCCCATGAATGCACTTTTTGGTTTCTAGTTACAAGTGAAACACCCATCTTTCCCTCTCCTCTGATGTGGTCTCTGCAAACTGTAGTGCTGAACAAAACTCCCAGTCAAATCGATAGGAAGAGTCCCAGTGACCGCAGGGAACGCCCTCACGCATCCATCAACAAGGTCATCTTGTTCTCAAACCTTCTGTGTCTGTAACCATCAACCCCATGGAAACAAACAGATGTAGACAAGTAATGGGAATTATTATCTGTGTTCAGAGTGCAGATACACCAAAGAGTAGCTGAAGGACAATCAATTCTCACAAAGCCAGGTCACAGCATTGATATAGTGTGACACATTTGGACACAATGTGTAGGGAGCTCAGCCTAAGGCCTGGTTCCTCCACAGCCTTTCAGCTTCTTTTGCATATTATTAAACAGCAAGGCAGAAGGCAGCTTGTAGATGCTCCAGCTTACAGGCATGGCTGCTAGCATAAGAGACAAAAATCATTCTTTTACAGTGGCAATGTATATGGACAATGGTAACTCTGTAACCCCCACTACTGTTTCTGATCTGCAAAATGAGTGCTACCAAAATATTAGTTCAAAAGTGGCTGAAAATCTTTTGGTTTTGATAGGAAGATTTAAGAGAAATGGTTTTTTAATTGCAAGCATTCTCCTGCATTTATATTCCTTTATGGAACTTCCTTTTCACTTTTACCATCTTTACCTCTTCTCAAATCCCTCCTTGCATCATCATATATCATACTCTGATTTACTAAATGCATAACTTTGTTATGGTCTTTATACCACAGCATCCTCACTGAAAATTAACAGGAGGTTGGTTTTAACTAATGTAATCTGAATTGAGCTGGCTTGTGGCTCATAAACAGTACATGCAAGTTTCATTAGAGTATGGTCAGCAGAGAAGGGCATAATAGCTTAGAACAGACTGCATTTGAAACCAGAAGCATTACTTTCCAATTCTCCTTAAAATCAGAAGTATATTTCTTGCAGATATTTTTCTAACCATTTACTTAAAAGTTAACCTCAGTAACCTAACTAGGTTTGCTTTTTATTTTTACTTGTATATGTATTTAGTTTGCAAAATTTTCAGAGCAGCAATTGTGTTTTCACAAGCAATTGTACATCACTTAGTACAATAAGGACAGCATGGTAAAGCTTTAGTAGAATTTGATGTTATCAAATATGTTTAATCATAACTATTATACAACATAGCAAAGATGTCAACTTTTGTATAGCTAACTACAGAAAAACAACTAGTTTATGCAATGCACATTATAGGATTTATATGCACAACGTATTTGAACACTATTGTATCCCACATATATTGTGAAATACTAATTCTCAAAAAAGGTTTCCATATCCAAGTTGTTTTCACACAGAAGTCTAAGTAAATTTTGCCTAGATTAATTGTATGTATTATGGTACAGCCTACAGGCACACCTAAATGTGAGCTTCTTTATGTCCTCTTTCACATAAGAAAACATTGCACTCAAGGGCTTCCAAGGTAAGAAAGGAATGATACAAACACAAAGGGAAGAAACAGCCTAGAGGCAGACTTTTCTGAAGTCACTCATCAGCAGATGTGAAAGGCAGATGTTTCTCTGTATCACAAACATTTTTGTTGCTGGCAATTAAAAATATTAGGTGTTCCAAAGTAGGGTGAAGAGTCAGAAATACATTGCCAAATTTCAGAATATCTTGGCTTAATTTCAATAGTATATTCATACTTTTTCTTATGACTTAAAAGTTGTTTCAAACTTTTTAAGTGATGAAAACACAGTAACTGTAAGATTTAAGAATTTTGATTCTAAGTCAACATCACTGATAAACACTTATGTTTACACTGTAAATAACTTGTGCTCCTAATCTATCTCGACTTTTCACAACTAGTTTCTCCTTAGCCATAACTGATTGTACTTTACAAATCATGTTTCAGAGTCATAACGTATTCTATGATTTTCTTCAGTTTCAAAGCACATACTAAGTACAAGAGCTCATGAAACTCTTTTGTACAGTAAACAAGCTAAAGTAAGCTGAACAAAATAGAAGGGCAAAATACACCTAAAGCACTCTACATATACGTGCCAGATAACAAGCATTTGCACAGCATACTGACATCGCTCTGTAAAGGCATCAGAGAAAGTGAAACAATTCACTCTCGATGAACATTCAAATGAAAACAGTGTGAAATTGAATCATTCTTCTTACACTTTTCATACCTGAATCTCATTCAGCCACAGATGTGGTATTCATAACATTGTAGCATTATTTTTTTTATCCCTTCAAAATGTCTGGTGCTGCCTCCCATTCATCATACCTTTTGCTATTATTATGGCATTGAGACCACAAGAGTGCTATCTCCAGATCATAATGAGAACTGGTGAAAATTATTTCTTTTTCCACTTTGATATCACCTTTGTCACAGCACAGATTAATTCTGTGTCAGCTGGGAACATACGTAGTTACACCACTTTGAGAAGTATGTTACCTTTGCAACGCTACTTTGACTTTTCAGTATTCTGGTACACGTCGTTCCTTCAAAGCTCCTCTCTTTATAACATTCCTCGATAAGGCTACTTTCCCTTTTAGATACCAATTAATGAATATGAAGCCTGAGTAACAGCCCTGTAAAGCAATGAAAAGACTGACAGTTGATGTCAAAATGAGGGTGGAGTATATTCTGAATGTCTGCCCCGTCTACACATTCCCTATGGGATAATAATGCAGTTAAAAAGCGAGCAGTGGAATGGCTACTCAATCAAATTACAGCATGTAGAAAAGGTCAAAGCAGTAGAGCACAATGATATAATTCACAGATTATACAAGACATTAAAACTCTGATATGACATTCTTTGTGAAAAAAAGATTATAACAAGGACAGAAGATGGCAGGACATTAGTCCATTCCCATGACAACATTTGTACCCAAAATGGAAAATGTACAACTGCAACCTTTGTTAAGTCTCTGCTAAGACTGGCTACATGGCTTCATTTCGGACACTACATACTGAATGCCTGTCAACAAGCTCAGGACATGGTTTAGCAGGCATGGTGGTGTTGGGGTGACAGTTGGACTTCATGATCTTAGAGGTCTTTTCCAACCTATGATTCTATGATTCTAAGTTCTGCTTATATTTAATGGAACTGGGTGAGGGGATGAAGGGGAAGAACACAAGTTATATTTCTAAGGATATACATAACTTCATCGTATCAGAGCCTCCTGTTTCAAAAAGCAATTGCATGTGCCCTGTTCAAGTCTGAACAGATACAAGTTTAAAGCATACGTAGCAGACGTGAATAAGCACACGAATATATAAAATTATGTTAGATTACTATTATTTTTCTTCTCTGTAGGACCTAAATTTAGTCAAGACTAAAGGATCATCATATTTGCTATAGTAGAAGCAAAGGAAGACGTGGTCACCTTCACCCTAAGAGTTTATGGATCTAATGTTAAACGTGACATGACAAGCGAGTGGAGCAGATGGCAGTAATAACAGTAAAGACAATATAAATGCAAGGTCTCAACAGCTATGTGAGGATCCTGATCAAAAGTAGACAGAAATCAGCAGGAAGATTCCCACTGCTTGAATGGGCATCACATCGAGGCTTTGATCACTGCAATTATTTTCACATCATTTATAGTTTTTCTTTTTGTAACTCAGCAAATGAATAATACCAACTACAACAAACTGTGGCTCACCCTAGCCATCGCCATTCAACACAATTCTTGTATGTCACAACACAAAAATATTTTGCAAAACAATTAGAGAAAAAAGAAGTAGGGGCTTCAGTACACCATGGAAAAGACATTTGCAGGAGCAGCACATATTGCAAGTTCAATTTGACCAAGGCAAACATGGAAAATAATTTTTCAGAAGATCATTTTTTAAAATTTAGAACAGAGGAAAACAGTCAGCTTCAACAGTAAATTTACTTAAAACTACTTTGACTTTTAATACACTTAAAATTCTGAGAGTAGTTGTCCAGGGAATATCTGAAGTCCAGCTTTTCATTAACATTAAACCATGTACCTTCAATCTTTGACACAGGGGCAGCATTAAAGCTGGTTATAAAATTTGAAGTCAGAAAGGACATAAGCTACAGAGGGACTTCTCTTTTCTGCCAGCGTGACTATCCTAATACAAATGTAGATTTTATATTCCATTATCTTTGGTGATTAAAGGTCAGTTTGTACATGCAGAAAGTAGTTTCCAAGTGGTTTGAGTTCATGCCCTTACATCATGAATACTTCCCTATGGGAAAAAAGTCATGAATATAACCATAAAGAATATTGTGTTTGATGATGTAACATGCCAGCTTTATCATTTCTTTCCTGTCTACAGAGCCACAGCAGGTGAAATAGTTATCTGTGTGTTTTGCAGCCAAATCTCAGAGGCAGGATTTCTTGTTCCAGACTTTCCGCTTAGCCCATGACTGAGATTTATTTGCTCTTATTTCTTGTCATCCTCTTTTGTACTTCTGAGCCAAATGAGCCTGCACTATAGCTCAAATGTTTAGACTGGCAGCTTCAAAGATATGCTCTGCTAAGCACTAAACTGTGACTTGGCCTTTAAAAGGATGTACTACTGTAGTATCATATAATTATATTTTCAGGCTAAATATTAAAAGAACTTTCTAGTTTTTTACGGTTTTTAAACATTTAAAACCTCCTTGCTTATGTAGAACATGCAAGAGAGACTGGGAACCTTTATTATAAAAACATCAAATCAAAGTAATTTGTTCTACTCTTCCAGCTTGCATCCCTAGTTATTAACAGTATTAGCTGCACAGCATACTCCAGTAACTCAGGTCAGAGCACTAAAGAAATGAATTAGAGAATAATCTAATTTAACAACTGTTTAAACATAAAGTCACAAAATCACAGGAAAATTTAGATTAGAGGGGACCTCTGGAGGTCATCTAGTCCAACCTCCTCCTCAAAGCAAAGCTAACTTCAAAGGCGGATGCAGTTGCTGAGGACCTGAATGAAATATGCATAGGTAGTACCCAGGGCTTCACATTTTCAGGCAAATGTTAGGCTATGCTCTTAAGATCCCTGTTACATTCTCTCTGGCCTTATGGATCTGTCATGTTTTTTTCAGATTGTAAATCAACCTCAGAAGCTACCACAGCTGGTTAAAAATGCTGGTCAGTTGGTTTCGTGTCTACTGTAACAGAGGCTGGAGCATAATTAGTATGTTTAGTGGCAATTACATTATGCATTATTAAGAATACTGACAAAGTAATGCTGTAACAGCTCTCATAATCAGAAATCCCATTCTAAAAACAGATCAGCCCAAACTTAAAAGTCAACAGATTTATCAAATCACACACATATATTCAGGTGAACAACAGCAAAAACACTGTCCAAAAAAAGTAAGTCAGAGTTTTTACTTCAAAGCAGCTATATGCATCCAGATTATTCCACCAATAAACTCGGAAGCAAGCATGGTTCTCTGATGTATTTTCCCACATCCTCCTAAGAAAGCGATGATGTTGGTTAAAATCTCACAGTTATGAAAACATGTCCTGCAGAACACGAATTTTGCAGTATATTAACATGGGTAAACAATCCTTATTGAGCTACGACGACTTAATTCAACACACATTCAAATGAACATGCAAGTTTGCAACAGCTGTTTTAAGTTTTTTTTATTTCTGGAGCTCCCCAGGGAGTCTCATTCTAGACCTCAAGAGATCTGAAAACGCTGCCCACTCAAACCTCTGCTTGTAGTGACTCTTCTCAGTGCTGAAGCACCACTGAAATGAGTGTGCAGAGACCAGACACCTTTCTCTGCTTGTTATTAAAGATGCCTAATAAAGTTAGGAATGTTCTTACTGGCTAAGTCTCATAGTAAGAACTACATCGTTCATCCAGTCAACTGTTCTCTCTTCCTGTCATTTGTAACTGACAGCACCAAAGCTTCTTTCTTTCATCCCTACCATTATTCTACACATTTTGAAGCCAGCACTACACTGGAACAACGTAACTGTCACAATATGTACTCCTTCCTTTCTGGCAAATTAGAGCTTTGGTGGAAAATACATAAGGCTACTGAAGTCAAAAGAGTTATGCAATGGATAAACAACCCTGGTGATATTTTACAATTTGAAGTCATTACAACACAAGCTTTAGCTTGTCTCTGTGAAACACAGTGTAATGTTCTTTAGAGAAGTAAACCGTGTCATTGCTAAATGTTTCAGATGAGACTCTCTTTACTGTCTTTTCCCATTCCATTTTAAATGTTTGATATGTAAGTCTTCAGGGAAAGACCTCTGTATTTGCAGTTTCTTGATTCAAAGATATTGCCATCTTCTTCACTTCGAAAGTACTGAAAACATACAGTTTATTACTGGGAAATCCCTGGGCTGAGATGTGTCATATTTCTTAGGCCAAATGCTAGGCAAAAAGCAGCACAGAGCATTTGGCATCTTTTACACTAAAAGAAGAGAGAATGACCTTGCACTTAGAAATACACTTCCAGCATTAACTCAGCCAAAGCTCCTGGGAAGCGTGTGGTGGCATCATAATTTCTTTTCTACCACTAGTATTGATGTGTGCACTGCTGCAGAGAAGGGTAGAAAGAATAGAAAGGCCAGGATTTAAGAGTACAAATACAAAAAGATGAGGACAAGCAATTACACATACACTGCATTCTTTAAAATTATATCACAAAATAGTAATGGATAATTGTACACCATTCTGTGCAAATCATTGATTATGATCAATTGAAGACGTGAGAAGCCATACTACAAGTAGAGATCATAATACTAAATATATGTCTCAAAAAAAAAAAAAATTAAATGCTGTCAGAAAGCAAGCATACACTGAATTTACTTTCTTTTCGTAATTTGTGAGAGACCAGAACACAGATAAAACACTCGTCTTAAGTGGTCACTTGACAATAAAACTTCTCCATAATCTTTTTCTCAATTCTACTAATCTTGCCACATACAGACTCTAATTTAGGGTGCCCAACACAAAGCAACATCCAAAGTACTTCACGTTTTACAAAAGCTCCTGAAGGTCCCCGTTATCTCCATCCAATTATGCTTAAATAGATCAGTTCCTTGCCATTGAAATCCACCCTCTTCTTGGACAAACCACAGCAAGTGCATGAGGCTACACCGATATCGCAACACAGGCTTGGACCCACTGGCCCACTGCGGTCATATCTCAGATAAAGTGGGTCTTCTGATTAGTAAAAGACACATGGTATTGACTGAGCATTAGCAGCCACAGCTGGATATTAGGAACTGGCACAGAGCAACCTCGAGTCACAAGATCTCTCTTCCGACTGCTCCATTCCTGGCACAGGGGATCCTTTATGTCAAGGCCAGTCAAGGGTGACAGAGACTGCAGATCTCAGAGCTCAGACCAGTAAGAAACGTGGCCTGCTTTCGCACTGCATCTGGCCTGAGCCTTTCTACGCAACAGATTGCATAGGAAGCAAACATACACGTACACAAGAGAGACCAAGTGCAATTCAGTACCGAGCCCTAGGTCTTAACACAGATGCATCTCACACTGGATATCAGATTAGAAATGGCAGTAAAGGATATGAGATCAAATCAACGCTTGTGGAAAGCCACGGGGAGATACTTGACGATAAGAAGCACCAAGAACTAAGGTTTCTGCCTGTGCTGAGAGCGCATGATTGAAATAGTGGCTAACACTGCCAGGGGAACTGAGGTTCAGTACGGACTGAAGGACAGCATTGTTTACCTGAACTGCAATGACGCAGACAACACATCGCTACATGTTTGGAAACTCCCTCCTCCACATGTCCAGTGGGACTGTCAGACTATGCACATGCTGGAAAAGCAACTGAGATAGCAGCTCCTCGAGATACAAATGTTAAACTGGAGATTTACAGACACTCAGCAATGGCACAGCGCGTATCAGGAGCTATCCCCAAAAGGAACAAGTTTCATGACAGACTAATTTAGGGTGAAAGAAAATCTAAGCAGTTACCTTTCTGAAACAAAGGATGACCACCCAGAAGATTTGGGATTTTGTTGTTAATTTTAGATTATGACTAATTTCAGTAATGAGATCCTAAACATATTCCAGCTCCCTGGTGGGGCACCACTATTCTTGTTATTATTAATACATCTACTGTTAAAATAGTGCCTAAATACCAGTCAGGTGACCTCATTCTGCCAAATGACAGTAATAATCATTAATAAAGCAGGCTTACTAATGGTCTGTAATTATCAAATGAAATGATACTGTATTGCACAGTTTTCCCTTGAAAAATCATGGCTGTTGTTCTGCAGAAGAGTATTCACACGATGTCAGGTGTATTATTCCATGCACACCTGAAAATTCAAGTCTTTTGGACTCTGGCCCACTGAAGTCATAGTAAGGCTCAACATTTGATCAGGCAGTAAGTCCCAAAGATGATGACAGAATTTTCTCTTTTTTTAATCATAATCTAGTTTCCTACATTCAATGTACCTTGCTACAAAATTCCTCAGATCTGACACTTTGAGCCTGTCACACTCTACCTGTCCCACACAGCTGTTTCCCATTTGGATGTGTAATGACTCTTTCTAGCTTACCCTAAAACATACATACCTCTAAAGGAAGATGCAAAATAATTATTGGCAACAGAACCAAAGGGAGGAAAACAATCCTATTTACAGCTTATTTTGCCTGATGAACATGTTAATAAAAATGCATTACGCTGACTTACATAATTAAGCAAGCGCAAGAGGAAAATTCAGTTGTATGTTCTCTATGCACCAGAAGTCACAATTTTATTTTCTATATCACTTATTGTGCCTTCAATTTGCAAAAGCTGAGCAATCAAAAATTCCTTGCATCAGCTTTAATTGCTCCCATATCCAGTGTGTAAGTGCTTACATAGTAATTCTTCTGATACACATTTTAAAACGTCGGTTTTCTCATTTTTTAAAGTAGTTAACATAGACCTCACACAATCATCTTAAGCCATTATCAGCACTGCATTGTTCTTTTTTAACACTTAAACCATATTTTATGGCTTATATCTAAATAATTGCAGAAGAGATCTGCTTTTAGATCACTAAATCTTTGTTTCTTTAACTTGTATTATTCAAGAAATGTTTGATGGTGGGATAATTTCTGTGAAAATAGCAAATATAGTCTAAAAGAATTGGATACATTCCTTAATCCATAAAAATAGTAGGTGAAATATCAGAAAAGTAAACTTGTCAACGTTTTCCCAACTATGACCTTCTGTACAGAACATTGAAGTTTGTTGCAGCAGGTTACAC
>Ga0181612_100960_pt1 | contig 11477 bp, 6 predicted proteins | sample HoacroProtozoa21_FD_119630 | JGI IMG/M metagenome (GOLD analysis project Ga0181612, IMG submission 119630) | Hoatzin crop microbial communities from Cojedes, Venezuel. Combined Assembly of Gp0051906, Gp0051904, Gp0051908
CAGTAAGTAACTCGATGAGACACCGAGCTGCGACTTTGTGCTACTTAATAACTCAATCGCAAGATGAAATTTTTAAACACAAAGAAATGTCTCAAGAGAGAGCTAATGCACCTATTTCGCAGAAGCTGAAGGACTTCTTGGAATACATGCCTTTTCTGAGAATTTGCTCCGAAACAAGCTAGCCTATCGCACACTGTCTATTTTTGTTTAACTCTTGGTGTGGATATCAGCATGTACTAAGTGAACTGAATTAATTCACATATGTTATGTGCCCAGGTTTTCCACAGTGGATGTTAGGATACGGTAGCTAGTATAAATTAAAATCTTCGTGTCCTTCACAGATTTTCCAGGGTAGGTAAACCTATGAGACAAACCTAGATTTAAAACCTGTATCAGCGTAACAATATCTAATGATGCAACCTTTTAACGCCATTCTTAATACTGTCACAAATCCTCAGATACTGAGCTAGAAAGAACAGGTTCCTTTACCAAAATGCCTTCCTACTTTTTTTCTGGAAGCTTATACAAAATACTAGCTACTGGCACTAAAATATGAATCCTATGCCACTGTAAAGTTTTTTTCCAGGGTGGACTCAGCCTTGCAAGTAACTTCCCAGGTCACTCCCCTTGCTTGTAGCAAAGTAAAAAAAAAAGGTAAATTAGAAAAATGGTTTATTATGAGATTAAAAGATTTTCTAGACCAAGCTGAAAATTCATCTGTTCTGTCTCCCTTAATTCCCTCTACCTCTGATAGTATTTATTATTAATTTTGACTCATACACAGCACAGGGTTTATTCCCTAATTTGAAAGTTGTTTGAAAAATATTATAGGAAAGAAAACTGCCATGTGGTACATCTATTTGCTACCATGTGTGGCAGGAGACTTGGACACCTGATCCTTCCATCCAGTCTCATGATAACAAGGTTTTGTGCTCCCCGCACAGAAGAGTCCATGAAATGAGACCAATAGTGACCGTAAGAATTATGGTTGCTGCTGTTCTCCCTCTGAACTGCCTATTGTCCCCACCCATCCCTTCCTTCCCTACACCTCAGCCATACTTTTTTGTCACTAATTTTTTGAATGCTCCTCAGTCTTGGCACAGCGTGCTCAAAGTCAGGCCCACTATACAAGAAGGCAGGCAGCAGCATGCAATGCTATTAGACATGCATTAGCACCTCAGTTTTGAGATGAAACCATGACATAGCCCTTGTAAGGAAAGAGGCCTTTAGCAAGCGTGAATGGCCAGCTTTCAGCTGGAGGTTCTCACAGTGCCAGTGGAGCTGGGAAAAGCCAAGGAGTGCTCAGCCATGCTGCTGTATGAACTGTCCCATGGGGTCAAAAACTCCCCCTGTATGCTCATATGTGTAGATATAGATAGTACACCAGCCACCCCCACTGTGTTGAGCTTGACCATAGAGCGAGGGGAGTTTGAGAGGGGGTTATTAGTTCACAACAAATGAGCAAACGTTAACTGGCTTCCCTCCTTCCATGCCTCTTCTGGACGAACACCTGACATTAGCTTTCCCTTGCCAACCTGCTCATTTAGAAGTGGTGAGCACCCTACCACACATACTCCTCACTGTCTTTCAAACTGAGATAGAATAAATGTTTTCTCCAAGCTGGTTAGGTCTCTAATTAATTGCTATTGACATCTCCATCCTGCACTAGGTTTGGTATAGATTTTACCCTACAACAATAGGCATTTCTGAGTTCTTCACACCTAGAGCCTAAGGAAATACAGCTTTAGACTCCTAGCTCCTTAAGACAAAGGACCCACACAGTTAGGACAATATTATTGCAGCATCTTTCTTTTAAAAGCACAACAACATAATGATCTGAATATTTGATACATTTCATATTACTGGAAGGGAAGGAGACTTTTCCCAGGAGCTGTCAAAGTATGAAAGAGTATTTTGTCTTCATAAGAAGGCAGAAGTCATCATATCTGTTCACTCAAAAGGCAAAGCTATGATTCTTCAACTTCAACAGTTTTCTTTCCATCTTCTCATAGTGTCTACTTCCTTTGTAGACACTCGTCGTGTCTACTTCCAGTGTCTACTTTAATTCATTACCCATAGTATCCACCCAGGAGTGACATGGAAAATCTATCTGCCTTCCTTTTTGGCTTCCTCCCCTCTTACAAATGAGGTACTAAATTCCATTAGCATCCTTATCTATTTATTTAGTGCTGAACCAATGTGTAAGAGCCAGCAAAGAAAGAAGCAGTTGTTGAACCAAGCGTCAGAAAGCAGCCTGCAATGTATTTGACTGGTGGCACTTAATCTATAACACGGATGAAAGATGGGATCTCCTGCAATCTTCTCCTCTCTCACCCATTCATGAGAGTTGAAAGATAGTGCCCTCATCCTCGGCTCCCTCGGAGACAGATCTTACTGACTGAGTAATACACAATAGTGTCTTCCTCTGACACATCGTGCAGGTATGCCACAGCATAATCCACTGTTGCCAGCCCACTAAATGGCCGCTCAATGTCTACGGTGCTTGACATCCAATATATCCTTTTCAAAGCACACTAAAGCAAGCAGTCTACCACAGAAGCAGCTCTTCTCTTCAGAAATCTGCGTATGTATCTGCCCCTAAGAAGAGGCCAGCTTCCTTTGAAGGTTTTGATATAGCATTTGCATGGTGTAAAAACAAGGAATATTCTGTATGAATGGGTATAAATTCTCAGAAGAAAGCAGCAATGCATTGTATCTATACGTTGTCTTTTTAAATCGTGGTTTCAGCTTCTTTATTAATTGATGCTAAAATATAGCCCCAAAAATAACCAGAACATCTATAGGAGGACTATTTCATCAATCTCTTGGGTGGGAACACAGCTTTTCTTTTTAGTACCAATAAGAAATACCTCATGATGCCAAAACACTATGGGAGCTGCAGACAGAGGAATCAGAGTGCTCAACTCCAACACCAGCTGACTGTGCCAGAGCATCTTCAATGACTCACATGGGCAAAATTAGGTTTTTAAAAGACAGCAACTTTAGCAGCGCTGCGCCTCATGGCACTGTGCCAAGCACTGACTGGTTTGGGCCAGACTTACAGAAAAAAGAGCAATTTAACTGTTTTCCCAAATAATTTGCTTTCTGTTTATGGGCATCTGCGTGCAGACCACAGCAAGGGATGGTTTGATTACCGCTGCAAAGAGCATCTAGTTTAGAAACACGCATATACAAATACCTTCCCATCCTGAATAGTGCTCATGTCCCAGTTCTTTAGACAGCACCCTCCTACCAGAAAAATGATGTACAAATTTAAGGCTAATCTTGTGTCCAAATGTATTGAGAAACTGTTCAGACCAATTTTAGGATAGGTTTAAAGATACCAGTTTTATTCCATTAATAACAGCTGATTAATAGCAACATATACTAAAAACCTACATGAATAGCCAAAACATGCAAACTCTGACAAGTTTTATTAATACTACCTAAAAACAGTCAGCTATTTAAAGGAGCTCTACATTGGCAATTTTCACCTAAAGAATTTTAAAAACTCTTGCAAAAAAAAAATCTTTTTAAATTTTGAGACGTAAAATTAGTCTTAGGATTTGAATAGACTTATCTTAAAATGGGAACGGTTGGAGAAAATAACTTTTGGAATGAAAACTGATATAATAAGTTAAAAATCAGGTTGTATGTGCTTTGGAGAAAGAAACTCCAACTTTATTCTGCCTAGTACAAGAGGGAGAGGGCTCCATAGCAGACCCTCTGAAGTGCTACTTTAATACAAATGAATAATAAAATGTTACCTTTCTGGGGAAGTTAGTGATCAAAGCTACAGACCAGGGTGCTGTTGCAATAACCATATGCAGGACCACATGCCTGAGCAGTGGTCCCTCACAGGGTATGACAGAGATGAAAACGCTGTTCACTTTTAGAAAACCATAAGTTTTTAAGTACCTTTAAAAAAAGGACCTTTATTAGTATTTGGGTTTACTTTGAAATTTTTTAGATAAATTTGTTTGCTTATCTGTCTTCCCAGTCAAAGTGAAAAAAGAAACAGCAGTTCTGGATCAAATAAAAATTTTATTTTAACACAGAATATTTTAGTTCAGGCAGATCTTTACTAAAAAACAAAACATCAGAAACAAACATGACTAGAAAGAAGAATCTTTTCCCATTTAGAGCAATTACTTTTTTAGGGCATTCAGCTAGGCTATGTAATATCCAGGTTGTTATCCTTTTTTGGATCAAAAGGAGGGACTTCAGTCATGATCACCTGTCATTTAAGAAAATTCCTTTAACAACAAGTTACACATTCTTCTGGGGGCCATTTTCATTTCAAAATCATTTCACTGCATGGGACATACTTTAGTTTGTGTTCAAGGAAAACAAGTCCTTCCGAGGCTGTGGGTCCACTATGGGAGAGAAAAATATTAGAACTTAATAAATAGATCCTGTTCAGAGAAGACCTAAATGATAAAAAGAGAGCACAGAAGTGTCTGCTCAGCAGTAAAAGTAAAAAATAAAAGTCCCCGTGCCATCAGTTCCCCAACTACTTTGCCCAGAACGACCTCTGTCTCACGTTGAACCCTATGATTTTTTGATCAGAGCCCCTTCACTACCAGCTGTGACTAATAACATCTACTCATTTTCAAATAGCCCTTCTTAAGTTTTGCCTTGCTGCAGACAGCCCTTGTAGCTTCGGCAGGGCCATCTGCGCACTTGCAGTTTAGACTGAGAACCCCTCTCTCCCACATCACGGCTATGCACTCTGATCACGGGTGACTGAAAAAAGCAGACAGTAACATCATCATTTTCCCTCAGTTTGTGAATCTAGAACAAGGAAAAAAAAAACATTCAGAAAACCAAACTCCTGAAACTTTGGGGGAGTTTGGGGTTACTCTTTCTGCTTGATGCTTTCAGCAGATGAATCTTTTGCTGGGGATAAAACCATGAAGACTTAGAATTCGCTACAGGACATGTCTGTTCTATGTCCAGAGCACAAAATGTTCTCTTCTTGATGCTAAAACAAGCTTATCAAACAGGCATAAGAGCGTACAAGGCACACATCACACCTCTTTAATGCAGCTGGGACCTCACCTGATGCGAGGAGTGCACAAGGGCTGTTTCTACTTCCTCTACAGCAATGCTACATAGTAAAAATTGATAAAATCTTTACCACATCTTATTCTAGCATCACCTCTCACCCCACTAAACAAAGAGTTTTAACACATTACCGCTATATTAGTGTAGTGGCAGTATGCACGTGTATATGGATGTCGTGCATACATTTTTAACATTTTTTTTCTAATGTCAGCATTGGGAATGGTGCCAGTAACTGCATTTTAAACATAATATTTTAAAATGCAGTTCAGGAGTTCTCAGTCAGTGTTAAAAATGACTTCCTAATGGCTGGGTTCTGTTCCAGCAGATAATGATTCTCTGTACCCAGTCCCACCTCTATAAGCTGTCCCATATGGGACAGGGATGCTGTCAACAGAACTGAAATAAATAGATCGCTTACTACTTCAACTTCACCTAGTGGTTTGGCTATCAAAAAAAAAAAAATAAAGGTGAGAAACCTTTAAATTGGATCAAACCACAGAATAGATCAAACACATTGTTCAAACTGCTCTGTTAAAATTATTTTTATAGGGGTGCTCTGTTCACTCCTGGAGACTGAAAAATACCTGGTTTTTAGTGACATCTCAGGCTTTTTATACAGAAATAAAATGACACACACATCCCAAACCATCAGCTTTGTGGTAAAAATTTGAAGTGGAAAAGAAAGGATTGTGAAATATCCTTTCGATGTTAACAGCAACTGTAGTTTATTTTTTCCTCCTATTCCCTTCAGCTGACTACAGATCACTATGTAACAGTGGTTCAGCAAGCATGGAGAACACAATTCAACATGGGATGTGATCACTTCAGATCTCTAGATTGGAAAAGAGAATTAGAGACATGAGACTAGACACTTACTCCCATGAGATGCTGCAGCAGCACTTCTGGGTCAAAACTATGAGATTTCAAGTAAAGGTGCTGCTTCAATGGGAAATTTTTAGTTTGCCATTTACTTACCTAGAAAATTTTAAATGATTTCTGAAAAGTAGTATTCTTATCTGCAGAGCTGCTTCTCATGATCATAGAAAGCTCTGCACATCATAACAAATACTGCATTTTTATATTATATGGAGTACCCTTATTGAAGCACTGAATTGCTCTAAATATTACCTCATTTCAATGTGAAAGGGTCATTTTTTAGCAAAAGTGCTGAAAAAAATTATGGTACAGTAGGAAAAACTATTCTTGTCCACATTTACCCTTTCCTCAACGAGGTCAGAGATCGAGCTGTGACCTAGAATGTACTAGATGAAACAATATAACTTTTAGCTATATCTCAAAACAGTGGTCCAAATCATATCTGAACACAGGCAACAGTACTGACAAAGGATGAGCAGTAGGCAACATCAACCTTTGCTTCCTCTGAAAGTCTAGGGTTTATTTTTATGTTTTTAATTTCCTATGCCCAAAAGCAAAGCTGGAAAATCTTGCAGGAAGCACATTGTCTGTGACCCTAGGATAGAGAACAGTGTTTTTCATATTTCCCCAACACACATCAAAAGATCACTTATGCCATGCCTTAACTTGCCAATTCCTTTAGTTTTCAATTTCTCATCCCAAAAATGATGAAATATAAGTTTCCATATTTGTGTTGTGAGAGCAGGCTAAGAATCAGGTGAAATAAGAAAAGTTATATATTTGGTTCACCTCATGCAAAGATATGGCTTGTAATTAGCAGTTCCAACTCAGTATCGAAAGTACTGAAGAAAGTCCATTTGTCTTGGGTTTTTACAGTTATTTCTGAATGCAGAAAAAGTGTTTTCCTTTACAACAATGTAACACTGTAACAGTCCTATAAAACAATATAATTACTCTGGCTCAGCTGTAACCTTATCAGATCTATGTACAGACCCTCAGTGCAGTTAAATTTAAGAACAAAACGACACGAAACTATTACAAGCACTTTTCACGTGGTTGGGACCAATTGCTTATCTGAAAAAGGATTCAGCTGTTTTCTTTAAGATATTCTGTTGGTTCTTCTTTGGAAATAAAAATTCTCAGTTTGAGAGAAGTAGCTTGAAATCACACTCGCTATTCTCTTATGCTAGATGGATGGGGTCCTGAATTTATGAAGTAGCAGTCTTGGGTACAAGAATGGTAGTTACAATGCTGAAGTGTAGAGAAAGAGGAAAGTAAGAGACAAGATAGGTAATGAGTTATCTTAAGATCATAAAAAATACTTAGTGTCAAGAGAAGTCTCCAGCAAATTCAGAACTTGCAACTGCAAACTATTTTGTGGTATGTGGATCATAAAATCCATGTATTCTGTGATATGGCAAAATAAAACAACATATAATCACGTTATGTAATGAATATATTAGTTTGTGAAGGAGATTACAATAGGACTGTTGGTTATTCAAAAGACTGCACATGATGACTGAATGTCTTTTACGTCCGCTTTTCTTCATCCAGCCCCCTTTTACCTATTAGGTCAGAAAATGGAACTCTCCTTAACAGGATGCACCACTGGACACTATTTGTTCCTGGATATTTTTTTTTTTTTTTTTTCTGCTTTGAGATATTTGCTTCACTTGGCTGACCTAGGAAATACCAACTGGACGTGTGTCTCATTGTGTAGGCCACAACTAACTGATTTGCCAGATTTATCCAACAGCCTTGTTATATTATAGTGTGTTTGAAAAGGGTAAAAAGCTTCAGAAGACCCTGAGGAAAAAAAATGAAGCAAAGACAGAAACTGTGAAATCTGTCAAGATTGGCAAGAGCAATGCTACTGAGATGAAATTTTCAATTAGCGAAGTTACTTTGACAGCCAAGTATGAGATGTTATTAAAGTTTTCTGAGTTCTACTGTTTGGTTTAAATGTATGGAAAAAGTAATGTAAAATGTACAACAGAGCTAGAAATCATTACAGTTAAAACTAGTGTGCAATTTCTCCTATAGCAGTTTTAAAACAATTTGAATCTCAGGTTTGAGGGAGTGTATATTATCATTCTTCCTAATCACGATCTTTTTCGGAAAATGTGAACAAAGTACAGCAACCTATTCTTTAGTTGTTGAAGGAAAGAATAAGTATTTTATTTTATTGCTTGAGTTGATATATGTAACATTTATCTTTGACTATACATAAGGTTATAGACTATGAAAGATTATTCACATATTTCACACAAGCATTTTCTAATAGATTCCTTTCTTCTGACTAGTTTATTTGGAAAAAGTTCAGGTTCCAACAGTATTTTCTAACCCTTTCAGTTACCTTAAAATAACACAGTATGCTGGACTTTTCTTAAAGGAAGATCACAATAGCACACAATGGAAAAAAAAAAAAGGGACAAAAAGGGACAATGTAAGCATTCATTTTAAAGATGCTTTTTTTGGTCTGTGTATGCGAACAATTATGCCTACTGCACCTACCTACATCTAACTCCTAGGGGAGACCCAAAACATGCAACACTATTTCATGATGTGAAAACATTTTCTGACCTTAACACTACAGAGGGATCATTTGCCCTTCTAAAAAATCCACTCCTGTTTTCTGACTTAGACTTCTCATCTACTTGACGTAAATACAATTCACTCTGATAAAGACGTGCTAAAACAAAGGAATACTCGTTTTAGTGACCAAAATGGTGTGAATATGAGGAGGTAATGAAAGGTTATGCGACTGAATCTATGAATACCGCAAGGGCTGCATACAGGACACAGAATGAGATGTCAACACAAATGGGATTTCATCATTGTTTTCTAGTGATAACTTCTTCAGAATTCACCCTAGAACAACATCGAGCAAAATAATATTATTTACTTATTAACATGAATTTGCAACTTATTAGAAGCTTAAAAAAAAAAAAGGAAGTGTTACCTTCTAATCAAAGGTGAATATCAAGCCAGAAATTAATTTACTCCAAACAGAGCATCTTCCTCGCAAAACACTCATGAAGACGTCTAAGTATACATTTTATTGATGCCCTTATTCCTCTTCTCATTTTTTGTCTATGTCTGAATTTTTTTTTACCCTTAAAAAGAAATAAAACATCTCTTCTGTTGTTCTGGAGAAAATTTGCACAATCATCAAAGAAAACTGAGTGTGCCAAGGAAAGTTGCATCAAAGTATCACGATACAATATTTTACATTATATAAAATATTGCCAGATGTTCAAAATACAGAAAAAAATCCCCCAGGTTTTTCGCATATAAGATATTAATTGCAAAAAGCATCAGGTTAAAGAAATTAAGAGAAAAATCAAGATTTTAAAATCAGTATGGTTACCAGGCAGAAAATATGTTTATTTCTCACAGCAATATAACTATTTTAATTATGAAAGAAAACAAGCATAAATTTTAACAAGGCTGCCATTAACTGCACTGGAAAAAAACTAAGATATCAAAATCTTACTGCTAAAGACTAGCCTAATTAACAGGCCAATTTCATTACCACAAGTTTTCAAATCTGTGATATTAATTAAGAAACAAAAGGAGACAAATGGCCTCGAAAGAGACGTATCTGCCTTCTGGCCTACAAATGAGCACTTGCAATCTGTGTAATTGATACCAAGAAACCTGCTGGAATTAATGCCCAGCCTCACAGCTCTCTGTGCCAGCTCCTTCATTTACCTGACCTTTCAGGTAAATGTATCTTATGGTTCTCAAATGACTAACTGGCACTTTTCATTACTTTAATCATTGACCTAAAAAAAGTATGTGAATGTCAACCTTTCTAAGACCACTGTTTGATATATCCATACTTTCTGTATGGATAGGTACGTCAGTAGCTTGATGGCTGGGAAATGGTCAAGCTTTATGAATTTTGAAGGGAACGGGGAAAAACAAAATTCTGGTTTTCACCCTCTTCCAGCTACAGCTGTAGTAGAACTGCTGCTCAATATGCCCCAGAAAAGCCTTTACATGTTATATATACACCACGTCCTGATATAAACGTCAGATATGTATGGCTGGCTTGAATGGCAATTAATATAAAAGCCGTAATTCAAGGAGATGGGTGGACCAGGAAAGTAGATTCTTTAAGCTTTTATTAATGAAAATAACGACATACTACACACCAGGACATGGAATATTGAAACTGCAGATATTTCCTTCCATCAAGATGAGGGAGTTTAGGTACTTTCAGACAATCAACAAAGAAGAAACAAGAAACAGCCATTTTCTTTATCTCTCTTTGAACAGTATAAAAGGAACAACTCCCCAAACCAGGCATCTCTATCAGGCCTGCTCATATACTCAACTGCCTGTAAAGATGGAGATCTGCCACATGAAGCTCATTCTAAGAAGTCTATAACAAGATAATGCACAGGTTCGTCCAGTACCATCAACATAAAAGGTAGTCTGGATGAGCAAGCTGATTTGAATAAAATAAGAAAATCTGAAGCCTTCTAAAACTAAATTAACTTTCTTGAACTTCAGATCAACAGAAACAAGAACAAAAATTTACACAACAGCAACAGAAACATTTGCTTTAATAAGACTTTAAAAAAAACATTTCCAGAATCAATATACTTATCTGAATGAAGATTATGAATAAACTACCAGCTTCTTACTCTTAATTAGTCATACCCACAAAGGCTTGTTTTGATACAACAAGCATAAGAAAGTTCAAATTTCAAATAAACTTTCCCTCTTTGTTTCACATATGTAGATGTGCCTGTGAAGTGAGGGCACATCATCCCATTGATTCAAGTGAATCTGGTTATGGAACAAACCATCAGGGTTCTTGTTTGTTTGCTTAGTTTTTGTTTGTTTGTTTCTTTAATTGTTTCCTTTTTACCAGTGGGAATGGTTCAAATCTGTGTCCGGGGAGGTTCACACTTCACATTAGGAAACATTTCTTTAGTGAGAGAGTGGCCAAACCCTGGAACAGCCTTCCTAGAGAGTCAGTCGATGTCCCAAGCCTGTCAGTATTTGAGGCATTTGGATAATGCCCTTAACAACAGGTTTTAACTTCTGCTCAGCCCTGCAGTGGTCAGGCAGCTGGACTAGATGATAGTCGTAGGTCCTTTCCAATGGAAATACTCCATTCTATTCTAAAAGTAAGTATTAAAAGTTTTTATATAAAAATTAACACCAACTCCTCCAAACACTAATTTATCGTTACTGTACAATACACAATTAATGAATTACCCCTCTCCAAAAAACACTGGCTCTGGAGAAAAACCATGAAGACATGATCTGGGATAGCTAATGGTTAGGAATCACATTATGACTTAGAATGGTCTCTAGAGAACTATATCTTGCAAGCTTGAAATCACCGTCCCTTAACCCTTCACAAGTCTGTCCCAGTTGAAACATACTTTAATCAGTAACTCTGCTTATGGATCTCATACATTTTCTTGATCCTTCTCTCCTCTCCATAATGTAATATGAGGCTTGATATTTGTGTAGAAAATGACAATATTATTTAAATTTGCTATTTAATTAGA
>Ga0181612_135189_pt1 | contig 11477 bp, 6 predicted proteins | sample HoacroProtozoa21_FD_119630 | JGI IMG/M metagenome (GOLD analysis project Ga0181612, IMG submission 119630) | Hoatzin crop microbial communities from Cojedes, Venezuel. Combined Assembly of Gp0051906, Gp0051904, Gp0051908
CTTAAGCGATCCCTCACACAGTCCTCCTCGACCAAGGGAAAGTCGTCCTCTCTGTAGGCTTCTTCTCTTACCTCCGGGGCCTGGGATTCCTGAGGGCCAGTCTTAGCACTGAAGACTGAAGCACAGAAGGCATTCAGTAGCTCTGCCTTCTCCACATCCTCCGTCACCAGGACACCCGCCTCATTCAGCAGCGTCCCCACATTGTCCCTAGCCTTCCTTTTGCTGCTGTATTAGACACAGTGCAATCCCCTGGGCAGATTATGAAAATGATTTTTGCCATTGGGCAGGAAGCAAAAAAGCACTGGAATCAAAATCCTGTATTCTCCAAACTTCTCTCGAAATCAGGTAATCCATGGGATATCTCTAGGGCAACTGAACATCCATTTAAAATGAATAATCACGAAGGAATTATTTGTGAAGTCCCCTCATTATACACCCACACACATCTTCTTTCCCACTGAAGCAATAACTCTCTGCTGTCAATCTTTAGCCTCCCTCTATTGAGAAGCAGCCTCCTCCGCATGTAGTAGCAGCAAAGTGCCAACCAGTGCCCCCGCACAGGCAGCTCTGGTGGGTTATTCACTGCTCTGTCTTAGCTGGCGCAGACAGGACACATGCAGCACCCTTTTCCTCCCTGGGGACGAAGCTGGCCTCTTGTTCTCCTTTTCCCCTCATGGGAAGAAGCGTCAGGGAACCCTTTTCTCCCTCTAGAAAGCAGTTGCAATCAAAGAGGAAGAGGTCCACCAGAAAATACTGTTTTGATGTCACGTACATTTCATTGAGGTGTATGAGAAAGGACGGTGGGGACACCTACAATTCTGAAAATAACTTTGCACTACGTGTTATAGTATAGACTGTCACAGTTTTAAAAAGGAAAAATCAAAATATCTCCTGACCGGCCAAATTTTTATTCTCAGATAACTATTTAGTGAAAATCAACCAATTTGTGAGGTTTCACTTTGAACAAAGTAAAAGCAGAATTATTTTTCAATGGTTATTTCCTTTCCTTGCCCAGCCCTATTTCCAGCTTTAAGCCTCTACACATGCACGCACATAAATTTGCTCATACACACACCCATACACCTTGTACTCCATTAGGATTGACTTGGCATGACCCCAAGAACAGTGGATTTTGAAGCTAACACCCATTTCTCATGCAGAGGACAATCCCACACCTATGGCTATGCTTTCAAACTATCTAAATACACACAAGGCATCTGCAGAACTCAGTTGTATCAGAATCACTTGAGGTATAAATTTAGACTGTTACAACTGTCTTGATAGAGATCTAATGAAATTCTTACTGCATCAGAAGGGTTAGGTTTTGGTTTAGTTCAGCCCTACTGGAGAAGATCAAGCTAAAGCAAAAGTCCCTATGTGAATTTTAGAGCCAGAATGGCCACATGGGGAGTTATGCCATTGTGACTGTACAGTTCACCAAGTCAGGTGAGAATTGCCCGTGTATCTCTGTAGCAGTTAAAAGTAACTTGCATTTTCATGCTCCTCTTCTCAGACCTAAGGATTAGAAACCTGGTACTTCCAAACAAAGCAGAATGAGCTGATGTCTCGCAGACTTCCATGAGCTAGCACCAAAACCGTGGTTTGGGGGATCCTAAACCTTAACATGTCACATGTGCATATGAGCGCACAGACCCCCCTTTTGTCTACAATTTCAGCTCTTCAGCTTTGGACTCCACATTGACTAGATGCAAGCTAGGTCTAATCTGGGAGCCAGCAAGTCATGCCCATGCAGTGCTGTGCTTAAAGTAAAATATCTTGTCTCTCAGCAGGGATTTGCCTGGATTGCAGGCAGCATTAACTTGGTGATACCATGTACAAATAAGACTGGAATAAGTTCAGATGATGGGTTGAGCTCATTTGCATCTGCCAGCATCAATTTATGCAGCCATGCCTTCCTATCAGAATTAATTAGTATTTTACAGGTCTGACACCAAAGAGATGAACGCTTACCAGGGAGCTTTACATTACAGCCAGCCACCACGGAATAACCTGGGAAGGGTACAACTGCGTATGAAGAAATAGGATCATCAGCAGTGCAAGTTTGTGTGTCTCTACTTTCATCACAGCTCTGCTGGGACAGTGGTGATGAGGCAACTCGAGGACTGTGGGAAGGACGAGTAAAGGAAACCACACTACAAGATCTTCACCAGAGAAAATCACTCAACGCAGTGGGACCAAATGTGAAAAGGCCCACACAGGGTATCCTCATGCAGAATGAGGTCCTCAGGCTGTCAGTCACACTACTTTGTGCTCTCTATTTAGAGAGAAGGAGAATTCACATTTTTAGGCTTGTTGGTAAAGTGGATTCAAGGCAAAACAAAAGGACAGCTCAGTAATAAGTTGGATCTACAAATACTTACCTTCAAGCGAGGCTTGGCTCCCACTTCCTGATTGAAGTCAAGATTTTTATGCTTTCCACTTTGACTGACCCTCTTACTATTTACCTCACCTAAAAGAGCGTGACTCTTAGAGGTAATTTTAAGGTGTGGGAGTATTTCATCACCCATTTGTCAAGGGCTTCTCCGGTTTGTATTTTTGCATCTCCGCATTTATAGGACAGAAAGCCCTTTCCCGCTGAGGCTAAGTTGTACACATGATGGGAAAACCTCCTAAAACATTCTAACAAAACAAGCTTAAACAGAGATTTCACTATAAGCTTTATCTGTTGGTTAATTAAATTGCATAATTTAAATGACTGACAATCAGCTATAGAAGAACAAAGGATGTGTTAAACAAAAGAGGGAAACATTTCAAGTCATATGACATGATGCTCTTCTGTTTCCAGCTCAAACTTTCAGTGCCATACCACCACAGAAACACAGAAGACAGAGACAGCCCATGTGACATGAGCTAAGGTAGCATTACTGACACAACTGAGTCTTTATGTTCAACTGCTGAGTGACTGATACCACTTACCTTTCTGCTTTCCTGTCCATTTGCTAAGGGCCTGACACTGTATTAATGCTCCACTTATTTAGTAATTCTTTTCAAATTGCAATAGGCTGTGCTTTTATTCACCCAAATTGCCATTTTTGTTGTTTTTATTTTTTTTTTTTTCACATGGAAACTATCCGGAAAGAAACCCTCCAGTAAACCCTCCAGTAACATGAGAAAACAGCAACTCGTGGAATGAGTTCAGGACTGCTTGGGAAGAATAGACCCACAAAGCATACATTATTTATCTTGTATTGCTCCACTTTTTTCCAAATGTGTTTTTATATAATGTGACAGGTTATCACTTCTTGCCTTTGGCTACAGATGGGTAGGACTGCAAACAATCAAATGCAAATCAAGAACAGTCTACAGCAGATGCTGTATTGTATTGTCATGGCATCACTCCTACTCACTCCGATTAGTCAATGCACTCCCTTTGGTTTGGTTATTTGGATGAAGTAGCTGGGTGGAGACAGAGTGTGTGGGTGGATGGCTGCTTTCCAGTAGAGCAAACACTCTCCTTCGGGGACTTCCCTTACGACAAGGAATTCCTCGTGACATCATGGGCTGCTTGACGCTGGAGTGATGTGCTCAAGCTGGAATTGCTCCCACTGCATTTTATAACAGAGCAGAAACAGGATGAGAAAATCCTACAAGAATACTCAGTTTAGAGGTGTGGCTGTACTTTTACCAGAATTTTTCCTTCCTTTCTCAATAGTAAGATGTGTTTCAGAAAGGCAGCTTCTAACCCCGAGAAAAGCCAGATGCACATATTGACTGTGATTAGCAGAGCTTTAGTTTTGTTGTTCCTGTGCACAGAATAACAAGTCCAAAAAACATTTTCCCTTTCAAGATCAATTAAAAGAATTCACAAGACCTCATAAAATAACCCAGTAGCCTTTAAGAAAGCATCGCGAAGTTTTAAAACTTTAAGTCAGCTATGCTATAGATGTAAATCTGTGTTTGGTATCGAGAAAAGGGCTGACATTTTCTTTGTTAGTGGCGAAAAAAAATGAATGGCAAACTTGGGCTAGACAAATTAAGGAACTGTTTGTCTCATCTAATTCATGAGAAACCCAAGAGACGTTTACTCAATTGCTTCCTCTTTGAAAAATGTTCACACAGTGTACAGACTTGGCTGGTATCAGTATCAACGGAGGACATCTCTTCAAAATATAATACGCTCTATAAATCACAAAGTAAGCAGCACCTTTGGGATGAGAAATATCTTTTTCTCAGTTTTTGGTTAAGCGAGCACAGGTATCCCTGGTCAAGACTCCTAAACACTGCAGTAAAAGGCAGACCTAGTTGTGGATATATGATCTTCTTTAACTCCTGGGTAGAGGTTTAGGGTTTACTCCAATTATCTGTGCTTCACTTGACTTTGGAAAACTGACAAGGGTGATTCCTACATGCTTTTGTTGTTTCAGTTAAAACAATTGGAAAAGGACAGATGAGTACGGCCTTACATGTCCTGGGGTATAAAAACACATTCTGGCATGATACTATGAGAACAATGTGACGAGAACTGATGAGCTGTAGTACACAGGACCTGATATTAAAAAAACACCAACCACCTTGCCTCAAAAAGTTAAAGCTTTTGTTTTCTTGAAAGAATGCAATCAAGGAAGAGCATGCAGCTTCAGTGAGATGTCATAACCTCGTATCAGCAAAAGTGAGCTGTTATTCCAATGAAAATATTGTATAGGAATGATAATTCTGTGAGAAACTTTCCTGTAATTGAGCGAATTATAGGAGCATGTAGTATGGCCACTTCTCTGTCTAGAATCTGCTCACAAGGAGCTTGGCGAGATGGAAGAAGAAAATATTTGGCTACTGGTGAAAAGATTTCCTTCCTCTGTACTACAAAACAGACTGTAAGCCCAAACACAAAGTCACAGTAAGACAGTTTCCAATAATAAGCAAAATTACAACACATCATTACGTATATTACTCAGTGGCTGAAACCCTCATTTGTAACGAAACAACAGGTTCTCCAGAAAATGACTCTCTGTCCACGTCCAAGGACACCATCCTCCCACATCCCAGGCTGTGTTGTACTTCTCCTTGGCATCATGCTACAAAAACACACCCTCACAGGCCCCAACACACCTTTCACATTATTTTAAATAGTTTGCTTTGAGGAACACATGTGCATGCTTACAAATGTTTGTAAGAGCCTACAGGGGCCCAGAGGAGATGCAGACCCCATGGCATGCAACAGGAACACAGCCAGCCTGCTTGAAAAGAAAATCGCCCCAAGCAATGCTTATTCTTAGATTAGCTGCAAACAAGAAGGATATCTTCATATCTGAAAAGTACATATTTTGAGAGGTACACCTACTGTGAATGCTTTTCCAAGTGGCTCCCAGGTGTACCTAGGTTAGCAGTAGTATTAGAGAGAAGGTGAAAACAAACTTTGGCATGGGAGAGAGGTAACACCACTTCGCTAAATACCCCTCTTAATCCTTGATATGTAAGAGATTGCTTTAAACCCTGCAGCATGAGATTTTCAATCCATGACAGCATATGTTCTTTATCTGGGTTATTCCTATCAGTGTACGGTGTCATATCCTCTCCAACAGGAGCTCAGCGGCTGATGAAAGCTGCATAGGTGATCAGCAATCTTAAGCAATCCTTCCTCCTACAAGTCCCATTTCTCACTCTAATTTAATCGGCTTATTTCCCTGCCATTTTTTCAGCCTGCTATATCATGCTGTACTCTCCAAGGCACGCTACAGCTAAGATTCACCTACACACTGTGTTGCTGGCATTTAAATCACTGTTCTGGCTCCAGGGTAGCTATAGGAGTATCAGCATGTACCGACTATCCCTCGTTAAAATTCTGCAGTGTCTGAGCAGAAGAATTGTGCAACTCTATTGTTTCTGCTGTGTGGTTGCAGGCATTCATATAAATCTTATTATGACTTTTGGGTGGTTCACATGCATATCTACACTTCAATTTTCTCTGCTGTAGGTTCAAAGAAGAGCATGGAAAATAATATTATATGGCTGTTGGTACTGGGAAAAGAGTGAAAGTCGCCTAGAAAAAATACAAAGTGGTCTGACAGCACCCCAGTGTAGAATTGACACTGGACCATGTGCTGTTTAAGAAAAAAATTCTGTAAACTGTTTCTGGGAAAACTTGTATTTTTGTTTTTGAAGAAAGAGTTGCCTCTGAAAAGCTTCAGGTTAAATAAAGCTTCTTGTATTTTAAGCACGATATATATCAAAGTGACGTCTTCGACCCCTTTTCACAGACCAGATACTCATCGTGTTAGCCACCGAATAAATACAATATAAAATTGTAGGGCCTGCCTCAGGGGTCTTAGAGTTTTGTTGTCTGCTGCTGACATGCACTGCATTTCATCATGCTAGAACAGATGTCAGGGACCTACACTGTGTACATCAGTCCTCAAATATCAGTAATCTGGAAAAGCATATTAGCAAAGCTAACTAAATTCAAAGGAAACACTGAGGCCTATTACCCCACAAGCAATTTTGCATTACGGGACTCAGCAGAGAGAGATGAAAGGAAAACACTTCCCTGTTGATTGTGACAGTTCCTCCGAAAGGATTTACAACCTAGGGACAACCCAACATATCTGAAACTTTGCTTAATGCTTACAAAATAATACTGATGAGCAAGCCTTGGAAGATTAAATGGTGTGCCTGCTAGTGATTCCCAGAAAAATGCTTTCATTACACAAATATAGTTGAGGGACAGATAAAAGGAAAAGGAAAGACTCAAAGGAATCCTGACTTGACAGGGAAAGACATCACTCTACCCCCAGAATTTCCAATTGTGCTGACTTAAGATGCTGGCAACAACAGCATTAGCAACTGGCTAAGACATTAGCAGCTTCAACAACAAAGACAGTTTAGATTTGGATCCTCAGCATTATTAGTCACCTTCCCCCGTCAGAAAAGGTGGCCATGGCATCCTCGAGATTTCATAACATGGACACTTCCTCCAGTTTTCCCTGATGAACCTCAAATGAAATGTGTATGCCTCAGCATTAGCTCAGGAGGAAGAGTCCCTGAGCTCTTTCCACTCTATTTTTTTTGCAATACACCTATATTATTTACATGTACTTTAATTTACACAGATGTATTTACATTTCTATTGACTTATATTTGATGAATATAATGCACGTAGGGTTTAATAGCACAGAGAGGAGAAGAGGCTAAAAATCCCCATCTATTTCTCATCAAGACTTTATCCACCCCAGCCCTTGGCTTCTCTAAGAGAACCTCCAACAGAGGCAACAGCTGAAGACAACCGCATTGGTTTTCTTTGGAATATGAACATGAGGAATTCAGCAGACACCAATGATAGAGGGATTCTGCACAGTGGATTATACACCTGCTAGGAAGAAGCAGCAGTTTAGAAGGCTATCTCTGCCTTTTTACTTTTTTTTAATTCTTTCCCCCACTTGTAAAAGAAAAGCAGTCCATCAAAGTGGTCAGAGAAGAGGAATATTTAGCTCGGGTAAGAGGCACTGTGCATCAACAGTGTAGTGGATGGTAGCAGAGAAACATCTAGCAAGTGACCTGGCTCCGCTCCATGCTGCCATCCTTCTCATGCACATCTGCACACCCCGCATGGCTTCTTTCCTGTGCCCTCATCCACTTTCTCCTTTTCAGTAACATGGGAAAAGTAAAGAGCAGCAGCAGCCATAAGTTGATCCTTTTTGTCTGTTTGTGGTTTAATGCTAAAGTGTGTGATCTCAGGCAAATTAAAAATATACTTTTTTTTTTTTTTAGTTGCAGGTTGGCAGGTACAGCTTAGATGAGGCTGTTGCAGTGGAAGTGAAACAGACAGTCTAAAAAGGGCGGCTGGCACAAATGACTTAAACAGAAAACCTTGTGTTTACTGGTCCACGATCAAGCAAACCTTGTTGGCATAAATGCTTTCCTATATGTATTGACCTACTTCATTACACAAAGTTCTGAATCATAGTAAGTGAAACATTACCAATGGGAAATCCATAAAAGTTGAAACTCACGGAGTGGAATGTTTTGATTTATTTTTGCCTCCCCTCTCCCAGGACTCAATCAAAGTGTAAACAAGATTTTACCTTTCCTTAAATTAATTATTTGTAAGCTTTTCCCCATCAGACTTCCCACTCGGTGCAGGATAACATACCTACCCTCATGAAAATAAGAATCTTTAAATTCCAGAGGAAACATCTTAGCACCTTTTGCCTGGCCCAAAGAAAATAGTCCATAACCCAGTAAAATCTTTATTAAGAATAATGGGCAAGGAAATGGCTAGAAAAGTAGTTTCTGAAAATCCAACAGGAGAACAAAACAGGAAAATGTCTGGGTTTTGCATCTGTATTTTACAAACACCCACTTTCTAGTCAACTGTCTGCTTTCTCACCATATGAATTTTGGGCTTTACTTCATCACACTGATTAAACCTTTTGGGTTTCAGTAGCTGCTTTCAGGAAAAAAAATCCGGAGTTTTTTTACAGATAGAGAAGTATGACAAGGATGCTCAAAGTTAGTACAGAAGCTCCAAACAAAGTCACTATTGAGGGAAATGGCAACTTGTTCATTAGTTCTAGCACTTCTGAATGTTTTGAGGCTTTTCTACATCATTTAAGCCTGTGCGAATCACCAGTGATTGTATTGCACAAAGAAATTATCTCCTATCTTTTTCATAAAGAGGAAAGTACGCATATAAGCATTGGCTTAAGAAGGTAATCCTTTTTTATAAGGACTTCAGAATCTAAAGTTGTAACAGATAAAGAGGCAGTTTGAATGTGCATAAAACTGGAAGGATTTTGTCACAGCAAAAAGATATCTGAGATATTTTTTGTTTCAGAACGTTGAAAATGGACACAATCTCCCTTCTGTAATTTCTCAATACAGCTTTCACAAATGAAAACATTTGAGAGTATTTACCTTTTCTTCAAAATGTCACACATTTTTTATCATGCTTAGTTAAGAAAAAAGTTTTTTAAAGACAATTTTTTAAAAAAATCCAATATCAACAGTGTTTTTTTCTGAAACATCTGGAGTTCATTAAGAATTTTTTCCTAAAAAAATGCCAATCATTTTCTTTCACATTCTATACAATCTAGATCAGAGAAAAGAAGTGCTGTTCGTGGGATGTGTAATCTAGCAGACAGGATGTGCAGAGCTTCTGACTAGAAGCTGAATCTCATCTTGCTCAAGTAGGAAATACTTTTTTTTTTTTTTTAAACAAATGAGAGTAACTTCTCCTGGGTGTTGTAATTCTATCATCAGCTGAAATCTGAAATCAAGATTGGATGCCTTTCTAAAAGATGTGCTCATGGCTCAGACACAGATTAATGTCATCGATAGTTCATGTCCTTGGGAGGGAAAAATATAAAAATAGCAAGGTCAAATTCTTTGGCTTGTTTTACACCACAGGTCAAAGTGGACAATTGTATTGGTCCCTGAGGAATTTTGAATTCACTGTCATCATCAACAACAGTAAGAATTAATGCATGCCTCTATTCTTTAATTTCAATCCTGTTTGCAAGCAGTGAAGGAAGGCGTGGATATCATCAGAGCTATGAACTATTGGAATCTTAAGTCACTTCACAAACAAGATTTTAGGAATTCTCCTGGGCCTGATCCTTTACCATGTTGCAAAGCAATCAACTTCCACGTCAGTGCCACAGATAAGAGTTTCTCTTTAAATAGATGTCAATGATCTACCATACATTTTATACATAGCAGGGAAGACATCTTTTTTTCAGCTACATCTGCCTGGTTAGGTTCAGATATTCAGAAGTCTTCGGAATAATGAAGATCATCCACCTAACAGGTCAAAAGGGTAGGGATATCAGAGATAAGCACAAAGATGAAGCTTCTGTAGGTGCATGTTTCTAAGAACACACAATTCTAGTGAGTTCTCCACTGTGAACTAATCAGTTCTGATATTTAAATAATACAAGTGTATCAGGGCAGTCCGGGAAGTTGGCTTGTTAACGCTGCTGAAAGACTGGGCTATAAACTTCTGCTGCATAAAATCAGCTCACAACACTGTTCCAGGTGGATGAATCACCTCAACTGACATTAGCTTGGGAATAACTACACTTACAGGCTTGTTTTAACCACTAAAGGAGCTTGTTGTTTAGTACTAGGGTGAGTAAGATGTTGGCTATGATTTATTGCTATCATCGTCTAGTCAGAATGAAGATTTTAAAATAGTGGGTAGAGTAGTGGGATGATAGGTGCTGAATCTTGTCTTTTTCCTTATGTTGATTATGGTTTTACGACAGTTTCTTGGAGAAGGTGGGTCAGCCACAAGATCCTACAGAGTCAGTGTTTTAGTCCAGCAACATGCAAGTTAGTACACTGCCCACCTCCGCTGCAGCAGTCAATATGAGTAACAGGGATCATGCTAAAATTGCATACAAAATCATGCCTATCATCCAGATTTCTTCAAAAGCTGACTGAGGAGACAGATGAGGGCTTTGCAATATCACCTTCTCTCTCATGCCAACATCCCTAGCACAGGGCAGAAGGCAAGAGCATTCCCTGTGGATAGCAAAGAAGATGCTTATATGCATCTTGCTTTGCAAATTTCCTGCCTTGGATTTAAAGAAAGAATAAAAACCTAGCCAAGCCATTGCCCCATAAAATTTGTTGGCCCCAAGAGCTGTTGTACTTAGCAGGAGATACACCAAGTCAGCTGCAGGTGCAGAAAAGCCTCCCCTGCTTTCTGTTTCTGGCAGAAACAGGGATACATCATGATGACAGTCTGGCCCTGCAGGACAGGCTTGCTGAGCCAAGCTCCTGCCCCACGTCTCCTCTAATACTATGTGCTACCTGCCTGTGATCTATGAAAAAAAAAGTGGCTCAGAAACTCTCTGTGGTCTCTTCTGACTAAAAATTTTCTGACCAAATCTCTCATCTAAATTAAAGCCTAAATTAAAACTCTTTTGTTACAACATGACTTTCATCAGCGAAAAAACCACAGCACTTCATCTTTGATAGTCTGATCTACATTTTGGAAGAGTCCTTTAAATTTTGAAGGGTTTTTGTTTGGCTTTTTTTTCAATTAAAAGTCTTTCTTCTTCTAGTAAGGACAAAAAAAGTCAGGCTGGGGTTATGAGAATCATAGCTGAGATTTACAGTCCTTATTTTCTCTAAGAGCAAAAATGTGGAAAGAGATGTCCTTGGAGTTTAGAATTTCGGAAGTTTTGGTTCTTTGTGGAGTTTCCATTTTTCTGAAGTTGCATACAGAACCAGAAAATAACAAATTGAGTGGCAAGGTAAGGAGGAGACAAGAAGGGAGCAAAAAAGCCAATAAAGTCTGTCAAACTCCTCCAGTTCTGGTTGCTGGGAATTGTGGCAAAGGCTTTTCAGAGCAAGTGCGCATCTCCAAGGTGGTCCGCATAGCTCCACGTCACATGTGTCCCCTCTGATACCTGCCAGCCCTTGGCTTCCCTCCCCAACCCAAGTGGCCAGCTCTACCTTGTCCGGGTTCCTCCTTTCCTGAAAGCACCTTTTTTTTTTTTTTTTTTATTTATTCATTC
>Ga0181612_138145_pt1 | contig 11477 bp, 5 predicted proteins | sample HoacroProtozoa21_FD_119630 | JGI IMG/M metagenome (GOLD analysis project Ga0181612, IMG submission 119630) | Hoatzin crop microbial communities from Cojedes, Venezuel. Combined Assembly of Gp0051906, Gp0051904, Gp0051908
ACTGGTGGGCTGGGCTCTGGAGGCACTGAAGCACTTACCTGAGCTACCATGGTACTGCTCCTGTAACTCCTCTCTACTTGTACCTAATGCAGCTGGAAGAGCTTCTGCTTATGTCTGTGCTTCTGGCTGAGCAAGATGCTAGATGGCATGCCAGAATATAACCTCCTCCACAGCCAAATGAGTGGTGGCTCCATTCTGGCTGGCCACCTGATGCTAGCAATAGGGGAACTCATTGCTTTCCTCCTCCAGTTCCTTCTCTTGAATTTTTCTTATCATTTTCAGATAATCCCCAAGGTTAGAGTTAGAAGAGACTTGTTGCTGCATCCTGCACATCTTCCTTTCGTGGAAAGGTTGCTCCTTGTGATCTAGGTCCCAGCAGAGTTTCCCTTTTCCCGCAGCAACAGGTTAGACACTATGTGGGGAAAAGAGCTGAGCAACTGTCATTGATACAGTGACAACAGCAGAAGGGATGCATGGAAAAGCAAATGATTCAGAATTTTAAGCACAGGAATGGCTCTTTAACCTCAATCCCATGATCTTTTATTTCTGATATAAACATGGCACAAGTGAAAACCAGTGGACACCAACAGATGTGGATCACCTGGAACTTAAAATGAGAAGCATGTTTTGAAAGCAAAGACATTTATAAGACATATTTCCCAATTGATGGACTATAGTCCATCACTTTTTTACATATGCAAAACAATGAACATTTCTCTTAGGCAACTATTCTACAGGCCAGTACAGACAGAAAGAATTTTTTCAAATATTCATCCTCAGTTTGCCATTTCCTATGATTATCCCAGGATTCTTAGCTATACCCTAATTATACCCTAGGTATATAATTAATACCCTAGGTACTAGCCTAAAATAATACTCTCCATCCTTTCTGTCTGCACCCATCTAATTCTCCGGGGAAGAAAAGATGTTAATAAAATAGATGAACTATTGTAATTTTTTTTCCGAAAGCTTTAATAGAAAAAAAAGAGGACAGCTGAAGGGCAAATAGAGATTTTTACTAATTCTAGCCTTTTTTTACATAACTCTTAGCTTTATCTCCAGGCTTTTGTAAGCTGTAGGTTTTTTTCTCCCAGTTCTCACTGCCCTCAAATATAACTGTTATTGGACTTACTCTGGTGTTTATACTACAACTTTCCAAAAACCATTGTGAAAAATTACATTTACCCTGTGGACAACATTAGTAGCTAGAGAGATACCATATGAACCATTCATTTCCACACTCTGGATCCAAGGGGGTGTGAGCAAGTAATGTCTTGTTCAACCTGAATGTGCTACTGTCCCATACGTGGGGTAATTTTCTTCAGGAGAAAGCCTTTTGGCCCTCTCTTGTCAGCCAGGAGTTATCTGCAGCTGTAAATAGGGAGGATTCTAGAGTACAGATTGAAATGGTGACCTGTGAAAGCAGATGGATGAAAACACTCTTCTTGGTTTTTTTTTTTTCACTTGACCAATCAACTCTGCAAGACACGACATTAACACGTTGATCGGTTCCCAGAACATCTCATGAAACAATCGTTTACTTTTGACCAGTCTCAATTATATCTTATCTACGCTAGGTCACAGAGTCTATCAAACATGTAACTTAAAATAATGATAATGGTAATTTGGAACTAGTAAATTCAATGTTACAAAAGGTTAAATTTAAATTTCCCTGGGGTCAAAGGTATTTAAGGATAATCTAGGCACTGACTTGAAATACAGCACAGTTAGCTACCAGATGAAAATTATTTTTCTTGCAGCAATTACCATGGTAGTCCCAGAAGGGGTTTGTTATGTTAAAACGGCACTGAGACTCCAGAATTGTTCGCAGGCAACTTTTTTAGGCTGCTTTGGAGGGCCTGCTGTTTGCTTTTGTTGGCAAGCATAACCTGTATGTTTATTTTATTCCTTCCTTACTTCACATGGTGAATTTTGTCCTCTGCATGTATGAGAGGATTACAAGCAAGAGGTGTTAAAGTTTCTGTTTACCTACAAGGCATGTACAAACAAAGGGCCTGATTCAGACCCCATTATCATCAGTGGAAAGTTGAGTCATCACCTCTGAAAATCTAGCCACATATTTCAAGGTGCCCAAGAACAAATATGTGTTCTTCAAGGACCATGTTTGAAAACTTGAAAAATATTCTTTATGAGAAAAAAGAGGAAACAGTTTGTATTTTCTTTAATTTCCCTCTAGATGGTCGTTATTTTTCTTTAAAGGCAACTTTCTTTTTGATTGAACTTCAGTTTTAAAGTCATATGCCACAGCTCTGGCTGGAGACCAGTTTTCCCTGGAAGGATTCACAACGCTGTTCTTTCAGTGATTTCCAAGAGTGTGTAAGACAACTCAATGACCCATTCACCCTGCTGTGGTGCATATTGCTCATAATTTGCTTATTTTGGTGAACACAAAGAATTAAAACAATGTCAATATCTCATTTCCCAACAAAAGAAGAGAGAGAAGACCATAGAACAAAAGGGTCAGCCGAACAGCAAGGGTGGATAAAGAATCATGCTACATCATACATACTACACAGCATGGAAATGTCTTCACGTGGTCCATAGGAGACCTCATCACAATCCTCTCCAGGGAGACAGCAGGAGGTAAACAGCGAAACAACCTTTGTGTAACACATGAGCACATCCTGCAAAGAGCATATATAGATGGTGAATCTCTTTAAGCACTGATACTTAGCATGCTAAGCAAACAAACAAGCAGCTGAATACATGTAAATTAGATGAATGACTTGGGTATAAGAGACAGGAACCTCGTAAGTCAAATGATTCCCAGCTTCCAGAAGGATTTGCATATAGCATGAGGACGGACCTTCTGCAGATGCAGGTTTGCTATCAGGGTGTGTGCCTGGGCAGCTGTGTCTTTATGAGACTGACTGATTGGAAGAAAAAATTAATAAACTGGAAAAAAAAAAGCAATCTGCTTTTAAAAATTCAAAATGCAAGTGCCTGGATGTGACATTTGCATTTGTTTGTCCTGCCTACCTACCAACCTACCTGTAGTAGGCTGAGCTTTTCCAAATGAAGCACCTCTCTTTCCAGCTCAGATACTGGGAGTCAGACATCAGCCAACACTTCCTACATGGGGGAGCTGTGAGAAAGAGGATGTCTGCCATGGTTTGGACAATGGAATGGGATGCAGTCCCTCAGTCATGGCTTGCCTCTGTTGCTCATCTGTAAAACAAGCAAAATAATCCCAAGTTGTCTGTAAGGTCTTTAGAGTAAGAATTTCCCCTGTTTGGCTGCACAATACTCAGCACACTAGACGATAAGCCTTGTCTGCTATGCGACTCTGTTCTGAAGACAAAAATAATAACCTTTAGGAGGAGGGTTTCTTCACTGTACTTTACACAGAATACTGAGTTGTACTCTGTCAATGCTGAGTCAAAAACATGCACTTTTCTTCCATATTCATTACTGTGCTATTTGGAAGGCTCAAGGACGTGAAGCGAACTTTAAGCTGAGAAGATGTTAACAGAATGTATACATGGAAATCAGTGTTTCTGTCTCCATCTGTTTCTTTGGTCTCAAAAAACACAAGTGCCTCTGTAGCACAGTCAGTACAGTAACAACTTCTGGGCCCAGTGGGCAGACATTTTTCACATGCTTTTTGCAGCAAGATTGCCAGTACTAAAACCTTGTCACTGCCATTTGTAACGCACTTTTGTTTTATCACATCGAGATAAAATTGTTTCAGCCCACTGCCCAGCACTTGCCACCGTGACTACTGATCTGAAGCAAAGCTCTGAAGCGTATAGAAAACTGGGGAGGGAGCATGCAAACTGAAACAAATCCACAGCAGATTAAATAAGAGTTCTAGCAAAACTTACCAAGCTAGACACTGTGACCCCAGTCATCTGGTCTTTCACACCCTCATTTGATAATCAGGACAGATAATACAGCTCCAGTGTGGAAGGAATAGGAGGGAGGGAAGATAAAGACAGTGGTTGTACAGTGACTAGAGTAGCACTGCATCATGTCAATCACCTAGGAATCTCAAATCTCCCTCTTTCTCTAAATCAGTGCCTGTTATGAAGAAAAGTCCACATCTGAAAAATAACTGACCACTGTTCGGCTTTTCTGTAGGAAAAAAAAGGCCTGGAGGCAATTCTCCTAAACTAAATGACTTGCTCCTTACTCTTCTTTCTGAGCTGACTTCCAATGCTGAGGAGGTCCTTCAGATACCCGAGTTCATAATCCCACTATGATGCTGAGATGTGGTCTATTTGGGCTATCTGCCAGCCAGCACCATACCTGATAAGAGTAGGAAATTGAGTTTGTCTTAGAGCAGGCTCGATTTTTTTGCCAGATTTGTCATCTTCAAAATTTTGGTCAGCCTCAAACTTGCTCTAAGTTGTCATAAAAACCATCTGGGATTGAAGCTGTGGAATCAAGTTAGCAGTAATATCCTTGCTGCTCACCTCTATTCTGTTGAGGTAGCACTCACAGGGTGAACAGAGGAGCAGAGTGGACACGCAGTTTGTTATCAGATGAGGTAGATGAAGAACAGTTTATAACTTATCAAGTGGCTTCTGCACAATCCTTTGATCTGTGTTACCCATTCTATTGTTAACACCTGTGCAATGCTCTATAAAACACTCCCACAAGCCCTTTTTGGTATCTCCAATGTGCATTCTGTTATATTTCCTGTTGATGATGCAGTACATAACTCATTTAGAGGGGCATGTGAAGTGTTCATGAATGACAAATTAAGATTTAGTTCAAACATCCCTGATGGGGTCTTCGTGCATTTACCAGGTTTATAGATCTGTTTCCTGGGAATGTACCTTATAAAGTTGCATTTGTGGGTTGTTTATTCAATGAACAAAGTGATCCATTATGTTTTTGTCACTGTTTTAGATATGAATGGAGGGTAGAGAAATAATTGCAGTAAATAGCTCTTCTTTCTGATTTTCACAAGAGTGAAAGTTGAAGTACAGCAAATGGAATAATCTGTTCAGGGTTGCAAGCTGAAGAAAAAAATATACTCAAGTGCATTTAATTCTCTCCTACTTCTTCCATCTTGGGAATTTGGAGAAAAAAAATATTCCTAAAAATCTTTGGTTGATAAAATGTAGTATGGGAAACTGGCACACAAAATTTTAAAGGCAGATAATTTAGTTTTAGTTCTAGTTATTCCAGGGGTTGTGAATAGCAATGGGGAGGAAAGGTTAAAAGCAATTTCCCCCCATCCTCCCACACTGTTCTTTCTTCCAGAAAGTCTCTGGGCTTTCTGTTGCTGTCCAGTGTGGAAAGTGGTATGACTGGTTTAGTGTTTCCAGCCCAAAGGGCGAAAAGAACTCCTGCCAGTCTCATAAATGCATCCTGTTCTTGATAAATTTCTATTACTATTTTGAAGATCAAGTAGGTTTTGTAATGTGCCTCTGGCTTCTTTAAGCTTCAAAATCTTCTCATTTTTCTCTGTTACTAGAAAGATTTTTGCTAGTACTGAACAGTAAGGTAGGAAACAAAATTATTTAGTTTGCAGTGTCACCATGAGTGTTTTTTTTAACCAGAATTTCAATGTTATGCACCTCTGTTAGAGGCTACAGACCAAAGCTCTTATGTTTTCAGTCACGGGCTAGCTATCAATATTTCTTTGAACTAGAACAAAGAAAAGATTTATTCAAATTTCTCAGTCTTTGGCTCCAGAGAGGCCAATGGACACAAACAGGATGAAAAATGAGTATGGCTTTAATTATGTGTGGAGAAGTAAGACACAAAAAGATGAGCTTTTGCAGAAGTCCAGAAGAAGCTGAGGACAGATCAGAGCTGAAAATGTTCCTTCACCATTGCCATGTACCACACTCCTACAGGAAATTTCTGTCTGTGGATCAATTTTCCGTGGATGGCCTCAAGGACTTGAAAATCCATTATGAAGTCATTTGCTTGGGAAAAATAGATAAAGACAAAACTTTTCAGGCCTCTTCCTGCCCCACTGAAGAGTAAGCACTTACTCTGAGCACTGTGGGAATTAACATGCCCATGTACACAGACAGCATAGGCTGCAGTAGCACTGGGGTCACTGCTCTGAAGGCTGTGTATTTCACATACTCCCTTTGCTTCTGGCTTGGTGGCAAGACCCAGTTGTTTTCCTTATTGTTTTTCCCAGTACAGATGCAAAATATTCTCTGATGTGGGGGGGTAAAAACTTGTGTCAAGAGGCAATGTGCTCGTTCCCTCTGCCGTGGGGAGTTGTTCTGCAAAGTTGTTAGCCTCTGGTAGCTTAGCCGATTCCTTTCCCTGTGTGTTGCAGGAGCATCCAGAAAACCTTCCAAGATACTTAGGGTAAAACCCTTTCCATTTGGAGAATAATCATGTCTGGCTCAGGCAAATTCAGTGGATTTAATGTGGTAAAAAAGAAACTTCCTTTTTCTGAGCTCTCGCTCTCTCTCAAAACAGATTGATCAATAGAGCAACACAGTAGGAGTGAAGACCTGTTTTCAAAGAGGAAAATATCTTGCGAATAAGCCACTGGCCTGAAACTCAAGAAAATGTCTTTGCTTATCACATGTTTGCTGACAGAGAATCCTTGCAAAATGCTGGATTTCCAAGAACAGATTGCTGAACTCCTACTTTCATCTCAGGAAAACTGCAGCCAATAAATCATAAAACCAGAATTACAGAGACTTTGTTTTGGGGTAAAATCAAAACTAGAATTAAACATTCCACTTTCAGGAGATAAAGCTCTAATCCTGGACTATTGGACCAGTAAGCCATAGCCAGTAAATAAATTTCACCACTAAAAATCAAGGGCAAATGATTTGGCCCCACTGAGCTGTCAGATTTTCTCCCTTTTGTGCACTGTTCTCATAGGGCCCCAGACCCAGAGAGGGCTGTGGTCAGATTGTTCCCACATTCTGTTCATTCTCCTCCAAGCTTCTGACAGTTTAGAGCATAGTCAGAATGAATGCCTAAGAGCAAAACTTTACCCTGTAGCTACTGATGAAATTGAAGGGTCTAGGAGTACATCTCTCGTTCCAGACAATACTGAAATGAAGCGTGTTAAAATAGCGTGTGCTTCAAACCCTCTCTGCTTCTTGTTGTAAAGAAAGGTGAAAGACAATAATATTAAGAAGACGAAAGACACACAAGCCTGTACTTACATAATTTTCTATTTAGACAATTTGGAATTTGAATTTGATCTGCGGTCAGGAAGGATTTTTTTCTCCTTATATAAGATTGTTAGGGAATTGGGAGGAATTTTGCTTTCTCTGATAGTAAGATATACCTTCTTCCAGAGGTATCTTCTTTTAACAAATGCACTCACGACTGGCTAGTGCACTGGTGATGTCCCTGTCCTCTCCTGTTCTCCCCCTGTGGCACATTCCTATTTTGTCGATGTTGCCTTTAAATAAGCATGGAGGATACAGGGAAAAACTCTGCAGCTTGTGAAACATAAAATGGATGTTCTGTTACCACCCTCTAGACAAAATGTCTCCCACAGGTTCCTGTGACTACAGGGAAATTATGCCCAACATTCCTATGCAGCTTTTAAAAAGAAATTTTGAAATTTAAATATTACTTTGTTTTCCATAATCGCAGCTAACAGCTGTGATCAACATTCAAGTTGACCAAAGAAAAAGACCTTCCAATCTTACCATTTTTCCTAACAAGTTAAATATCTGTGACAAATTTCAGATATGTGCTACTCCTTTTCTCTGTATTAGAATTCATTCCACGCTGTGGATTTTAAAATTGCACTGTCAAATTTAGACGTACTGTATTTTACAGGAGATGTGGTGCATGTTTTCTTCATTCTTCTAACTCAGACTCATTCCTTTCCGGAGGTAGCCTCTTCCAGGAGCAAAGGGAAGCATGAGTTTTTTGTAGTAAGGGTCTCTTATGCATCACCTTGAAGACAGATGCAGAAATAGATTTAAAATTACATGGGGGAAATAAAAGCACCTTTAATTGTTCTTCTTAATAAATAAAAATGGCCTGATCCCAAGTCTGCGAGAAGCCAAGTTTTGAAAGGTCTGCATTTTGAGCTTTCTGTGTTCGAATCCCTCTCACAAATGCGGAGCCCAGGGTGATGATCCGCTTCAAAATACTCATTTCTGGGGAGATTAAGGATAGGTGCCTCTGATGAGAATTGTATGAAACCCAAAAACCTTTCCTGCTGTGGAGATATTGCTTAATATCCTACTAAATTACAATCCTGTCTCTGAGTACAACTATATAGAGGTGATTCTTAAAGATATTTGGAGACTATAGTTTACATGTAAGGCAAACAGATTGCATTTGTAACATTTAACACACAATAACAATAATAAAATACACTGACATGGGTTTTCTCTGTAAACAGTCTCTTCTGAAGATAGAGTCAGTGAAATGTTTTGAGAACTTTGACATTTATAGCTGTATTTATAATCTCTTTTGGATCATTTCCTCATGGAATCACATGTTTGTGTATTTGAAATTCTCTGGAGAAATAAAAATGTTTAAACAAAATAATGATGTGATAGGCATTTTATGAGGGCTTGTTCAACGCACGCACATGTGCAAGCAAGGCTGGATTTGTTCTGAAGTAAGTGAGTGGGAGTTTTAGAAGTGGCTATCAAGGAGAGAGCATCTTTATTGACATTATTAGAAAGAGATGAAAAGAACACGAATACCCTATACAGAAGATGGGACTCTTGGTGTCTAAGAAGTAACATGGCAGTTGTTACTGTATCAATGTACGAAAGAGAGGTAGAGAGGAGATACACTTGTGTTCATATGCATACATCTACCTCAACATGTGTCAATGAATTCACACAAATACGCGTCGCATAGGCACTTGTATTAGTGCGTAACTCACAGTAGATAATTTATTTGCCAGTCTTTCTACTAATGGCACATACGTGAGCAGACTACTTTTTCCTAAATGTGATTCTCATTCCACAGCATCTGAGTAGGTTTTTACTGCATAGTGAGAGCGCAGGTAGTTTAGTGTGAATATCTGACCCTGCATATGCCCTGTTTGTGCCTTTCACTTACTGATCACACAGATCGTATGGTGGATTTGCTGTTCTAGATCATCAATGCCATCATAGTTAAAAAATAATATGGTTTGTTTTATAGGATGGAAAAAAATGGGAAATCTCTTTCCAAAGGGAAAGTACAGAGGAATAGGATTAGAGCTGTATGAGATGTGTATGTTTTCACAGGATACCCCGACCTTACTTAGGACATTACTTGGCTACACGGTAAGATTGTCACTGATGTCCCTCAGCCCACATGAAAGAAATCAGTCATTACAGTGGGGGACAGAGAAGCTGCCCACCCTAACTCAGGAACACGGAGCCCCAGGAGGCCTGTGCCAGTATTGCCTCCAGCCTGGTTATTTCTTCACCACCCAGACCCACATCGCCTGCAGAGTTTTGCGGGGGGAGGGATGGAGGGATTTGAACTCTACATTCCAAGAGCAATCACATATCTCAGTTCTCCCAAAGTGCTAAAAAATTGTATAAGCACAGAGAAGCAAGTCCATTTTTAAACTCCAGCAAACGCTTGCCCAGAATGTTTTACAATGCTCAGTTTAGCTTTCTCTTCTATTTTTTTCATATTCAAACAGTATCACAAGTGTGTCAGGAGTGTTTTTAAAAAGAAAAGAAGATACAAAGAGCTTGTGAGCCCTGGAAAATTCTCTATGTCAGCTTCAAAATTCTCACCAAAGCTGTGTAAGAAGCTTGCTAGAACAGCACCAGATGCTCAAGTGTCTTCACTAGTTGGAAAATGATAGCAACTCAGGAGCTGCACACAGCTCCCATTGAAGTCAGTAGAAAGACCCCCACTGACAAAAGGAGTCACTGGATGAAACCCCAACTTTGTCAAATAAGTTTCCCTGGCTAGAGAAAAAAAGTAGGTACAGCTGAAAACACGGGCTGTTCTAGAAGTAGTGAGTTTTTCAAGCCTCATACCTTTTCTTCTGGGGATTTCATAATACTCGGAAAGTCACAGCTATTTGCAACTCTTCCCCGTAAAATAAGGAACTCACTCGTACTTTCTCCCAAATGCCGATTTTGCTCCGGTTCCTAGCAGCAAATACATACTTTGTTCTGTGGTATATAGTGAAGCCTAGGAAAACCTCAGATAGTCGAGGAAAAGTGCACAAACCTCGGGACAAAACCTGCCATTATTTAGCATATTACTGCCTGAAAAGGTGTATTAAAAGACAAGACGACTTAGCCTTGGCTTGTGGATGAAGAAAAATTGTCACTAAGAAGCAGTTCAAGCGATGGAATGGTTTAAGCAGAGATCTCTGGGGAAGGAAAGACAAAGCAGAGGGGAGAGCCCTAGCGTATAAAGCTCATGTAAATAACGCACTGACCTTTACTTCTGACACTATGTTTCGAGTCCGGCTTTCTCTCTTAAGTGGAACCAGAGAAAGGTTGCTGTGGAGGTTTACTCCCTTGAGACCTGTGTCAGGCCCATCAGACATCCCAAGGGCAACAATTCGAAAGGTCACAACATAGCTGCTGGCCATCTTTTAGCTGTGGAACGGCCCCCAGACTTCACTTGTTTATGGAGTCCTGATGATTGAAAACTATCATTTGTTGTGTTTTGACCTCTTAACACGTTGTTGTCTTGGTTCCAGAGCATTCAAATACCAGGGAATTCTACACTGAGCCAGAATGAACAAAAGATATCTTTTGGCAATTGCTTGTGAGCTGTATACTGTGAAGTAGTTTTTGCAGTCTGTAAGCTGAAACCATATTCCTCTCCGAAACTGCTCTGCTGCCCCACTACAGGTGTTTAGTTACTGAAGTTCCAAGTTACTCTTTAGAGAATAGACCCAGTCCATCAGAGTTTTATAACAGATGAGAAAATTCATCTGTAGTTGTCAGATAACTGTATGTAGCGGTGGAAATCATGTCTCGGTAAGAAAAATATTTCATGTAAGTCATGGAGATGGTGAGAGATCTAATATTTTTAGAAGGCACGTCGTATACTTTAAAGAAGGCTTCATAAGCCACTATCCACTAAAGAAGTGTTTTCTGAAGCCTTACTCTTTCCCTTTCCTTCTCACCATGCATCACATTTCTGTTGTCCCTTGTGCGTATTTTCCTGCCATTCTTTCTTCCACTGTGCTCATGTTCCTATATCCATCTTTTCCTTCACCTTACCTGTTCATCCACAACCAAGGATCTGTCACAATGAATTACATATTTTTGGCAGAGAACATACAGTTAGCTAAAAGAAGATGTGTTCTTTTGGTTTTCTGCTGGCCAGATCTATGTGTGCTGAGTGACATGGAGATCAAAGGCCAAAAATACTTTCTATAAGCCACAAAACTGTACCCAGGTTTTATTAGAGATGTAAAATGTCTCCAGATTGCAAACTCGATTCTCCAATCCCATCACTGACCAGAAGAAAACATCCCATCGTTTTTTAACTAGAATATATCTACTCAAGTGTTTCATAAATGACTGAACTAAGTGAATCAATAAGCAAGGAGGGTTTTCATTTATGGATAG
>Ga0181612_153105_pt1 | contig 11477 bp, 3 predicted proteins | sample HoacroProtozoa21_FD_119630 | JGI IMG/M metagenome (GOLD analysis project Ga0181612, IMG submission 119630) | Hoatzin crop microbial communities from Cojedes, Venezuel. Combined Assembly of Gp0051906, Gp0051904, Gp0051908
TCCCAGGATTCCATTGGCCTTCTTGGCAACAAGGGCACACTGCTGGCTCATGGTCAACTTGTCATCCACCAGCACACCCAGGTCCCTCTCCACAGAGCTGCTCCGCAGCAGGTCCCTAATCTATCTTGCCCAAAAGAATGAAAGTCCATATCCTAACTTCCCTTCCGTATATTTTCTAAAGCAGGATCCACTTTACCTCCTCAACAATTTGATCCAAACTATTTGCTCAAAAAAAGCAAAGGTTATTGACTTCTAAAGCCTTTTCTCTACAAATGCATCAATAAAGCCTCCAATGTCAGAAAGCAGCTCATGTCTAATTCTCATAACTGTATTCGCATGTACATCCACTGAGAGCAATCAGAGAAACGGGGACCCTGCTGATCTCGCAGACTTCCCAGGATATGTGCTAGAAGGAGTAGTGTGTGTGTGGATGGATACCTGTATGTCAGTGATCTCCAAAAACATAACATAAAAAAATTAGCTAATACATCATCTAAGTAGGAGAAAAGGATGCTTTTTACATAGATTTTTTTACAAAGCCCTCAGGACGCATTTCTAAAAGTGGTTTAAAATGTCATCTGTGGATTTCTTTTTTCCTTCTCCTCAGTAGTCAGCATTGATTGGCTGGCCTTTATATAGCACTGTGCATGCAAACTAGTTACAAAATTGTTGTTAGCACTAGAAAATCACCTGCCGTTAAGCTGCATACTGTGGATGCAAATTTAGCACGCTCATAAATGGAAACCTTGAGAGTACAGAATGTCCCTACAACTACAACTTGGAATATTAATCAGTTTGAAATACATGTAGACTGGATGAGCTGGGATTAATAACATCGCTGAGATAACAGATCTGTCTTCTTTAGATAATCGATCCAGTTTTTACTTTATTGCTGTTTTATAGCCGTGTGGTGGCCCATCTGAAACAAATGTGAGGTTCTGAAGTTCCTAGTGAGCAGCTTTTCCCACTTTTCAAGCTCTCTCATCCCAAGCATTATTTGTGGTCCCAGATGAAAGGTGAAAGCCTAGGTGAGCAAAAGCAGCCCAGCGTGGGATTTTCAAAGGCTGGTTAAAGGCTTTGGCTCAGATTCAGAAAGCCCCTTTCTTTTCCTCACCCATGTTAGCGCTGGAGATCTTTTCATCTTTACCCAGGGTTGCTCTTCCTCACCACCCCAGTACTGCCAGATTCTCCACGGCACATCAACACAGCTTCAGCAGGAAAGGCAGGGAGGAAGGGTACCTCCAGGGTCCAGCAGTTACAGTGCTTTCCTGCGAAATGGAGATACAGACATAAAATATTTCTTTGCCTGCAAAGGGTGATCTGCTAAGTCAGGTTTCCTGATATGTACAGCCCGTGCATGAGGTCACAGGGCTCATGCCCTCTCCTCTTCTTCCTTGGCTGAAAAGTCAGGTCACTAAGAGAAGCTCTAGCACACTGGGTACTCCAAAATACAATGCAGCGATACAGCTGTGCTAGCAGTTACGAATCATCCTGAACTAAGGCATTCTTTCTTCAAAAGGTTGAAATAGAGCTCCACCCTTTTCTCCCATATTTTAGCTACGAGCTTCTCAAACACTCTGGCTCCAGCACTTGTCTTCTCCCACAAAAAGCCAGTGCAACTCATTGAATATGTTTGTTAGACAGAAATTAGAGTGGCACTTTTTTTTTCTGAGTTTGATTTCTGTGGGTTTATCAAGAAAAATGGTCTCAATAATTGGACCAGAAGATCACCAGAGGTGGCAGAAGGGAAGCAGAGGAAGATACAGTTTGGACTAAGAGTGGAGCTTAGCAGCTTAGCTGTCTCTTGAAACCTTCCACCAAATCCTTTTTTAGTTCTGAGCCCAAGACTAAAGACACCCTAAAGCTCAGTGTCCATCTAGGATTAGGCAGCTCGCTAAGCAGTGTGCTCATACCTTATGGTCCCAACTTCATGTGCTTAACTCAGCACTCCTGAATCTCCTGCAGGCACTAGGCTACGCCTTTGAGGAGTAGCTTTGCCATACCTGACACTCAGACCTCTACAGGCATTTACACAAATGCCTCCCACTGTTTTCAATTAAGAAGTCAGGAGCTTAAATACCTCTGAAAATTTGATCCTGTAAGTCCTCTTTTTGTAGCCTCAGCCCTTCAGGTTTTAGCTCCTATGCCAGGAACTATCATTTTGAGTTACAAAAGGCTTACATTCAGACCTTACTGATGGCATAAATATAAGATTTCAATTTCTGAGAAGTAATTTTGAAATATGAGATAAATACGCCACAGCTCCTGTATAGCATGGTTTCTAACTTATTTTACTGCTGACTATCAGCCTAAAATGAGATTTTATACAACCCAACCTAGAAAGGGAAGTTTATCATGGAACTGCTGATAGACTCTTTGTAATATGTTATCCACTAATGCTTTTAAAAGTCCTTACTTGCCATCTAATTTAAAAAAAAAAAAAAAAGAAACAGAGAAGAATGATATACGACCACTAATACAGTTTTTTCACCATAAAAATATCTTAGGGTATTTCCACATATATACATTACCTGAAGGTAATTCACCTTTCAGCTGCTATTAAAAAAATCTGCTATCTTAATAAAAAAATTTGCCTCAAGGAACTTAACCAAAGTTGAACTCCTCCACTAATGAGATTTTAATGAGCTACCCAGTGAAGATTAGGGAATTCCACGAGGATTGTTTTTTTCTATTTTACAACTACTGTTGGATTACAAAGGACCAAATACATCACCACAAATACAGCTGTAGTTCTTCATGGTTTTGCAGTAGGGCTAAATTCAACCTAACACTTTTTGTTGCAATTCTATAATGCTAGCTACAATAACACTTTTGTGCTTTCCTCTCAACAGCAAAAAACTTTGTTACTCCAAATACTGAAAGTCAACCAAGTGGATGCATCTTCTAGATGCCATGTTTTGCTAGTGCTGGCAAAACAACCTCAGTGCAGCTTTTCTTTCTTCATGAAAGATTTCATCAAAAAGTACAGCTTTTTCTTAACTTTGCATTGAGTTACAACACTTCAGCCTCTTGTCCTAGAAATCAAAAGGGATCTGCTGCTTATCTCCTCCCATCTCTGCCATCCCCAACCGTCAGCATGCTTTGTCAATTTGCTCTCCTCTGAGGCTGGACATTGGTAGGTTCAGCACACTCAGATGCATGGATCAGAGATGGTGTGAAGAATCCTCATTCTTCCACGGTTTGGCCAATGTATCTTGTTATAAGGATTACTATCAGACAGATTTGGGTTCAGAAAAGAATTTTCCTTAGCATGCATTGACAAGGATCTCAGGATTGTGAGGCGGTGGAGGCAAGAAAGACAGAACAGGGACTGAAACCTGTCACATTTCTTCCCTTCCGACTGCAGGAATAGGACACTGGAGTTCCCCACTCTCTACAAGATAAACCAGTAAAATAATTCACCCCAGCTAAAGTCTTTGGGCTTAGGAAAAGCCACTGTCAAGTAGCAGTCTGAGAAAACAGGAAAAATCAGGTAGGATACTATAATGGGTTCTTTGAATTTCTGTGAAAACTGGACTTGAATCATATAACCTTAACTTCATCAATTGTATAACATTAACTTTATCAGATGGCACCAAGCAGAAGACTTGCTAACTGTGCTGTCAATGTCATTGTGTTGCATTTGACCCAAAAACATCTACAAGCTCTGTTCATCTCCCTTTTTTCTGGAACAAAACTAAAATCTTCCTGTAATGAAGCATAAGTAGTATTGAATATCTCTGACTAGAGAACTATTTTCCTCTTTATTCACGCCTTTTGATAAAGCTAATTTCTCTTAGCTATATTTACTGTTTGTGAAAATAATCAGGCTACTGAGAATGGAAATGAGCAGCAATGAAAATCCTTGGTTTAAGAGAATTTTTATGCGGATATACAGCATTATTCCGCTCTGCAACACTTATACACTGAAAATATTGTTTTCATTTGAAAAGGTTTTTGTCACATACTGATAAGGTTGTTACATTTGCATTATTAAATATTTTCAAGAACAGATATGGATATAAGTAAAGAGACAGGTATACTGGGATATTTCCAGGTATCAATAAATCTTTGTTTCAGACAACAGGTATTTTACTTGTCTTTTTGCTAAAGAAATTCTTTTGTTTGAATGATCAGTTGGTATCAGCCAAAGTACCAATTGAATATCATAAGTACGTAAATCAATAAGCACCTGATACGTGTTTCAGAGATAATCTGCAATTGAAAAATCCATGAACACTGGGAAGGCATATGGCATATGCTGAAATATCAGGAGTAAGACAGGAAATGCATTCTACAAAAATGCCAGTTTGAGTAAAAACAAAAAAAAATTAAAATGTCTTCTTCTCTCTACTGTTGGCACGCCTTTTTCATATGAGTTTATCACGACTTAGCACTGCTTATCATTCAAGTCTTTCATGTAGTAAGACACTGCAACACCTGTAAAAAAAGTGAATCTACCTGTTAAGAATAAGATTTAAAGACAGGTAGACCTCCATGTATCATTGATATTGATGTCTGTAGTATCTCAGAGGATAAGGAGATGAAAAACTCAGCTTTGCTAAACTCCTCAGAAAAGCACACCAGGTTTCACTCCCACAAAGTGTTTAAGCATATGCTGAAATGTATTAATGTCAGTAGGACTTAAACTCATGCTTAAACTTTGCTGAATAGAGATGATGAATTCAACAAGGCTTAGGAGTAGAGCAAGGGCTGCCCATTAGAACTGAACAGCTGAAGACAATTTAATGCTAATTTACCCATTCTTGCTGTCCTGCAGTAAACTTACACTGAAGTGAAACATGAGCAGTAGATCAACACAGTCAATGCCTGTTTTATACCATCTGCTGCCTATCTCAAAAAAAAAAAATCATCAACCTATGCCATTTGTCACTCTCCATTCTACTTCCTACCTCTGTGTTTGTAATTTACAACAGCTGAAAAGGACTAAGGACAGTCTAATCTAGAAATTTCAGATAATATTAATGATCTAGATTGTCTGATGTTGATTTCAATTCATTATCAATTTGTCGGATATTTACTTACACATTGTGGTGGTTCAGCTGCCTCCACCGGGCCACCTGGCAATCTCAGATCAAGCCAACATTTTGTTCTTGCCTTGGTTACAACAGCAGTGAGTGGGGACAACCTGGCACTTTTCTTGTCTTTGTTACAAGAGCAGTGAGTTGGGACAATCAGGCACTCCCTAAACATATCTGGAACTATCATCTCTTGATCGTATGAACAGCAGGGCTAAGTGGGGCCCACTGAGCTCTCCTGGGCTGCAGCAGGCTGTGCCCAGCACCTCCCTCTGAGTGGGACATTTCTCAGAGCTCGCCAACTCTGAAGTTTGTAAAGCTCGGAGGACCATCACCAAAAACCGATCATGGGACCTGTGCTGAAACCCTTCATTCCTTGAGGCTCAACCTTCGCTCATTGAGAAATGCCAAGATATTTGAAGTGAATATTTCACTGAACTCCAGGGGGATTTTTAACAGGTGTGTCTTAATACATTTATATATCTGTGTCTGTGTGCGTGTGTGTATGAATTAAGTATCTGATAACAAGTTCAGTATAAATATTGCCACTTCGAATCTGTAATTAAGTCACTGTTGTGATTGAAGTAAATTCTATGAACTCACATGGTAAATGTTAAATAAATCAATGAATAAGTGCTGCTGAAAATCTTGTGATCCACCTTAAACTGTGAATGAACCCTGTATAAATCGTTTTAACTTGATTCTAACTCGATTTTCCCATATATGTTCCATCCATGCAGTAAGTAATGGAGTGAACCTTGCCATTGAACTTTGTTAAGTCACACTTTTATGAATTCCTATTAAAACCACTTTCCCTAATACTTTTGATGGTGATTCTTTAAGCAGCCTAAACCACTGATTCACAACATATATGAACTGCTTTGGATGCTTATTCTCCATGCAGGTCTCCTTGCCACAGTATCCTTGGACTTTCCAGTAGTATGTCAAGTGCTGCCACTTGCACTCCTCTCCTCCAGCTCTTTCTCTCCAAACCCTCTCCTCAATAAGGACGATGGGAGCATGTGGGAATGGGCTGCTGTAGGTATTCCCACTGACTGTAAGCTACACAATAATAAATAATTCTTACTTGGCACCTATCACATCCGCCTCTAAAAAAACAATGGGAATCTCAACACTCAGTTGCAGCAGGAAAAGAAATAATATTTTATTACATTTAAAAATCAAGGGAGAAGGAGAAAGCAACTTTTATTTAATCTAAGCTAGTTTTAGACAGTTATAGTTTTTGCATACTTTTAATCCCAGATCCTCTCGTCTCCTGCCCTCGCAATTTTTTTAAATACATAAACGTTGCCACAAAAGTAGAAGAACCCCGCATACTAATTACACACATAATATGTGAGGAAATTGAATTGCTGTAATCAGTGACAGGGAAAAAACAATACACGATATGGTATTTTTTCAGAACAAACACAAAAGTAAAAGCCAAAAACAGGCAAGAGTACTCTTCTCTCTGAACTCACAGATTGCATGTTTTAATTAGAAACTAGCAGGCAGACGCAGCAGCAGCTGATCACCTCAAAGACATCAGAAAGGACTTCTTCAGAGCTCTTCAGAGAATATATACACTTGCAAATCAGATTGTGGAACAAGCACAAAGGAGTAACCGTAGCCTCCTTCAGTTTGAATAAAATCCAGCTCTATGACAGTATTGAAGCTATTATAGGTATCCTGATTTAATAACCTCTCTTAGAACAAAAGCAACAATAACGAAGGTTTAGCTACTAATTTTTACTAGGTATCTTAATATGTAACTGTCAGGAAAGCTTAGAAATAAGGCGAGTGTTATTCGCTTCAACAGCTCAATATCCAGGTGGAGACCAGTGACGAGTGGAGTCCCTCAGGGGTCCGTACTGGGACCGGTGCTGTTCAATATATTTATCAATGACATGGACAGCGATATCGAGTGTACCCTCAGCAAGTTTGCAGATGACACAAAGCTGAGTGGTACGGTTGCTACACCAGAAGGAAGGGATGCCATCCAGAGGGACCTGGACAAGCTGGAGAGGTGGGCTTGTGTGAACCTCATGAGATGCAACAAGACCAAGTGCAAGGTCCTACACCTGCAGATCCATCTTCGGTAGAATCTGGAGAAGATATGGTATTATTCACATTTTTAGTATTGTGTACAGACAAGTATGCTACAACGTATGTGGAGGGGTCCCCCAATTCAACTCCTTACAGAAATTGAACTGAACTGTCTTGAATAGATAAAGACTTCTGAGACTGCTAAGGAAGTTCTGTGATAGGACTGAAGATCGTTCAGGATTACTTGAGAAGGCAAAAAGAAATAATCTTTTAACTGGAGAACTGGCATGAGTCAGTTACTGCTGGCAAGAGGGAGAAAAGTCACAGTTCACTGCTATTATATTGTTGTGCTGGTGTGTTTTACAGGCTGTCAGAGGAGGTCTAAGGAGATGGCTTTGCCTCTGAATGGGATTGAGAAGAGCACACTGCAAATGTGGAATGTCAAGGAATTCTCTAAAAATCTGAAATTGTGTAAGCTAGACAAGTGTTTCCAGTCTCTTAATCCTTCCCCTGAAACCTAAGAATACGTTAAAGTCTTTCCAAGCGTAATGGGATACAGTGAGATACCATGATGTTAGAACAGAAATTGCCTTTTAATGTAAACCTGTGCCATCAGAAACTGCTTCTAATTCATGGAAAGCAGTAAAAGATAAGACGCTGTCATAAAACTGTTGGAGAAAGCAGTTTCTGTGAGTCCAGATGGTCTTGTGGTCCCAACAAAAACAAAAGCAAAGGGGCCACATATTTTGCTGCCATGATCTTCTAGTTTTTATTTGATTTCCGTGAAGCTTCCTCAGTTTAACACTAGCAAAAATAAACAGTAAAAAAGAAACTTACCTTATGTTGTTTTTCCAAAGGTCCAGTTCTAAGAAAGTAATTCACTTAACACAGAGGGAGCACGTAAGCAGCTTCATTTCTTCCCTGACATTGTAGCTTCAGATCTGAAGCCCCTGCTGCTACTGCAGTTTCTACATTTCGAAGAGATCTGTAAGAGTAGCTTAGGAAACACAGTGTCAGGTGAACTTTCTTAACACGTAGTGTAGCATGTACAAAATGGCAAAATAGGATAATAGAATCGAAGAATAAAAGACATTAGAAGAGAACTCTGGAGATTATCTACGAAAGCAGAGCAGGACAAACTACAAATTTCCTACAGAAATTTCATTTGAAACTTCTTTAGTCGTAAGCGATCCAAATCTTGGATTTTTTCTTTGGTCTTAATTATTAGTGTACAGCAAAGCTTAAGCAATGCAACACTTAAGCAGTTATTAATCTACGGCAATAATATCTAAAAAAGTCTGCTTGACCGTTCTCTTCTCTCAGTTGCATCACTGAGAGTGCAATTCATCTGAGCCAGAGCAACTAAAGTAGGTTCATATAAATGTATTATCATAGAAGTTTTTAGGATTGTATAAAAGATGGCAAAGTTAAAAATAATACTAAGTGTATCATATCCGTATCTTGAACAGAGAGTTATTGCATTTACATGCATTTCATAGACATTGAAAAATATTGATGATATGCTGCTTATAAAAACTGAAAGCAATTATTAAATTGCTTGAGTCTTCAAAAAAGATTTTTCATGTTTAATTTTTCAGTTGTGTACAAATCTTTTTGAGAGGCAGAAAGGGGAGCTCTGTGCCTTTTAAAAATCTAAACCACTGCACTACTAAAATGAAGCGGATGTGTATGTATGTGTACATATGTGTACATCCATATCTGTGTTCTGTATGTATACACACACACACATATGCTTGCCCATAACTATATATATTTGAGCACTGTGAATTATTGCAAGACTTTTCTAAGCTGATGATACTGACTGGAATTAGGACTTCCTGGATGCCCTGTGGTAATGCAGTAGTTGTGTTGTGGTGAAAATCATAATGCAACTAAGACAGAAAGCATACCCTTTTTATTTGCTTAAAATTATTTACTGAACTGAGGAACTGAAAGTTATAGGAGCTCACCATTATTTGATACAAAAATAACTGCAGGTAGCATCATTGTAAAGCTCTTTTTGTTTTCAAGTATTTCAGTATATTAAATCAACATTTAAGTAGATGGAAAGAAAAAATTTTATGTTATTTACATGAAAACATATTTCAAAATATTTTGACCATATATTGATGTTTCAGAATTTGCTTCAGTAAAAGTAGGCTGCCTTCTTACTTAATGTAGTCACCGTGCCATGTTGGAAGCTCTGAAATGGCCATGTGATTGATTATCCTTCCCCTTCTTAGGTTTCAGTCTCGTATCGCTGAAGCACTGTGGGGGGGGGAAACCTGGGACTTTATTATTTCTGTGTAGTACTGAGTTCAAAACTTTTGTAAGAGGTCCCTGGCAGAAACCTCTTGAATTCTTAGACTCCTTGTTGACTGAATTTCATAGTGGCTCAGTTTCTGTTTGGTAATTTTCTTCTCTAAGCTGTTTTGGATTTTAAGTGCTATTTTTGGTTTTTTACATCCTTTGGAAGAGCTGTGTGAGATGGAGTTCTGTGTCTCAACTCTATCTGCCTGCATTATGTGTGTTCCTTGTAGGCTTTCTGTTAATTTCTGTTGTATGATTGCTTGCGGAGATTTGTTGATTTAAATTTGGTACAATTCTTTCCTCTCCTACTCCCCTAAGGTCATGAGTCTAAGCAGTTCTGTTAATCTTACCAAAGTTTACCGTTAAAGGAACTTATATTATGGAGTCATAGTCTTTCCATATAGTTCCCTCTCAGTTAAAACCAAGCCAGTCTTTTTCTATGAATCGTAACCTCTGTTCTTAACAAAAGCAATTCTTAAATAGGTGACTTTTTTTTTTTTTGACAAAACATGATGAGCATTTATTTTTCAGTCTACAGCTGAATGCATTTCCTGAGATTAATAGCTTAATTTAATCTCAATTTTTTTAAATTTTGTACTCAGTGGACAGAGATATGTTTATTTGTAGATATTTGGGAGAGCATCACTACTTCTTCTGGATGATTCAGTCTTTTTCGGCTGCATACAGAATTAGTTTTTTGGAGATTAGACTGACATAAAATTTTATGAATTCTCCACTTGATCTTCCAGTCTGATGTATTTCCTCTTGGTGGCTAGGTTTCTAATAACTTTCAAAGTTTGTTTTTTTCAAATCTATAGCAGATCCCTAGCATTATCCAATCTCACGCAACAAAAGCTGATCTTTCCTATACTTCTCCAAAATGACTTTGAATCAACTGTATTTTTTTTAAAAATCATGCTATCCTTTTAGTTCCTGTGACTTTTCACATCCCTAACATACAATTATATGTAACTACATTTCCAGTTTTTGTAATATTCTGTGAAATCACACATTCTTCCTTATCTCTGCCCTGTAGTAGTTACACTGCTGTTGAGCCATTGTTTTTCATTATCCAGTATCATATTCTGTATAGAGTATTCTTAAGAAAGAATTTCTTTTATGTTGTCTGTCCTTTTAATCTCATCGTATTAGTTTTCCTAGGATTGTGTCATAGTCTACCCAGTGCTGCTGTTTTCTTTTTTTTCTGCGACCTCAAATCATCTGAGACAATAATTTATACTAGCCATTACAGTCTGAGGATGGAAACAGGCCAAGATGTTAAGGGGGTGGTAATGTCTTTTTGATACTTCTAAAGGGAAGAGAAAGCTTTGTTTTTTGGTATAAAATCCCTTTTTCTTGTTTGAAATGGAAGCAGCAAACTTCAAGATGAAAATAGCTTAGGATTTAACTTACGTTAATTGATGACATTTGAAGAGAGAAGGATGATGAGTACCAGAGGTAATTAACATAATTCACTCTGTCCTGCTCTGTGCATTCTGTTTGCTAACCAGAGGTCATGGTTCTTTTAGGATCTGTGTGATGACTCACACTGATCATTGCAGATCAGCAAGGAAATTGGCATCCAAACTAAAATTGCAGTCATTGTTCCAGCTTCAGGCACTCTTCTGCTGATGGATTGAGGGATGTGAAGAAAGGAGGTGCTGCAGCATGTATTATTCTTTGTGTTGGGGTCATGTTGCACTGGAATCACATTGAATTATTTCTTAATTTTTTGATCTATATCGGCTATTTTATAATTGCAGAAATTCTTACATAATGGAGTTCCATAAATAAGTTGGTCATGCAGTAGAGAAACATTGTGTGATGAACAAGTTAATACAAGGGAAAACAACTTAGCTGTTCACAGTGTTAATTTCTGATGTGTATTCATTATCACGTTTTTAAATTGTTTTGTGCTTACTTATTTTATCTGGATTGATTGAGGCATGTTGGTTTTCTTTTGTGTAGTAACTGATGTTATTCCCCAGGTTTATTGCCAGAAAGTTTGGCAGGTAAAAGGAACTTCTTGCTGATCCATTGGTTTGAATTGGGTGACAAATTCTGGATAGGAGACAACTGGAA
>Ga0181612_160449_pt1 | contig 11477 bp, 6 predicted proteins | sample HoacroProtozoa21_FD_119630 | JGI IMG/M metagenome (GOLD analysis project Ga0181612, IMG submission 119630) | Hoatzin crop microbial communities from Cojedes, Venezuel. Combined Assembly of Gp0051906, Gp0051904, Gp0051908
AGCAACTCAATGTCCTTCTCGCAGCAAGTGGCCCAAAACTGAACACAGTACCCCAGGTGCGGCCTCATCAGTGCCAAGTACAAGGGCTAAATCACCTCCCTGCTCCTGCTGGCCACACTATTCCTGATACAAGCCAGGATGCCGCTGGCTGTTGCAAGGTTAAGGCTGAAAATAAAAGGTGTTAATTGAGATCGGATCCGGGTCTGCACACAATGGCAGACTTTCTGAATTGCTTATAAAATTCTAGCAATACTATAATTTTTTAGGTGCTGTAGCATCCAGAACTACTTTTTACTTAGTGTGTGGGGACTCATAGGCTCCTTTGAGACAACAGAGCACTGTCTGGGATGTGATGCCGACTTGCAAAGTGTGGGTAATTCAGGGTTTCCTAGTCTGCTTCTCAAGGAAGAATAAGGTGTCCAGCATAATGTCTAAGAAATGAAATAGCTAGATGTTTGGACTAAGGTATCTCAATGAATATTATTTATTGTAGATGATTTGTTCCATGAAGCAGAAAGAAATGTTACTGTATTTGCAAGATGAGGCCCAGAAAGAGTTTTGACTCCTCCTCCCCACCCCTAAGTTTTTTGTATGAGGGCAAGCTTTGTAAAATTTCTGATTTAAGAATCCTTTCAGCTTCTGTGACTGACAACTGAGTGCCTGAAAAACATATGTATCATGGCATAGATGTTGTTTTGAGTCCCAGTCTCTGCTCTGCCTTTCGGTATCAGCTTTTACTGTCCCTTGTGGGTGGTAGCATGGCCAGGTGCCTGGGACCCTTCCCATTGCCTTACAGCAGATTTCTTCTGGGGAACATATTTTAGGGTAATTGCCTCCAAAAGAAAAGAAGTGTCTTTGGTCTTCTCTGATGAGTCTAAATGTTGGCCTGACTTGGGATCCTTGAGGAAGAGAGAACAGGATTGCTGACGGGCGTTGTAAAGTGGCATCTTTTGTGTGAGAGGCCCTCGACGAGGTACAAGCGTCTTGTCTTCGCAGAAGCCTCTGCCCTGTCAGGCAGTCAGACGTTGCTGCCAGCCCAGACAGCTCCGGCGAGGAGTCAATGAGCGCCCTGTTGCGTTCCCTTTGTCCGGCCACGCTTTAACAAAGCGCCTGTGTTTGCGGGGTGGTGGAAGTGCCGTTCCTTGCCGCAGTATTCTAAATGGAGGCTACATGAAAAGTTTCCATCTTTAGCTTTTCTTAAAATAGTGAAGGTAATTGTCTTTGGCAATGTTCATATGAAGTGAAACTTTGAACTATTGAGTAAATAAAGCTACTGAGCGTTATGCTTTTTGAAGAAGCCACTGCAAGATGGTTGGGAGTTGGTCTAGCTTGTACCTAGAGCCTAGAGATGAAGTTAGCTAAAAAATAAAAGTAATTAAAAAAAAAAAGCAGGTATTCTTTTTCTTTTTTTTCTTGTCTTTAAGATAATCAAAGTAATGTTGCATCTGAAGAATCAAAGCTTCTTTATAAGCAGGTGAAAGCTGAGAGTAAGGAACTCTGGCCTTACAGGTGGGCGAGAGGCTCCAGGTTGCTGGAACCTACAAGCCTGGGGCCTCCAGTCCTGCTTGGCCGTGGGCTCTGGCTCCCAGGGCTGTGGGCACCGACCCTGTCCCAACCCCTGGCTGCTGCCTGGGTGCCGGGGAGGGGAGCTCCCTGCGGCCTCCAGCCCTGCTTTGGGCCAGAGTATGCCGTGGTCAGTTGGTCCCTGCGGCAGGAACCTCCTGAGGGGTGGGGAAGGAGGGGAGGGGAGGGCAAGACTGACCCTACTTTAGTTGGGCTCAGTTACGCTTATTTTCTTCACAAATTTAGGCTGTTTATAGTGGCAATTTCCTGACATTACAAAATGTGGGAGCTTGGGAGATTTGCAAATAGGAGAAGGCTAATAAAAATTTTATTTGATGTTTCCTTGAAAAGCTTTTTCTCTGTCTCATGTGAGTCAAGTATGTGTGTCGGAATGCCATTTAATGAAAATCCTCAGGGTTTTGGTGGTTGTTTTGGGTTATTTTTGTTTTGGTTTGGGGTTTTTGTGGTTTGTTTTTTTTTTTTAACTGTATATATATAAAACTATGAAATGGTATGGAAAATTGATTTCCTAGGAGTCTTGATTTGTCATTTAAATCAATATGAAGCAGGTATATCTTTGACTTTTTAAATTTATTTTTTTGGTATAGCTAAAATGGATCAAAGTAGCACAGATTATAGAGAAATAAGTTTTTTTTTGTCAGGTTAAGTTGTAGAGGAATACACTGATTTCTTAGCCAAAGCAGACAGCTTGGTGCTCAGCATTGGTGTTAGTTACCCAGTATGGCGTGTATGTTCATAAGAAAGGATGAGAACAAAAGAAGCAAATAGATTGCAGTATATGGAAGCCTGGAGAAAATTGCTTTTCCACTTGAGTCGTGTAAATTTGCAATACTTTTTTCTTAAAAATAAACCTACTGGAATTCATAGTGCATTGGGTGGGTTTTTTTCAGTTTTTGATAGCTTGCTTCTTTATACTTTCCTGAATATTTACTTGCAAGCAGTTTTTATGGTATTTATGGCCTCCCTGTCATGTAGCTCAGTGTTAATTTCCATATTTTTCCCCCTTTACTTGTATATTTTGTGCCTGTCCTTTAATTTCCATGGCTGCTGTCTCACAGCTCTCGTTACACTCGCGTTTCATTTGAGCATATGTGTTGTTTTCTTGTTATATGGAAAGATGTTTGAAGCAGAGCTGAACTACCACTTCTGGTCAGTAGCTGGTAGAGCCGGAAATCCAGTGGCAGCTGTCAATCAGGCTGTTAATGCACAGAAAGATTTTCTTTACATACAGTAACTTTCCAGCTGCTGTGCATCAAAACGTTGTGGTTTGAGTCCTGGATTTGAGGTGTGGTTTTCTGCATGTTCTTCACATACCGTGTTTGGTTTCATAATGCCTGAAGCTTTTCTTTTGGCTGGGGGATTCCTGGTTTTCGCTTTGGCTGTTCAGGGTTGAGGGTCAGCCTCTACCTCTTGACCATCCACCAGCTGCTGGAGATGGATATTTTGGTGCTGTTGTTTAAGACTGAGTTTTGCATTCAGAAATCTCTTGTGTGTTTGGCTAAGCAGTCAAGACACCTAAAGCAAGCTTTGCTGCCATTTCTACTAGAGTAATTAACCAGAATTTGCACGGAGTTTAATCACGCTGGACTTCCAAGAGTGTGAGTTAATTTTGAATCTCTCTCATCTTTTTCTAATTTTTGACTCTTCCGGAAATTGCAGTAACAAGAATGAGTAACTTCACAGAGGTTATTGATTTAAACTCTGTGAACTCATGCCATGGATATCTGACTTGCTGTTAGGAACTGTTCCTGGATTGAAGTGTTATTGATGGGAAGTGAGTCAGGGTAGGATCCTTGCCCCTGGCCCAGGGGCTTTAGTGTGTAGCTGGGATTGCCCATGTTCAGCTGCATGCTCCAGGGATGGGTGATGGAAGTTTTTTGTTCTGGTAAAAGTAGGGAGCTGTGGTTGTGCGTGTACCACCTCCACGCTGAGTAGGCATTGCCATTTGTTCCTTTCAATACAAGTAGCTTTATCTAACATAGACCATGTAACATGGATAGAAAGTACTTTCTGCTACAGGCAATTCCTCCACATCTCAGCAGCTCGGCAATGTGCTGAACAGTACTTAGCATAATGTGTAGAAAATAATACATTTGTCAGAAGCAGCCAATACGCATTTGGCAATTTTTGGTCGTCTTCGCTTTTGCATTCTTTTTCTTTTATTATTTTCTCCCCTCAGGCTGTGGTCAGTGGGGGAAGCTTGTTTCTAACAATCAAAAATGATGCTGCAGTACTGAGGAGCACTGCAAAACTCAGCACTAAAGCTGCTAGTTGTAAAGTTTCAGGAAGGTTCATTACTTCACATTAGATAAATTCTTTCATACTAGGTTGCAATTTCCTACAGACTTCTTGCCCTTTCACTTGGGGAGATATTTTTAATTATCAGTAAAGTTATTAAACTTCATGCTTGAGACCCAAAAGCAATGTGTTGTTCATTCAAACCGAGAGGAGAGGGTGGCGGGGTAGAAGCCCGAATGTTGCACGAGTGCCGCAGACCTTGCAGCACCTCAGCCTCCTGCAGCTGCTGAGCCCAGCCCAAGGGAGGGTGCGAGACCAGGCGTGCCTGGGGTCTGGCCGGTGTCCCCATTCTCTTCTTCCCAAAAGAGCAGAGAATAGTTGATTGATACTCATTGTTGGTAATATTTACAAGTCCTTTAATATAAAGCTAGTTGCTTTTAATGAAGCCAGTCTCAGGAGTGAGGTGGTTGAGTGAAAATTTTGGGTAAATTTTTATTACAAAGAAATTTTTAACTGTTAAGCTCTTGGAGGCTCATGTGAAAATGTTTCTGAATGTCTCTTAAGACTTGAAATAGGAAATAATCTCTAATTTACTAATTTTAAGATGCTTTGATATTAAAAAAAAATAATCTGAAGATTTCTGAGCAGCAGAGTTTGACAGCATTGGGTCATGGCAGTCTTTGAAGATGTCGAGTACCTTCACTGTCACGTATTTGTATCTAAAACACGAGTAAGAGGCTGCAGCCATGGCTGGTCTCAGAGTTAGCACACATTCAGAGAGAAACCATGGCCTGTAAATGTGGGAACATTGTTCTGACAACGCGGTGTTGTGTGGCTGAGCCATAGCGATCCCGGATTTAACAGCAGCTTTATTAATCTATGATAAATCTTATCTTCTCTTGAGTCTAGACAAGCAGAAAGCTGTAAACTGTACAGTGTAGTGTTGGTGCAGCATTATCCTTCTGCTGGAGTTAATCACTCACTGCTCCAGCTGTTGGCGTTGCTCTGTATTTAATGCTCATGAAGACAAAGATGGAAAAGAGGAGTGTTCTTTGTCACACTGGGATTTATGTTATGATTTTGTCAGATGCTTTTGGACAAGCATATTTTTGTTGCTGTTGCTGAAATTTAGGACCAACTTAAAGTGAATCTGCTCTTTGTCATATTTCAAAGCAAAACAAGAAAATTGGATTTTACTTTCAGGGGCTGAACCAATCCTACTGTTTCTTTCTAAACACATTTCAGGCTTTTTTTTTTTTTTCTCTCATGACTGAGATGCAGCCAAGTCAATCTCTTCTTCATTCCTGCCAGTCAACATTTCATTGGATTTTGACTGCAGTGAAACTTAAATTTATCTCTGAGTTTGCCTTCAAGCTTATTAATTCAGTTTCGTTTGTGTCCAGATATTGTCTTCTGAAACTATTATACTTGAATTGCTTGAACGGGAGAAATACAGTTCAATGATGCATGGTTTCTCTTGGACTTGCAGCCAATCAGGTTTTAATATGGTCTTACAAAACAAGGAAGGCAACCGTATCAAAGGCTTGTAGTGATGCCAGAAAGTATCAAAAATCCCGTATCTATTTAGTATTGAAAATGTGTCCACACATTGTGAGCATTTTCTGTTTATTAGTGCAGGATGCTTAACATTTCCACCGAGTCTCCTGAGGCAAGAGCAAGAGAAGCAGTGATGGGACTGATGTTGCCACTTGGCTTGCAAAAGCCGACTGTTTCTGCAATCTAACTGCATATAAAGGAAAGTGTAGTTATCAAAACAAATTGAACCAGTAAAGCTGTGTAAAATTAGTGAATTATGGGGGTCTGATGAAGGTACAAGTAACTGCTAGTTGCACTCAGAAATTTCATGCAACTCCATTTCTGAGTCAGAGGGCTAAAAAAATCTCATTTCTTTGAGGCACAAGGGCAGAAGTAGCTGGCTGAAAATAGAAAATGGAAGGAAAAAAAAAGCTTTTATATTAAGGTGCAGTCTTTGAGAAGTGCACAAGAAGACCAGGTGAGAGCAGTCCAGGAGGCCTGCAGGGTCTGAGGTGGTTGACCATGTGCCAGAAGGCCTTCAGGCATTTTGGAAGGGGCCAGGAGAGTGACAGGGGACTGAAGGAAATATTGGAGGTCTGTGAGTCTGGGGAAACTTTAGAAGGGGTCTCAGATATTTTTAAACTTTTTTTAAATCAGCCCAAGACTGAATCCAAGTTTCTAGTCGAGTGTCAAACGTGCAGATAAAGACCTGTACAGAAACCTGGCTCATAGCTGTTCTTTCCATTTATGTGTATGTAGGTGACATGTTTCAGCCATTTCATTAACTTTTTCTGGTCTAGTCCTGAAAAACTAACACTGCAAATCTCCTGGCTGTTACTGTGTAGCTTAAAAGAGCAAAGCTAAAGCCAAATACAGGTTTTCAGCCAAGCGGGCTGGGTGGGAAGCTCTGGAGTTCCAACTACCCAGCTGCAGCCATAGGGGCTGGAGAGGGTGCCCTTCAATCCTGGTCATGGCCGGTTAATTTTTGTGTTGGTTAATGTAAGTGAAAAGAAATTTTGGTTGTCAAAACATTACCAAGTGTCAAATCTAGACCAAGTTTTTGTTCGTGGTATTCTAGCAGGCAAAAACCTATTAATTCCCCATGCCTGCAGGACAGGAGAGCGCTATGGGGCTAACTGGAGTCACTGATGTTGCTGAAATCACACGATCGATCTCGATCACTGATTTCTCTCGGGCCAAGGGGCTTTTATGGCTGCAGTCTCAAACACAGGAGCTGGAGGAGTTTTTTTTTCTTACCCATGTGAGGGGTGAGATGACTGAGATATTTGTCCAGTGGTGTTAACAAAAGTTTACTTTATGCAAAGTGGAATTCTGGTCTGCAATTGCCTTAATCCGCATTCCTCAGTTTTCACCCGACCACAACCAACCACATACCAGTGCTACAGTAACATGTGCTGATTATGGCAGCGCACCTGTGTTGGATGGGTTTTCTGGCCAACTTTTTGTTACTGCTTTCTACTGATTTTATCTTCAGACCATAATGATTTTATTCCTTGCAAAGAGTCTCTATCAAGGTAACGGATTTCTTTTGGAAAATGACTTTATCCAGTTATGTGCAAAACTAATCCCTTTTTAAAATAACTTGCTGTTGGTCTGTTTAAGCCCCTCCTAAGAAGTTTAGTTAGGTGAAGTGTCTGAAAATGATAATACTTTTGATTTTAATGGTTGTAGTGCTATATCATTAAGAAATAAAAAGGGAGACAAAAGTGTCAAAATAACAAACAAACTATCAAAATGTGCAGGAGTGTTCTGACTGTAAACCAACAATTCTGCTGTCTGAGTGCATTTCGTGGCATGAGGACTCTGAAATATGAACAGCAAAAGAAAACAAATTTTATTGAAGTATATACAGATGGTCTGCTAGAAATAAAGGCAAATCCTTACTGCTGGAATTGCATTGTAGCTGGGATGTGATCTCTTGTTCCTTCATGAAAGAATAATGTCAGTGTTGCCAAATAATGAATGTGAAATGAACTCTTTGTTCATTATGTTCACTTTCTGTCATGCGTTATATCTATATATGTGTTTTAAATCATCAGTATGCTTACAGAAACTGGTGTAGGTTTCATTCATTTTGTTAATCATTACCGCTTTCCACTTCAGCTCCTTCTGAGTGAACTCAGCTGCTACAGCACTTGGTTCTTGAGTGGAGCCAAACTGTTCTTACTTGTCACTGATTTTTAATGTATGGTGACATAAATGTCTAGTAGCAGATGAATAACTTTTTTAGGAGTAGTTGAAGTAAATGATCTGATAGTATAGGAGAGCTTTTACTACTTTATTTGACTTTCATTTGGTCAACGGTTGTATTTAATTTTGGTGATATTCTGTAAATAATTATATTACAACACAAAACCAAATTTAAGAATTGTTCAACAATTGAAAAAAAAAAATCTGAATTCCCATGTCCATTTGAGTGCTGAAGTGGAGCACGCAACTGTTTTTAAGTTACGGTAGACAGTATTTGCACAGGTCTTTCTGAAGCACACATACTTCCTGTGTTTGCCGTATGAAGGTTACTTTCTGACTTGTGATGTTAACTATTTGCAGAAGTTCAAACAAACACCATGCTTTTCCATACGTAGTACAATAGTTAGATCAGAAAATTCGGTGGCTTATTACATCTTTCAGTTATGGGCAGCCTGGTAGTACTGGTTCACCGAGTTATGGTCAAGTTTTCTATGTTAAATGTTGTGAGAGCTATTTTAGACTTAGAGCCTAGGGATTCATGTAGTTTCATTTTTGTTGTCATAGAGTCTTCCCGTGTTTGACTTTTCTTCTCCCTTTCCCTACACACTTAGAAGTCATGGACGTTATTTTTGTATGTAATGAAGTTCACTGCATAGATTAAGGCTCCAGTACCATACAAAGAGGAAATTCACATGAACAAATTTGAATCCTGCCAACTAGGAGGACCCACCCATGGAGGCAAAGCTGATGATCAAGGAATTAGGAAGTTTGTTTAATGTTTTGATCTGCCTTTTTAGTTATGACATTAGTTGTAGAAGCAGCTGTCAGGATGATTGATTTGGGATCTGCATTTGGTGGTGCCTGGAGTCGTAGGTGCAGAGAATTTGCCTGCTTCCCTCGACAGTGGAGGTGCTAACACCTCCAGCTGCGGCAGCTAAATCTGAAAGGAGACTGAGACGTGTTCTCTTCCAGCATGTGCTATGGGATACACTCAGTGCAGAGAGAAGCAAGTAGATCAAGTACAGTGGCAGGGAAACAAAAGGGAACCATCGAGAGGAACCATACAGAGAAGTCATAGTAGGGGAGACTTCACCGAGTAATAGGAATAACAGATGCAAATCACGTACTAGAAAGTAACTATCTGTATTTTAGTATATTTCAGTGCGTTGTTTTATCACCAGTAGTGGTAGTAGTAGTACTGCTTCTTAGCAGTGGCTAAAACTGAAACAGCTGTCATCCGTTTTACCACCCCCACCCCCAAAAACCAGCTCCACATTGAGAGACATTGAATTTTAATACCAGTGGAAATCCCCCAAAGGACAAAAAAACTAGTTATTTACAGCCTGGATAACTATCTATGTATTGATATTCAAGTGTAGTTTATAAAAATCTGACTCATGCTAACTACCCTAGGCATAAAAAAAAAAACAAACACCAAAAAAAAAAAAACCAACAAACAATCAAAAACTGGTGCATTAGGTCTAGTCCATGGTAATAAAAGATTTTGTGAATAAAAGCTAGAGAATAAGGTGCAGCCTAGATATAGGCCAGTGACTACATGACAAATATTTCTTTTGTGGAAATATCAGAAATTATATGCATTGTTTTCCTTAATAAGAAGCCATCAAAATGTGCTCCAAATCTATACGTATGTGCAGGTTGGAGTGAAAAAGATGGGTAGCATCACTTACCTCTTTGGGCAATCAGTAATTTTACTGAACAGAAAGAATTTCTCAGAGAGAGAAAACTGAACGTGGTACTGAAACTACATGTATTACAAGGCCTGCAAAATAAGGCATTCCTTAAACATAGTATTTGAAATATCGTGATTCGTTTTCATCTTTTGTTCTATGTTTGACCAGGTGATACAGTTCCTAGAAATTCGAGATTTATTTCCCCTTTGTCTATAAGCTGATAAAATGATCTTCATTCTTCCTCTTCCTAGATTTATGTAGGTGTTAATTGTACTGTCAGTATTCTGCTGCTTAAGCAATCTTAGGTCTTGCTTACAACTGAGAAAAAAAAGGGGTAAAATAGTGAATAGCTGGCAAATTCCAACAGAAACAACATTAGCTTTAAGAATACTTCAGCTGAGAAGGGAGATTTTATGTCACATTAGGGAATCTCGTTTTGCTTACATGGTTTTGCTCAGGATATATTATTCAGGGATTTTGGCAACTATTTTTTATATTAGGAAAGCACTAACTGGAATAGCGTTTTAAGTGGTTTATTCTGTATGAGTGATTTCATTCCTGGCTATTCCAGTCATGACTATGTGCAATATGCTGCCATCTCTTTTAAAAATCAGAAGCAACTAACTCCCTTAAAAAAACACAAAATACCCTCTTCTTGTTTTACTCTAAAATGCATATGATTTATTCCTGACAAAATGTGTGTGCATGCGCATGTATACATATGTACAGCACACCCTACATAATTGCATATATGTATATATGCACAGAAGCACATGCATTAATAGATTGTGAAACAATTGCACTCAGGTAAAGCCTATATATAAATTAGGTTTTGGTAGCAGCCACTCTGTCGGATTTCTGGAACTGCTGGTTTGGTATCACAGAAGAATGTATCACTTGGTAAGTGATACCAGCATTATTTATAACAGAAGCATGCACCTCTACCTTGTGGGCTTTTGACGTCTGTTACTTGAAAGATTGAACTCGCAGAGAAGAGATTCCTCAGCAAAAAGTTTTAAGTCTCTCCCTCTAAATCTTAACCTTATGGAGTTTTCAGAAGGTGGTATTATGCTGAATTCATCGTCTTTTACTGATGACTAGGAACCTAACAATTAGCATTTACGTATTTTAGAGCACTGTTATGTATTTTGCAATGTAGAAATCTAATGCCCCTCTGGAAAGTTGACATTAATAAATCTTTCCAGAGTGGAAGACCATTTTGCTGGAAGTAAAAAAGTATCTGTAAATCATATGGGATATAAGCTATACTTCATTTTTCTGTCTTCCCCTAGCCAATCTCTCTCCTCTGGGCCCCCCTTATTTTTGTGTCACTAAATTCTTAACTTTCATTTTTCTGGATACAGTGCTCTCATGATCCTGGTGAGGCTTCAGTAGAAGTAACTAATGAAACTTGCCTCTCAAATATTTATTTGAATCTTACTCATGTGCAGTGAATGAGTTCATAAAGGGAGTTATATTTGAGCATCTGGCCCTCTTGAGGAGCTGACAGAAAACTTCTAGCAGAGAGTAGCAAAGTGTAAATACTACAAACTGAAGTGTTAACTCATAGCACTGCAGAATATAGATGCAGAACTGGGACAGTGGCTTAGGTGGTGCTATGGTGAAGATCTTGGTATGAATGCAGCTATGAATTATAAATTCAAGGAACCATAAGTACTTCCATTGTCTTATTGTAATAGAAACAGCAAGGAGGGAATTGATAAAGATTGAGATACAATAAATAGTCTCTAGAACCTGAAGTCTTTTCTAAATGTATGAAAAACATCTAGGATGATAATTTTCATGCTTATCAAGGGATGTTTTTTTATCTCTTTGGATTGCTTTATGTAACTCGTAGATAGCATTTCAGACTTGCAGAAAGAATTACATGGTGCTTTTCTCCCAGAGGACCAAATACATAAAAGACAAGTAGCATGCTCTTGAGACTTGCATTTTGTCCTTCAGCTGGATTGCCTTCCTGAAGTCAGGTAACATGGCCAGCATTGGGATGTTCCACTTTATTTTTGTATTCACTGTGTCTGAGGATATCCTAAAAATTCTTCAAAGTAGGAAAGCAGAAGCTTTGTTTTGCAGTGGGCTTAGTTTTGATGGCTTGAGTACCAGAATTCACTCGGTTTCCTCAGTTTTCTTCTCTGCTTGTTTACTAGCCTGAACAAAATATCTCTATGTGAGAGTGAGTTTTTGCTCTGGTGC
>Ga0181612_174008_pt1 | contig 11476 bp, 6 predicted proteins | sample HoacroProtozoa21_FD_119630 | JGI IMG/M metagenome (GOLD analysis project Ga0181612, IMG submission 119630) | Hoatzin crop microbial communities from Cojedes, Venezuel. Combined Assembly of Gp0051906, Gp0051904, Gp0051908
AAAATAAGTGTGGGCTAAAGGAGACAATCAGTTCAAAGCAAGCAGTCTCTCTAAATATGGTCTGAATCAGCTGTAAAAGACGATTTTGATTTGGATATTACTATCCTAAAAATGCAACTCCTTTGCTAAGGGCTACTTCAGATAAAACTGTTTAAATTTCATCTGAATTGGCAGAGTAATTCCTTCCTGTTTGGACAGGGAGTTTCAAACCAGCCTATCTTTAAAAGTGACTGAAGATTTTAGGGTAGACCACAGGTATCCTGTGTCAGAGCTAAGACGATATCATGGCTTCTGGTAGAGTCCTCAATGTCCCATAAGCTGGGTTTTCTGGATGTAAACTGGAGCAAAGGGTACAACAGCAGAGTAGGTAAGGTATGGTATTGAAGACCAGTGTCTGAGCTGCAGCCTTGTTATATGAAGGTCACCCAGTCAATCCACTACAAATGGATCCGTTGGGCTGAGGAATCGAAGACAGCCAGTTGTGATATTAGCCAAATTATCCCTTTGAACATCCCCACCCACAAAATCTGGCGCACTTTCAACTTCTGGGAACAGGCTGAAGTTGCACTTTCTTTTTCCCTTTTGACAATCTTTGCTTAATTTCTGGGAATGTATTTGTCTCCAGATCTTAGACCTCACATAGAATCCACCAGATCATTTGCTACCTTTGATCTTAAATTTCATTTAAGGCAGACTATACCAAGAATGAAAAGGCCTCAAAACCAAAAAAAACCTGTCTTTGTTAAGAAGCCATGAGGAGCCCAGCTGCAAAATCGTGATTTCTTAAAAACGGAGTGAACATTTTATATAGGTCTTTTAAAAAATTCAGCTCCAGAAGGCAGCAATAGCCTTTCAAGCTCCAATGCTAATTCACCATTGTTCTTAATTAGAGAAGATATGGAGCAGACACACAAAGACATCTCTTTGCTGGGTTCCCATTAAAATCTGCTAATGAGGCAAAGCACAAAAAGTAACCCACACAGGACAGGGACAGGAGAACAGAATTTTAAGACCCAGAAAAAAAAAAAGAGTCCTCTCCAAAACTTAATTAACTAACCATAAAGAAATGGTAATTGACATGGGCTGTGGCATCTGTCTACATTTCATGCTGATGTCCTTGACTAGCCACAGTGCTGACTTTGTTTTCAGTCCTTTCTTGCTTGCAAATGTTCTATTAAAGAAGAATGATGTTTTCACTCATTGCATGTCATCGTGCAATTACTTGTGTCGGATTCAAGAATTTCTGTCCAATCAAAACATCTGTAGATTCACACGAGCACTCCAGCAACAGCATCCTACCTTGGGCAAGGAGTACTTTGGCAGCTTCATCTGGGCAAATGCATTTCTCCTATAAGAAACATAATAATGTGGTCTTCCTCCTGATGTCAACTATGAGAGAAGCAGAAAAGTTATCAGCAGGATTTTTTAAAACATTTTTTTACTATCACAGAAAATATGAGGCAAAAGTTGTCAAGGCAAATACCACATTGTTGGTAGCAATGGCTTAAAGCTGCAGCACTACTGCAGTTGATGAATAAACATTGATCCAACTGAAAGTGGCTGAAAAAGAAAGCAAGAGGAATCCCATTTTCTGCAAAGAGAGACCATGGCCAGAATTCCAGGTAAAAGTCTGGGGAAAGTCCTGGCTTCTCTTGGGCCATTATGTCACTCACCTGCTGATACCACAGCTCTCCTCTGCCTTACCACAAAACAGTCTGTTCTTTGCTATCTACAGAGCTGCCATGTAGGCTACTGGTGAGATCAGCAGACTGGCACACAGGACGCTTGATTTCTATTGCTGCCTCCAGGTCTGGTTTCTGTGTGGCCCTGTACAAGCCATCATACGTATCTGTTACAAGATCAGCTAAGCATTCACAGCTCCTGAAGGCAGCAGAAGCTCAAGCTGATTTGGTGTTTATGTGAATCTGGCCATTTATTTAGGTGCCTAAATACGGGTGGCAAGACCTTGAAAAGGCTGGGTTAGAGCAATGTGAGCTTTCATTTCCTACCACGTATTAAGCAGGAAGGGGGCGGGGGGCGCAGATAGAAAGAAAAAAGCTATGTTATCAGGCTTCCAGTGCTGCTGAAGTATAACCAATGTTTGTAAAGTCCTTTGAAATCTGTCGATGAAATGTACTGAAGTACAAATATTCCAAGGGATTCTCCATGCAGAACTTTGCTTTAATTGCCTAATATCTGGGTTTATCAAGACATTTCTTCAATAGTAAATGTTTTAAAATGCACTGCAGTACTTTAAAATGCAAGGAACACAGAGGCTAGGTTAATAAGAGATTGAGTAAAATAAGAATTATTTCTTATTCTAAAGCTCTTCAACAATTTTTTTTTTAAGGGAATTGGGCAAAAGTTGTGCGAAGGAAGGCCAGAAGCATTGTTTACGAGAGAATGTGAGTTTGTAAATAAAACATAGTGTAGTGGGAGAAATAAACCCACATTCCCTTATCCTATCTTTTTGACCCATTATATTTATTTCTGTTTAAGAATCCTAAGAAGTTTAAGAATTAAAATGGGAGCTTTCCAAATCCAAATATTACATGATACCTTCTAAAACTGCATTATGAATGCGAATATATAAAGTTGTGCAAAGTCCCATTGGGCATTAAGCAGAACATCATAAGAGGCTGCCTCTCCTCACATGATCCTCCTTACACTGTGCAGCCAGCATGGAGCTGGAACACAGGAGAAACCTGACAGCGCTGGCAACACTAATACAACAGTTTATAGACAGAAAAAGAAATGCATCAAAACACAAGGGCTATCCAGAAAGGTAGACAATCTCCCCAGCATTGACTTCAGATGAGGCAAAGGGTTTGGTTTCTATACAGTGTGTGATAACATCAGGTCAGAACAGAGAAGACTAACAATCTTGATGAGCACAAAAGCAAGGCATCAGTAATGAAGTAATGAATCATTTCACATATGAAGAGAAATTCCCCATCTCCTGTGTCACTAGAGCCACAACACACAGTCCTTCTGAAATGAGAGAGCATGGCTGAACAGTGATGCGTGCCCCTATTTTCCTTACCACATAAATACTTCCTTTATGCCTCAGACACACGAGGCACAAAAGCTATTCTGGAACGTATGTCCCGGATTTATTTGTGGATGATTTAGATTGGTGTTTATGACTGAGTTCATTACCTGAAGGTAATTAGCAACCAACTCACCCAATTTAAGTATCAGTCCTCTCTCTTCCCTCCACCACAGCGAAGCACAGCAAAATATAAATTGTCTGGAAGACCAGTTTAGTCCTAATGATTTCCAGTTCACCTCCATGTTCCCTGCAAATCTGTTGTTATTTTTGTCCACCTCAGTTGTTATTTAATGGACACCGGCGGCAGCCTGATGAAACTCACAGTAGCTCAGATCTATTCACCAGCTCTCACCTGGAATACAGCTTGGCTGAGTACATCTCATCTTCAGCCTTTTGACTATAATCACAACTGAGGCATAACAATAAAGACTGATTACTCCTTCTTTGGTTCTTCCCCTGACTCCCTCCCTCCTTTTCGATTTCCCTGTCATGCTCAAAAAAGCTTTGTTCTAATCCCTTGTAATAGCAGATGACTGACACATCACTTCAAGCTGGGGGGTTAAACCAGTAATCCTAGAGTGCTGAGGAGATTGCAGGGAGTGACACAGATCACTCCAGAACTCCTGGATGCTCCAGGCAGGAACTCTATGATCCTACAGTGACAAGATACTAGAGGTAAAAGGAACATTACTAGCATTGTAATGAACTGCTACAATCCACTCAGTGCCTTTACTATTTGGATCTAGTGTTGTCTGACTAGTTGGGAGCTAACACACATCCACACACATGCAAAGGATGGAAGAGAAAACAATATAATGTAGAATAACATAATATAAAAGAATAGAATAGATAAGAGAAGAGGGTGTTCTGCACCTGAACAAAGACATAATCATCCTGGACGATCAGGGAGTTATGGTCAATATAGCCTGGAAAGGGTTTGCTACGAGTCGCTTCACTGCAGTTCTGCATCTTACAGGTGATGTATTGGGCATCTGAAAGGAAAAGAACAAAACCAAGATGCTTGAGATCCTGAGCAGATTCTTCCTACTGTCACAAACGTATTTGCTGAGGCAGCATTTCTGCTTCCCAGCTTTGTGTGACATGAAGTGACACCATCCATTCAACGCAACACACTTCTTTCCCTTAGACCCCTTGTAAATCCACCCTTGATTACTTTCGTCGTTTAAGTTCCTGCCTTCTTCACTTGCCTCAGCCTCCCCTTATTTCTTTCATTCCACCCTACATCAGAGCTATACATCGCTCCTTCAGCAAAGTTGATACGATTACTCCATGCCACTCCTGTGGTTCCATGCTGGAAGTAGACCAGGGGCAGCATTTGAAGGTGTCACAATGTGATGCTTGTGGCTCGGGTCTGACAGAAACCTAGTCAAGGGTGTATTATTCAGCACTGTTACCTGCCTTGCTGAGTTTACTCGGATGCTACCCAGGCTTCAGCTTAAAGCAAGGAACTGAGTGAGAGGACAACAGAGCTGTGAAGGACTCTTTACAGAGGCAACAAACAGCTCAAGTCCTATGACTCCCACGGCAGCTATGGGTCTGAAGAGCTGTGTCTACGCTGCAGGACAGATATTCTCTGTGCTGAGCTACTACAGCTTCCCTGTCATGCTCTTGGTGTGGAAATTGCTGTAGAGCATGACAGCTTCTCCACGGTCACATGCTGAGTTTATTTAGAACATGGCAAGGGTCCAGAGCCTACACAAGAATGAGGACACCTTCAGAGGACACCTGCCCCATAGTGTCATCACTGGGAACCCATTCCATGGCACACTTCTGTATTTCCTGCAGCACTTACACTCTGCAGAGTAATTCAGATCACCTCGGAAAGTAATTCAGACCACCTTCTGTTCAGGGGTTTTACCTACTTCTCTGTTGACAGGATAGGTAGATGCACTCTGGCAGACCTGGGCAATCATTCCACACTCTTTTGAAACTAGAGCCCTTCGTGGTTTCAATCAGTCATATTTTTCAAAGCAAATGGTCTAAATGCAGCCCTGAAGCCCTCTCATCCATTGTTACTGTATGGGGTGTTCTCATATCCTCTTCTGAAGCACTGCAGAGTGTTCACGTCATAATGCATCAGCTGAAGAAAAACAATCCGAATTTCTTCATGGTGATAATTTAGCCCAGAATACAGAACCAGATTCTCAGTATTCAGTTTGGGCTCTTTCAGATCAATTAAGAAGTTCCTCTTTGTTTAATGACAAAGCTGATTTACAGGAAGAAGGATTTTGGCATTTTAGCATTAGCACTTACATGACAGAAACACTGCATGGCATTTAATCTTAGAACTACTTCTAATCTTTTTCCTTGTTGGAGAAGTGCAGCCCCTTGTTTGAAATAATTACCACTTTCTGATCAGAGAAGTAGCATTTTACACTGAAATAGAAATGACTGGATTTTTACCATCTCATACGTAATCTTTGTTTTAATTAAAATCTGTCATTTGACATTTCTTCCCTTGCTTCCAAGGGCTGTTGACTTCTGCTCGAAACAGACGTGCAGGGTAATGAACCTTCAGGAAAGTTTGATGAGGGATGATTTTACCCCAGGATTTGCAGAGTTCTTGGATTATATAAAGTGCTAAGTATTATTAGTCACTGCAGTTTAAAACATTTTATGCTTTCGCAGCTTGCTGCAAAACATTAATTAATACAGCCCGGACAGCATGATCGAAATGCATTTCCCTTCAGAGGGACATGATTTTTTCCACATTAGCCACGAGAGGGCAGGGAACGACATAACTCCCAGCCTGCACATTCCAGAGCTGAAGAAAGTTCCCTTTCAGAGCCGTTCAGCCTCCATCCCTCTGCTCCCAGGAAGAAGGGGGACAACAGGGACAGAGCCTCTACCACCACCCAATAGTACTGTGCTGTGCAGCATGTCCCCTCCTAGTCATAAGACGGAGAACAGGCATGCATCTCTTCACCTGCAACACAACCAATTCCCACTTCTCCTGTTAACTCAAATCCATTGTATCGTGAAGGACAGCCCCCCCATACCTTCCCCTACATTCATCTCCTCTCATTCTAGGGTCCTGAGTGAAATGTCTGGCAATCCTGAGCTTAAACAAAAGGACATCAGTTGAAATGGTTGGCCCCACCATCCCCTGAGCTGTTGGCAAGACTGGGTGGCTTTTCACACATGGGATGGAATCACCTAGCATTAAGCTATATAGGATCAGACTTCTGTTTCCCACCTTGTTTCCTTTTATTTTTTTCCCCACCACCATGGTTTCCTTTTACTTCCACAGGCACAACAGCCGCCTGGGAGACACTAAGAGCATACTGCAGTGCCATCTCACATCCCACGCAAACGGGTTATCTGTCCTGTGAGCACAGCGTGGTAACAGGACAGGTACTGCTAGGACCAGCCAGCAAAGAAGATTAAGGAATCTCCTCTGCAAGAGATTTTAAGGAGCAGGCCAGGATGACATCCATTAGAGGTGACTGAAGTTTTTTTGATCCTGTTTTAATGGAGGAATGGGGACTATGTCTATTTCTGCTGTGATCGCAGGAGTACTGTACAGCGGTGATTGTACCATTGATGAAGATTTACTAAGGCAATTCCTGTGAACTTTTACAGTGCAATTCTCCATGACTTCGGTTCTAAAATGCCAGTAATAACTACTAAAGGGCAGAGCACAGAAATTGCTTAAGCTAATCTCCCAAACAGCCAAACCCCGAGATGCTCACACCAAGAAAAGATCCCTCTGGTATGGGAGACAGAAAGCAGGAAAACAGGCTTCTTGCAGTTCCTGGATCCCTCTTTTCTCCTAAGGGAAGTTTTGCTGTGCTCACATTAACTCAAGGATTTTGTTTAGGCATTTGATTCTCCATTAACTCAAGGATTTTGTTTAGGCATTTGATTCTTATGGACATTTTATGCGATTCCACTGGCAGAGCTTTGTAATTTAGCATTAATTAATGTCAATTAATACATTCAGTCGCTAAGCTCTGGAATTAATTTCATTAGTTTTCCTGCACAGATGTTTTCCCTGCCATAGGTAATTAGGACATTATGCTTTTCAGTTCCAGAACCCTCACCTCCAACAACAGCTGCTGTTTTTAATATACAACAAAGTCACGCTGTGCCTGGAGAGAAGAACATAGCAACTCCCAGCTCCTACACCCCCCGACACTTTGATTTTGACAGGTTTAGACACCTAGAGTAGGATTATTCTCAGGGAATAGCAGCTGTTTCTAAGGAGGAAGCCAGGACAGTCACAGAACACAAGAATGGAGAAGACATCTTGTAAGGGAAACCTCTGACAAAATTAATCTGTTTCAGTGGTAAAAGAGAATTGCAAATGTGCTAACACATAGCAAAAGTTAAGAGCCAGGGGGACCCTGCGCCATGAAATATTTTAGTCTTTTCTGTTCACCTTGAGCTCCATGCTAATATGTTCTCAAGGGAAATGCATTCAGCCTGTCCCAGAGACATTTCTTGGCTCAGTCAGTGGAGATGGAAGGTTACTGGAGGTTGGTGAGCCTCTCCAAAAGTACAGGGGAGAGTTTCAAATCCTTTCCTAAAGCAGAGCAAGACTTCTCAGGTTATTTTGTTGCCGAGTCTTATTTTGTATGATACTTCAAACTGTAGTACCCACTGCTTTCCAGTCTAAGCTTGCATGTGTATCATTCAAAAACCTTATTTGATCACAAGGAAAGTCAGAGAAAATATTCACTCTACTCACTGTGAATGTATCATTACTCCTGATTTTTATTTTTCTTTTCTTTAATTCATTGAGGAATGTGTCCTTCTCTCTGCAAATAAATCCACTACGGACAAATCAGGAGTTTATGCAAAGAGCATCCACGCAATTTATAACTTGTTGTCTTCCAGACTGCTATGGAGTATCCCAGTTCATTACTGAGCAGTTTATACATTAGGGATAGTTTTTGCTTTTGAAGGATGACTGGCATCCTGTAACTAATGAGCTGTAAGAACATGGTAGTAACATATCTCACTGAAATACCTGTAACCCCTCTCCATCAGTGACGAATAACAGAAGCCTAGAAAAGATTATACGAATTTGTGCAGGTACCTTGGCAGTCCAGGTACACCTTCAGCATCCACTACCTCTTATGGCAATGAGTACGACAATTTAATTAAACTTTCTCCCATACATTAATCTTTACTCCTTTTTTGAGAACCACAAAAAATGACTGTTCTTTATCCATTTCCATTTGGTCTGAATGTTGATTTGTGATACATTTATGATATGGGGATATATTCACAACTCACCAGGACTCAGCAACTGCAAAGAAATTAATCAGTAATGAAGATCAGTGAAATGAAGCCATCCCAATTACTAACTACTCACATATCTGTTTTTATCCTGCTGCTAACTATTTCTTCATTGCATATCAGAGTCAGGAATCTTTCTTTACATGGGGAATTATATCCTCTGCCATCTCTAGCATAAGGATATAATTAGAGAAACTAACAGATGCCATTCTCCAGGATAAATACTAATGATGACCAGGAAAAAGCACTATTCATGATCAGCAAAAAATTCACTGCACAGGTTTAGGGCACTATGGCAATTAATTCACCACTCTAGCTATGTTAGCAAAAGACTGTCATGCTAGATTGCCTACTGATTTTTTTTCCACAGCAGTGATTATTTTACTCTTCCTAGCAATCTTCTGTGAAAACAGAAATTTAAGTCCTAGTACAACTCTGTGATTCAGACACTATTGGCCAGATGCTCAGTCCCTGATGATCAGCAAGCAAAGCATGTCTGCTTACCCCAAATGAGGTTTTTGGTCTTACCTGCAACCACAGCAGCACCTAAATTAGCTTTCAATAACAAAAGCTGCTATGTAAGTCAGGACAGAAGAAGAAAAGCAAAGGAAACAAAAGCACTTTTTAAATATCAGGATCACTCTAAATTTTTGCTAGCACATTAGGAAACGCCTTAGCTTCTTTCATGTGCACTTCAAAAAAATAAAAATTACATAAATTAAAAGCTACTTAAAATCAATTGGCATCAATCTACACAAGTGAATGCATATCTCATAAGTGTAACAATTGGTTTTCTTGACTTGCATCTATAGAAACTGTCTCTTAGACATCCTCTGAGTCAGCTTTGCCATTCTGTGGAGGACTAGTGGCTACCCAGTTAGTCTCCAAATGCCTTGTAGGAATCCATCTTTCTATTTCTCACCAACAGTGTGGATTCCTCAGTAGGGATCACCTGAATAAAAATTACCTCCCATGTCAATTAGCTTGCATCAGGCCTTACTGAGACAACCCTCCCTAGCTCAAATCAGATAAAGCCATTAATTAAGGATCTTTCAGGACTTCCGTATTCTTTACAAACCTAAAACCCACGTCATTGTTTACACGCCTTCTGAAAACACTTCAAGATGCATTTGAACAAACCTGGATTTAACTTCCACCAGTCATTCTGTCTTCTGACTATGGTGGTGAATGTAACTAAGAGAAGTTTGTCATGTGGTTACGAACTGTAGGGGATTAATTGTCTTATTGGGGTGTTGACCTGAAACCAAGCAAAAAAATTTCACAGTTCCTGCTGACTTTGCTGGCTTGCCTTTGATCCTGTTCCAAAATCAAAGTGGAACACCAGGGACAGCCAAGCATACAAGTGGAAATGTGAGATAAAGTTCGTAAGAACTTCTTCCAACCAGAAAAATCAGGTTTACTACTGTGCTCTCAGTCCCAGCTTGACTCAGATTGGGCCTGAAGCCCTTAAAAAATAAACCAAAACACCATATTTGATGAGACGAAAATTTGCTTGGTGATCTCCAAAATTTACGTGACACGATTAAAAAAATAAATGGGAATGATTAGCCCTGCAAATCTGTCTCCATCAATACAACTAAATTGCACGGTCTCTACGCAGTTTGTTTGTCACTACCTGCACCCTAGTTTGATGAGGCACAGTTTGTTCAGAAGTCCAGAAATTCTGGAGCCTGAGGGAAAAAAATGGAGGGAGAGTAACAAAATCACAGAATGGTAGGTGTTGGAAGGGACCTTTCAGGATCACATAGACCAACCCCCCTGACAAAGCAGGGTCACCTACAGAAGGCTGCGAGGGCCTTGTCCAGGCGGGTCTTGAATATCTCCAGAGAAGGAGACTCCACAACCTCCCTGGGCCGCCTGGGCCAGGGCTCCGTCACCCTCAGAGGGAAGACACATATATCTACAGACAGATAGATATATATATGGCCACAGGAAATCATCCCACCACACACAAAAGAAAGCAAGCTTGAGAACGATGCGATTTGGCAATCCAAGTTGGACCGTATCTCCCTCCACCGACCGGACCCACTCCCAGGAGCTTCTGGCACGCCTGTTTTAGGATGCTCAGACATGAAGGTACCACGTTCATTTTTCAAAAGGGGCAGTAGGATGTCAATCTTCCCTCACTGTGGAGCAGGCAGAGCAGCCCCCCACTCCTTTGATGCCGACATCAAAGTCTCATTGCTCTCAGCTCAGCAGGAACAAACAATTAAAACCAGATCAGGTAGCAGAATTTAACCCGTTCCTGCCTTCCCGCTCGGCAGCAATCTTCACAAAACCCAGCAGCTTTTGCCCCAGGACAGATCCTGAGAGTGGATTCAGAGTTCCTCCGCGAGGTCGGGGGACGCCCTTGGTGCACCACGTGGCGTGGCCCTCACTGTTCCTCTAGGAATGATGCACCGGGGAGAAGTTACTCACCCTGGGCCGGCTACGAGGTGCGGCTCCGGCCGGCCGGCGGTGCCTCGGCCACCTGCGATCACGCAGCACGCAGCGCCCGTACCTCTGCGCCCAGTGAGAACCGCACACGAACCGCAGAGGTTGTGAAGGTCACCTACACAGCTAAGTCACCCGGTGCTGTTCACCGGCATCAGCGTTCGGCCGAGCGGCTCGGCGAGGAGCCAGCGCCCGCAGGTCCTTCCGCGGGGGCACAGGCAGCAGGGCTGGCAGGGCTCCGGGCCGCCGCGGAGGGTGCTGCCCAGGGACGCAGCGTGTGGCCCGCAGACCCCTCTGTCAGCCCCCGGGAGACTTCGCGACGGCGGCCCAGCTCGGCAGCAGCTCCCGCTCGCAGTCCTGCGTCGTGGCACCCGGACGCCCTTTTTCTTTCTTGGCACTGGTTCTGAAATGAGCCCACAGCCTCCCAGTCTGAACGGCCCCCTGCTTTCCCAGCTGGCATCACATCCGAAACCCTGCTCGGGGATGTCGCCTACTTCTCGCCGTGCCAAGACAAGGACAAGACGACCTGAACACAACAGGGAGGGCTGGGAGATTTTCTACACTGCCCTAGTGAGGCCTCATCTAGAGTACTGTGTCCAGTTCTGGGCTCCCCAGTTCAAGAAAGATGAAGAGCTACTGGAGAGAGCCCAGCGGAGGGCTACGAGGATGGTGAGGGGACTCGAGCATCTGCCCTACGAGGAGAGG
>Ga0181612_104026_pt1 | contig 11475 bp, 14 predicted proteins | sample HoacroProtozoa21_FD_119630 | JGI IMG/M metagenome (GOLD analysis project Ga0181612, IMG submission 119630) | Hoatzin crop microbial communities from Cojedes, Venezuel. Combined Assembly of Gp0051906, Gp0051904, Gp0051908
AGTATGAGAGACATCACATGGACATATATTTCATTGAGCCTATGAATACAGATGCACTTCACGTTTTATGGACAGTAAGCATGGTACATTATTAACACAGTACATACCAAATTGTTTTGCTCAGGCAGGCCAAACAGAGCAGAAGTCCTGCTCACAAATCTTTCTCAGTGGGACTAATGAGGTCAGTGTCATGCTAATGCCACTTCAGGACTGGCAATAGTCTTTTTATAGTCGTTTTGCAGTGTTGGTGGAGTGAGCAGGTGGTGTCAGTACCTGTCCATGGCCCTGTAGTTGAACTAAATGCCTTTTGCATTTTAGAACTTTTGGAGCACAATTTTCCTGCTGATTTATATTCCAGCATATTGTGTCTTTTCCCCCTTTCTGTGACTGTAGAAATAAAAGGTTAGATGTTATACAAAAATTATTTTTATATATGTTATACAATATATATGTTATACAATAATTACATGTATTTGTGTATTTTATGGTAAAAGGAGAAAGGATATGGACTCATGTTTGAGCAGAACAGCAATATGAAAGGCTAAGAAGTCAAGCACGAGGCCTTAATGTTGAAGACATGGGCTAATATGAAAGAGGGAAGACAATGTGAACAAACAAGAGTTTCTTCTCAGGCGTAAACCACTGTGTTTGCACTTCTTATGCAAAACTGTGCAAAGAAACTGCAAACATAAAGAGTTTACATTGTTCAAAACTAGAGAAAAATTTCTCACAGGAAAAAGTCAGAGGTAAGCTCAGCTCAAGAGGGGCAGTTACATGTCTGTAAGTGAAAAACACATGCAACGTGAACAGCACGGTGGAAGTGCAAAGCAGCAATCTCTTCCTCTGACATTCAAAGCAGCATAGGGACCAGAGGCCAACATTTAACTCTGCAGAGTGCTGTACATTTAAAAGAGCAGGAATATGAGAAAATCATATCCTGTACCCCAGGAGACTGAACATGTGTAATGACTGCATGGGAGGTGATTCCCATGATGATAGTTTTATCACTTGCAAAAAGCCTAAGGTAGCTTTTACCTTCCTACCTTGGAAATTTAGCAAGTAAATCCTCTCCCCTCCCACACTGAGTCTGAATCTTACCACTTTATGCAACTAGATTTTAGTTAGAAGACAAATAAATTCTCTATAATAATACAAATTCACATATCACGATACAAAAGTAGAGAAGTTTTTCTGTCTAGTACTTGATTTAGATATTATTAGGAGAATAAATGTATTGGCCATTTCATAGTCACATAGGCAAATTAAACTAAGTTGCTCATGATTTGTGTATTTCTCTCCTTGATCATTTCTATCTTCTAAATATGCTATCTACCTTTAGCATTCATTCCTGTCTTTTGTATGTTTTTTTCTCCACTGCAGATAGAATCAGCTCTGTGTTACTTACTGACTATAAGAGTCATAAGAGCAAGAAATATCCACCAGGCAGATGTCTGTAAGTATCCATAGCGCTCTGTACGGTTCTCTTAACCTTCATGGGGTAGCAGCTAGTCCTGCTCCAAGAAAAAGTGCTTTCTAGATTTCTTGCATGGATGGAGCAAGTCCTCTCACTGGCATGCTGATTCCAGCAATAAACATAGTATGTTGCTCTTTGCATCAGCCCTGTACTGTGCAGAGGTAACTCTATAAGGTCACAGTTGTACCTATTGCGTGAATTTCTCTGCATCCCCACAGGGAGCAGGGAAAGCTCTGCAGTCCATTAAAAGCAAGAAATGTTGAAAGATCTCCTGTCTTTTCCTCTGGAGTATATTTGTATCACAAAGGACGCAAACTGGTAGGGATAATGGAGCAAATATTGAAAATGGAGTAGCCTTATCTCAAATTCAGCTTGTACTCAAAGATTTCTCAAGGCTAAGTAGTCCAAATTACCATAACCTTACTCCCTGTGTATCAGCTTTCACAGATAAAACCCCATTAGGTGTTCTTACATTTTGTAGGTTCACTTCTGATGGTCTGCAACTGAAATATAACAGAACATTACAGCTTTACTTACGCAGAAATCAAGAAGCATTTTTTTTCTCTGTTTTGGGCTTTTTTTAAATGTTCTGTCTGGCTAAAACAGAAACTATCGCTTTGTTTCCTTAACCCTTGCAGGTATAGGGTGCTGTGGTTGTCCTGAATTATTATATCCTGGGTTAAACTGATTGCTTGATGACATAGCAGGAGGAGAAAATGCTTTGGTTTTAATACATTTATTATATCTCTAATCATATTTATTCAGAGAAGAATCATGTCCCTCTACTTTATTCTCCATTCCCGTTACTTAAATTGTAATGTTTATGTTGGGCAAACGTGTGGCTTTCTTCTAGAGCAAATTCTCATTCTAGATGTGTTTGTGTTTTTTAACATACAGTAAGCCAGACTGATTGCTACGTAAGCCTGTGGCTCCCAGCTGCTTCAGCCAACAAATTTCAGACTAAAACCATCAAGAATTGTAAAGATCCAGTCTGGAATGAAACCTTCTACTTCAGGATCCAGAGTCAGGTCAAGGTACTGAGCTGGGCCTTCCCTGTTAACACGACCTAGAGAGCAACTGCCAGGTTTTATCCTTTTGCACAGGGGACATGTAATTTTCTCAAGAGGCAAGGAAAGATGCAGAAAATTTGAGAATAACGCATATCCCTATGATGATTTTCTATGCCATGAAAGACAAGTATGTCTCTCAGCCATGGGTAGAATATGACCTTTCAGATGTCTGTGGTTTCCTCTCATTCCTCCTTGTAGGCAGATGTCTACATGGAGTTGATTTCCCCTCCACCTCCTTCCCTTCCTGCTCTTCTTCTATATGTCCTCCCACTCCTCACAACAGGAGCAGGACCTCCTACTTTGAATGAAATCTTGCACATTTCTACAGCCCTTCCTTTCCCTTTCCAGAATGTGCTGGAGCTGGCACTCTGTGATAAGGATGTGGTTACTCCAGATGACCACCTCTTCACGGTGTACTTCGATATAGCCAAACTTTCCCTGGGAGAGCAAGTCTTCATGCACTTCAAGTGTGATTCACAGGTGAGGTCAGAAATAAGAAATGGAATAGACTGGCAAGAACACGTTTGTCTGCTTTTCTGTCTAAATGTTACCTGCAAAATCTTTCTTTTTTCCCTCCTTCTGTATGGACTGCTCACCCACACAAAAGGGAGCTGCTTTTCACTCTGACATGGGAAAGCCTTTTCACACCTGAGTATGTAGGCACACTGAAGGGTTTGGCGTTGGCCACAGAGACTCACAAACTTCAGGTGTCTTTGCAAAATTGTCACTTTGCTGAGCCTGCCCCCATCGAGGATCAAGGAGTGTGTCCACGTCAGTACATGTTGCTTTTTTGTCATAACTTGTTACTCAACCTAGTAATTAGGAAGTAATAACTCTGTGGTCAGAGCCAAGTGTTGAACCAGACTAGCTGCTAATTACGGACTGTGGCAAGGATGTTTAAATAAGGTGTCATGACACTCTGCTTGGCAACAAGAATATTCCTATTTTGAATGTCCAAGGAGGCTCTGAAAGTCACACTTCTGACCTCCTGGTATATTCTGTCCATCCCTGTCCTTTTCCAGTTCCCTCCCAGTCTCTTATGCATCTGTCATGCACCATTAAGTTGATTAATTATCATATCTACACACATTCAAACTCAGCTTTGCTGCTCATTATCTTTAAATTCCTTATTTACCATTTCTGTCTCTGCAAAATACCAGAGGAGCAGTGTGTGGACTTCTGCTAGCCCTTGGTAAGACAGAAACTTTTGGCTAGTTGTAACCCAGCTGATTACTGTCTGAGGGGTTACAGGTGCCGTATCCAATCCTTTCATTACTGCATTTGCACAGCCACAGTAGTTAGACCTCATACTCTTCAGGCCTTCATAAATTTTTTTTGTCCTATGTTAGTAACTTTTTGTTGTCTTTAATGCAATAGACAATTTGAGCAACTAAGTAACCTACAGCATGTCTGACTTCTCTGTTCATCATCCCTTCTGTCCACACCTTTTTTTTCCCCTCTCCTGTGCTTTCTTCCACCTAGGGATTATACTCTTCTCCACCACCCCACAGGCCAGGCCTTACTGTCAGATTTAACTCTGCCCCAACGTCCTCACCACGTTGCCAAAGTGGTTGTCTTCTTCCACTGCTGCTTTGCATGTCATCATTTTCCCTCCTTACACCAGTAGGTGTTGGCTGCTCCCTGCAGCAGACCCTCTTTCTCTTTGCTGGCAGACTCGGTATGAGACAGCATCTCTGCCTGGGTCTGTCCCTTATGTCCCAGCAGAAGCAGGGAAGACAACTACCTTCTTTGTTAAAAACTATGTCACAGCCACCCAGAAACTTCCTATCAATAAAGAATCTTGAGGCTCGAGACATACAGATGTCAGGTGGTGGGTGCCTCATTTTAAATGCTCTGCCAGTCACAAATAATACATGCGTACCTGTATTGTGAGAGTGAGAACGTGCAGTATGAGAACTGCCAGTAGACTAGTGCCAAAAACATTTTCCTTTCTTTATTTTCCAGAGACAAGAGGAGCTAGAGGTGGGATTTGCATTGGATAATATGTGAGTAAACATGAAATGCCACATGATCTGCAGCAAAAAGAAACAGCAATTCAGAAGCATAATATATTCTAGTCTAATTGTCCAGAGTGCATCATTCCTTGATGATGCTGATGATGAACATGGTTTCCTGAGGAATCTGCTAAGAGCTGTGTGACAAATTGGTGCGTGCCGGGATGACCTTCCATGAACTTCAGGCAGACAAGGAGAACACCCTAAAACCTTTTCTTTGCCTAGTGTAATGAATACTATTTAAGACCAGAATACTGGGACTGCTGTTTTGTCACAGATTTTTCTTTCAGATCAGCGGAGGTAGCTCACCTCCTTTCAAAGCACAACATGGAATAACACACTGGATTTCTGATCTAGAGCCCTTTCTGTCCTGTCCTTCAATAAACTGCAATTTAAAATAAAAAATGGATTCCATGAAACCATCTGCAGCCTTACCTTGGGGCTCAGCATAAAATCACTGCATGGTTTGGCCCTGCAGTACTTTTTTTTCTGCTGAGCTCCAGGACTGGATAAGCTGATAGGATAACGATTGTGCCTTGATAGAGTATGAGGAAACTTGTACCATGAGTCTCCTGGGACTTTTCTTTCAAATCCAAGACATAGCTAAAACTAAGCATGATGAAAATCAGGAGAAGGGCGTGACTCATGAATTATACTGTAATTATACTGAGTTATTAAGAATTTGTTTTTCTTTCTGTTTCCTAGTTCAGGCCCTCCTGAAACCATCATTACTAATGGAGTACTAGTGGTGAGTGTTATGTTTTGCCATCTTTCTTGTCCTGTTGCCACACTTGTTTCCTTTGACTCACAGTCACCAGCCCAACATATCCTTTGAGAAAAGCCAGCACTGAAAAGATGTGATTTCCCACTTCATCATCTGCCTCATGACAGATCCACATGGCTGACACCTGTGGAGAGGCTGTGGCTGGAACAGCAGGGAGAATCCCCATTCTAGCATCTCTCTGGAGTTGCAAAGGCAACGCATGGAAGAGGTTTAGGTCTGAGACATCAGTGGGGCAGCGAACTCTTTCCCAGACACCACTCCTCCCAAATTGCCAATGCAACAGGGATTGTCCCATCGCAGGCACACATAATTTCCTGCATTGATAAGTGTGCTTTTTATGCAGGGATTTTCTGACCATGCGATTTACTCATCTATTAGCTTTGTTTCCTCAATATTTTTTGTTTAAATCAGTCTTTTGCATCTGTGTCAGGGTCCTGGGGGTGCTGTTTTTCACTCTGTCTTTACCTTCACCCTTCTGCAAGCCCTTGTTCCTCCACACCGCCACTGCCAGCCTTGCCCTGGCTGCTTCTGGTTTCTCAGAGAGTCCTTCTGTTCCAGCCAGCATCTGAAATTGAGGTCATGGTTGAAATAAAAGGTTTTTCTCGGGATGAAGTGCACTGCCTGTATAATGTTTGTATCATCAATGGTAGGAGCTTAGACTAGGAACAGAATCTTGGAGTGGAAAATTTCCTGCCATGAGGTATTTCATTGTTCATGTCTCTTACAGTCTCGCAAAATCTGCTGCTTGGAAGTCCAGGTGGTTGAGAAGAAGACAAAGAAGAAGAAATCTTTATCAAGTAAGGTTATTTTTCCATCAGCTATTTTCAAGTCATGACATGCTAATATTATGAAAGACACTGGCTTATTGGCTTAATGTAAGAATGAAAAAGAAACCACCCCAAAACATGAGAACAGCCTTCTGGTAGAGTCTGTAAGAACATTTGTTTCCAATATTGATGAGAAAACTGCTTTGTGTCTGCTTTTGTGTCACTTCCTTAGAGAAAGAATTCTCCTTTAAAGTGCAAGGCTCTTATGAAGGCACCCAAGACATTGTGCTGGGATCTGATCTGGTCTTCAGCTCCTCCTCTCCTGCCAAATTCCATTATGCCAGATACAAGCAGCCAACGCTGGATGTTATGCTACCAGGGAAGAAACCACCTCCGCCCTTTGTATGTTGTTATTGGACTTTGTAAAACATAACAGTGGCACATAAAGTAATATGCACCATAAATAGTAACATTAATTTGCAACGTGGAAAGAGAGTAACAAAATCGGATATATTTGTATTTTTTCAGTGCTCCTGTGTGTATGATACAAACTCAAGCTCTCCAAGCATGGAACTTCATTCCCTTCCAAGTGGAAAAAACATGACCTTAACAGAGGTGGGTGCGTGCTCTTTCATGGGAGAGGTTGAGAAAACAGAGTGTGGAAGTCTGCGTCCCTCTGATGATTATCAGGGTACTTTCTCATGATGAAAGCCTGCAGAAAAAAATGCCACAGTCTTAACAGTGGTGGGTCTTTAGGTGATTAGGTCAGGTTGTGCCTTGTTCTGTTTGTATGGCTGTGGGAATATGGGGGATCTTGTTACTCCATCCTGATCTTACTTCATGCTAAATTTTGAGGCTCTCCTTTTCCCCTTCTCATCCACCAGTGGAGCACCTGAGCTAGCTGAGGTAGTGCAAGTCTCTTGCTTATACCGACCATGCTTTGCAAAGCACTTATAGATTCATGGTTAAAAAAAAAATCCATACAGAATGAAAGGATCGCAGCTGTTGTGGGGTATAAGCCACAGAAAGCAAGGAGCTTTTATTCTGCTGTGTAGAATAATAGTGTGGCTGCAGGCTGGCTGGCTGACTAAGAGAGGTAATGTTGGTAGGGATGGGTAAGGTATACATTATCATTACTTTCCTCTGTAAACAGCAGTTGTCATCAGATGTTACATTCACTAGAAAACATTGGGAATTACTGAACGACTTCGCTGACAATAAACCACTGCAGTCAATTCACATGTGCTGCTGGATTATTCAGAGCTCTCAATCTGTACCTGCATTGCTAGGATGGCACAAGCTAAAATTCATCCTGCTAAAGCAGGTTGTCAGGCTTACACTGTTTGCATTCTTGCTTTCCAGGATAAAGGATTTTATTTATACGCAAAGGCAGAAGACTGGTAAGAGACTTGGCTACTCTTGGAGGCTAACATGTCTTTACCTGAACTCATCTCACCCTTTGCTCTTTACTGGGGAGGAGGCACTCACAGTAGGACAGTAGGTTGTGTGACCAAGTGATGTGGAATTCACATGAACTGGAAAGCAAACTATATGTGCAAAATTAATAATACATGTAGATAATCCATACTGAGATATGAATAATGAAAAAGATGCATAAAATAGAAGAAATAATATCACAAGCTAATTATGCTAGTCGGTGTTATGCTCAGCACAATCTTTAACATTTTCTTAACACTGTGTAAGAGTGCAGCTTATCTCCTGGTACTGATAATCCTGAAGTAGGTAAACTTTTCTGCTTACCTCAAGACAAACATGACAAGATTTTCCTACAGTTCTCAGTGCAGGTTCAAGTATGAGAGAATCCAGACAACAGATGTCCCAGAAATCATCTGCAGGAATGTCTTTCCTTAGGTTTTCCTTTGATAACTGCTTAGAAATCTAGCAGTCCGTCTTTCCATCATTCTTTCACGCAGCATTTTATACCTGCTTGGGAGTGCTGGAAAGGCACCTCCTGTAAATGCTTTACTTTGTGGATCTGGTTGATTTCCTTGTACTGGAAACTCTGAGCTTGTCTATAAATAATAAACCAGAATATTCTTTTTTCCTGATTTCTGCTCCAGCCCAGATGTCCTTGATGTGCGTTTGGGGTTTGATCTCTGTGTGCAGGAGCAAGACTTTCTACGCAAAAGGCAGAAGCATGTTGCTTCTGCTCTGAAGAAGGTCCTGCAGCTGGAACAGGATTTGCTGGACCATGAGGTCTGTAGGGCAAACATTCAAAACACCTAATGAGTGCTTAGCAGTGAGGTATAACAGCATAATATAACCTCTTTTTCTTCCCAGTTAGTTTTTTTCCTGGTCTTTCCTCATCTTTAAACTCAGGTACACTTAAGATACTGCCCCGTGCCTCTAATCTCACCCAGTCATCCTGTTCGTTGCAGTTGCTATCTGAGCTTAACTCTTCTTCTGCTGTACCTTCATTGCAAGCCAGGCTAGATGTTCCCTATAGAGAAATGGCTTCTTCCACAGTCTTTACCCCACCATTCTCATCCTTATTGACAATCCTTCTTCTTCTCTTCAGTCTGTGAGACTTCTTTTTGATTCCTGCCTTTAAAACTGATTTTTTATCTCTTACTGTCGCTTTTGGTTTGAATTAATGCATTTTCCTTTGTTTTTTACCAAACATCTGTGTTGAACACATTGGAGACAAGTGTCAGGTATCTAAGCAGGAATTATCATTACTTCTATTCCTGTTCTTCTTTATAAAATAAATGGCAATGCTATGTTTCAGCAGAAATAATTCAGAAAGGAGTCTGTATCTGGGCGCATGTGGTGGTGTCAGGCTTTGCGTAGTAGGAGATCTCTGCTGAGAGCCATAGTCAGCTGCAGTCCACTGTCTGACTCCAGCCCTTTCTGTTTGTGCGTTGCGCAGACCCCAGTGGTGGCCATCATGACTACAGGAGGAGGGATGAGATCTTTGACCGCACTGTATGGCAGTCTACAGGGGCTCAAGAAACTCCACCTCTTGGATTGTGCCACATACCTGACTGGTTTGTCTGGTACTACATGGTAAGCATGACTGGGCAGCTCTTGGCTGGAGTCTTCCTGATGACACCGATGCACTGAAGTAGGCTGGGGCTGACATGCAGTAGTCTACCTGTAATACCTTCTCAGCAGTCCTATTTTTCTGATCTTCCAAAACTGACAGATTAAACTCTTTTCATGGAGGAAAGTCACATGATTTGCAACGGCATGAAAACAAGTGTTTTTCTAACAATATCTTGTGTAAAATTGCTCAAGCCATTTTGACAGGGATAATGGCTGTGACTTCAAAGGGAGCACGATAGTTTCTTAGGGAACTGAAGACAAGAAACCTTTACTTAATTTCAAATCAAGAACTTAAAATAGAAACATAAAATGTAGCCGTTGCCTACTTCAAACCTCGGTGTATTTTTTTCCCTCTTCAATACATATTTCCTCTTCCTAGGACAATGTCAAACTTGTACAGAGATGCTGAGTGGTCACAAAAGGATCTTGACAAGCAAATCAGCGAGGCTCGAAAACATATGACAAAATGCAAAATAAATTCCCTTTCCTTGGAATATTTGAAGTATTACAAAAACCAGCTGTGTCAACGGAAAAGAGAGGGCCGCAAAACAACTTTTATAGATCTCTGGGGGCTTGTCCTGGAATCTTTATTGCATGATGGGGTACAGTATGTCATAAATCAGCGTTTACAGTGGCTTACAATTTTTTGAAAATTAATTTCTGGAGAAGATATTTTCCTGTTTGTTCTAAGAGAAGCATTTTGTTATGAGACTCTGTGTGTGCAAATGCACAGCCATTTCCAAAATATTTCGTGGCAGTCTTTGAAATCCAATCATGGTGGAAATCAACATCCTTGCTTGTGAGATTGTGGATATGTTTTTCTGAGAAAACTCCAAGATTAACATTTTGAAAAAAAATAGATTTTAAGGGTTTTTTTTTCATATTCTGCAAGTATTTTCTTTAGAAATAACAAAATTACAGATACTCCCTTAATGCCCATGAGAGGTAAAAACAAACAGACCTGCAGACTTTTGAAGTATGTGAGAGGTCTTACATAAACTTGCAGCATAATGGGTTAAGCTGGTTTATACCAGCAGTATTACTTTCTACTCTTCATCATTTCCTTCCATTTCCATCCTAATGGGTCATCAAATCATCTGGCATCAGATAGGATGCCTACAGATATTTCAGTAACAGAATGCTTACAGAAATTTTGAAAAATATGGACATTTCAGAATTTAAGCGCAGCACGTATTATACATTAGAGGCAGAAATTTTTCTGCCCTGCTAGCTTAGATGCAGAGAAAATGTTCCTGTGCTAGTTTTCATCTCAGTGTAACCGTATTTCTGGAATCACAGAAAGACAACCATAGACTCTCTGATCAGCAACGGGCCATTGATCGTGGTCAGAACCCATTGCCTATCTATACTGCAGTCAATATTAAGAACAACTATAGCACTGTGGATTTCAAAGGTAATTATGAAACTTTTGAGAGTCATTTGTCTTTACATTTAAGCTGGTAAATTCTGGGACAGTCTGTTTAGATAGCCTAATAAAAGCCCTCTCATTTAAGGACCAGAAGCTCAGCTGATGTGTATTCATATAATGTCCTTGTAGTCAGGTACAAGTTTGACTGTCTATGCAACAGACTGAAAAATATTCCAAAGACTTTTCATGTTCATGATTCTTCATTTGTACCATGCTTATAACTCATTGCTATTGGTTTGAAATATTAGACTTCACTGCAGAATTATTTTAATTTTATCTCCTTTCATTCCCATGATAGTAACACCATTTTCATCTACAGCTAAGGGCCTGTAGTAAAACATTGTTCTCTTCTTTATGTTCCTTTCCACAGAATGGGTGGAGTTCACCCCTTATGAGGTGGGTTTGCAAAAATATGGAGCTTTTGTTCGCACTGAGGATTTTGGCAGTGAGTTCTTCATGGGTCGGTTGATGAAGAAGGTCCCTGAATCCCGGATCTGCTTCTTAGAAGGTAGGTTATTGCCTTAAAAACAGCTGAATGATTTTTAAATTTTTTTCTATTTGTGAGCTATATAAACTAAGCACTAATAAAGCACTGGTGCATGACTGACAGGGCAGTTTCACTGGAGTGGATAAATATCGTTGTATTAATATTTACTACAGTGGATTCACTTTACTGTGAAAAAGAAAATTCAAAGTGAGAGACCAATAGATATTCTCATTTTTAAAGCTAATTTTGAATTAAAATATAGTATCACTTACAGAATCATTGAATCATTAAGGCTGGAAAAGACCTGTAAGATCATTGACTCCAACCATCCACCCAACACCACCATGCCTACTAAACCATATCCCGAAGTGCAATATCTACAT
>Ga0181612_151772_pt1 | contig 11475 bp, 9 predicted proteins | sample HoacroProtozoa21_FD_119630 | JGI IMG/M metagenome (GOLD analysis project Ga0181612, IMG submission 119630) | Hoatzin crop microbial communities from Cojedes, Venezuel. Combined Assembly of Gp0051906, Gp0051904, Gp0051908
GACGGCCACCTCAGTGGACGCTTCAAGCTGCCTGTCATCACCCTCTCGAAGTCTTCTGCCTCCTGTTTTAGTGTGATTTATCTTCACAAGGCAGAATTTTATTACTTTGTCCCAAGGGCGACTCCTTTTATCTCATTATTTTTCCTCTTAGATCTACTTGTTTAATATTTACACCAGGGGAGAGGAATCACACAACACAAATCAATCCACTGATCAGGGCAGAGAGGGGAGAAGAGGAGACCCCAGCAGCACCTCCTCTTATCCAGACACAGGCCTCCTCATTTCAAATACTTTTTGATTACACTCCTGCAGCGCCGTAGTTAATGCAGAGAGAGGCTTAGACATACAACTGGAAACTGAATTTGAAGCTGAAATCATAACCATTGCAGCCTGCTGCTGTGTTAGCCAAAAAGGAACAAGCACTCCCCCATATGTTAAGGTGTTCTCACCGTTGGTCTTAGCCAGCACCCCTCTTGCAGATGTTCACATAACTAGTACTAGGTATCGAAAACAGCAGAGGAATTAAGGCAGACGACAAGCAGACAGGCTAAGCTGGGTCAGCTCCTTTCTGGCTGCACCAGCCTAGAAATGCATGTCTGCAAAAGAGGAAGATTTCAGCGACAGTGGCAAGCATCAGGCTCACCTCAGTTCTGAAAGCAACGTGTCAGCAGCCTGTGCAAATACATATCTATCTTTAGCGTCCCTGACAAGAGACTGCAACAAAATTTTCCGTAATCTGTCAAGTGGCCCAGTGCTTGATCAAGAAACCAGGTAAGTCACTAGAAACCCACACTGATTTCCACGGGTTTTGGACAAGGTTTCCTGTGATGGAGTGAAGACATGACAAGTGGGAAGAAAAAGCCTACGCTTTTCACTGCCTTCTATTGCATAAACAGGCCCAGAGAGATCTGGGTTATTTTGCTCTTTGTTTGGGGCTTTTATTTTTCTCTCCTGCCCTTCTTTTTTGGCAAATACCAGGTTATCTGATTCTGCTTTAACTTTTCCACAGAAACCCCCACCCCAAAACACCCAACAGAAAAAAAATCTGCACACTGGACACTTCACCACCCTACTGAGCTGCTAGCCTGGCTGTGGAGTCCGGACTCTGTACCAAAACAAGACACTCTGCATCAACTGGTGCTAAGGTACCGGAGTTTAAAAAGAAGAAAAAGACACGAGCAAAGAAAAGGATGAGAAAACCCAAGTCAGCAAGAGGAAAGTTCAGTATTTAAATTATCTGTTCTCAGCCCTATTCCATTTATGGGTGTACGCAATATCTTTAACTTCCTGTGTCATTAATCTTCAGTCTCCTGTGTCATTAATCTTCTAGGGGAAACACGAAGAGAAAAGACACACAAAAAGTACTTTTAGGGCTTCTTTGTACATAGTGTAAGTATGTATGAGTTTAAAGTATTCAAATTCTAACACACACACCCCCCTCACCCGCCCCCAACACAGGACAAGTCTTTGGACTTTACAAGCAGAATCTCCCAGTACTCATGGCCTGAAGTGATTCACCAGCTTTGAAGTATTCTTTTTTAATCTAAATCCTCATTTTCCACTGACTTACATTTTGAAGTATGCCTGACCTTTAAAGAACTCAGCAAACGGTCTCCAGGGGGTAGGATTCCTCCTACACTGAAGCATCCTGTGCTCCCCTCTGAGTGCAACACCAGGTAATTGTATAAATCGTATTTATTTAATGAGTCATACTCATTAGAAAGATACCATTAACAGTTCAGATGGACACTACACCAACCTCTCTTTACACATTCACTTCACCTACACAACCTAGAGCAATTACTTCTTTGTAATCCCTAGCTTTGAAGTTTCTTTTTTACTTTCATCCTCAAGCTCAAATCCACTGAACTGTTGCACTAATATAAAACACTGAATTTTAATCTCAGTTGCATGAGGACATCATCATCATTTTAATATAAGAAGATTTTATGTCCTTGGTCTTTTCGCTTCTCAGCGCCTGCATGATCTTCACTCCTGTCTGGTACTAGGTACAGCCGACAGGACACCGATGGATGTGTGCCAGCAATGCCGAAACAGAGTAATTTTGGAAGGAAACAACCAGGTCGGTTGTCCAAGGTCGGTCTCGGAAGTGAGGAGCATTGCACGAGCTAAATTCGGCAGGGATCTGCCTCAATCCGTTCTCGGTGCGCAGAGAAGAAGCAGGGGCCTATGCCTGAGCCTCTGCCAGGGCCTTACAAGTCCCACACCAGCTTTAAGACCCAGGTAAGACTTGAGACTGCCCTGCTAGCAAATTCCTTCTTCAGACTCAACTACATTTTTTGCAGTGCCTGAAAGCCAGCAAGAGATTTCATTTTTCAAACAGTGCGAAGAAAGAAATCCCATCCCCAAAGTTGCATTTAATCAGGAGGGGTGTGGAAGCAGAGCACGACTGACATGCAGCTGCCACCAAGGAGGGAGCAGCACTGTGGCAGTTTTCTCTCTGGTGTCAGGGTTTAGCTCATAACCCAAAGGGAGTTTTTTTCCTTTCCATCAGAGAAGTTATGTGGCCAAGAGCTCTGTGGGGAGAACGATGTGACAGAGGGTGGCAGTAACGTTATTTCTGGAGGAACACTGGAGGTCTGGAATAAGTTCAGATCTGCTGGATGAAAGCTAACGGAAACAACTCAGCCTAACAGATGTAGTCCATGTTGCTTTATGGTTAAATATAAACCATGCTATGCAGTACTATATATTCCCTTACAAAAAGGGAACACTGGACCAGAACTTTGCAGAATGGAGGTCTGCGAAGTAAATAAATTAAAATATCTGAATACACTAAAACATAGATGAGAATCTGTGATCTGTTTTCAGGAGAACAAAGCTAGGGGAACACCGTGTACATAAATTATGGTACCGGCTTACCTCAAGCTGGTTGGATCATCACAGGCCATGCTAAAACTGATGGACGTCCAAATTCTTCCCAGAAGATAAATGAGAAGCAGCCATTAAATACCCTTTTGCTGCAGCAATGCTTGGAAACAGCAGAGAGCCAATATTCACAGTCACGGGCCACAGCCTAGAAGCTTGTCTGCAAACTGGGCTCAGCTCCATGTGTCTACGGAAGGCAGAAAGCCAGAGGAATAGCCAGCACGGCTCTGAAAATAAGCAGAAGCACCAAGCTCTTTGGGGCACAGAACCAATGGGAGGGGCAGGCTTGGAAGGAGTTTGCTCTGCATTCAGAAACAAAACTATCTGCACTCTCCTGCAAATTTAAAACAAGATCCCGTGTCATAGCTGATTCACAGGAGTTTCTTGTTCTTCTGTCAGAGAATAATTTCACCAACCCCAAATTTCACCCCGTCACTAATGCAATAAAAGGAAACAGTACGTCGCCTCTAACATTTCTAGTGCCTGGTCCAACTGCAGACAGTTCTGCAGTCCAACCACAGAAAACTGAGGTTTCTATGCCAATACTTGGCCAACTGTACTAGCCGCCTCAAGGCTGAAGAGGACAAAGTTCCTCCCCTGAAGAGCACAAACCTCTGGAACACAAGGAACGAAGGAAATCCAGCAGCACAGTTAGGTTAGCTTTGCTAAATTTTACCTTACGTGCTTCGTAACTGCTACAGAGACTTGCATTTACCAACAGCAGTCACTCTGAAGTGGGTGGTGGTGGTGGTTCTTCAGATTATACGTTTTGAGAGGTTTTATTCCTCATTCTCTCCAATTCCTTGCTAAAAACTGGGATTTGACTTTTTACTATGGTTTATATTGTAAGCCTGAGGGAGGAAAAATCCATTTTTCTTTCTGTGCTTCAGTTAAAGAAGGAAATAAGTAACATGAGCCATGAAAGGACTTTGATCCAGAACCAGGGAATGTAAATGCTTTACAGATGCCAAATAAGGATGTTTCCAAAGAAAAAGAAAACAAAGCATTCTCTACCCCAACCCTTTTTCATATCCAAACACGGTAATGGAGGAGAATTTTGTAAGATTTCGATGGAGTTCCATTTCTCCAAGAGATTGTTCTGTTTTTAATAGTTACCTACATTCATCAGAATAAACAACTGATTGTTTTGACAGGGGCTTATTGTGTTCCTGGGAGGGGAAAAAAATTTTCTTTAGATCAGGAGGGTCTCTTGCAGCCCTATAGTGATGGCAGAGAAACAGGGCAGAGAGGCAGGAATCTGTCCTTAACTGCCACGATGCTAGTGAAATTACAGCGACCTGCCCGACGGCCATCCTGCCTGCACAACGCACCCTAGGAACACCCGCAGGACGTGCTGACGCTGGTGAAGCCTGTGCAGAAAGCGCCACGAATAGGAAGATCCTGTGGCTGACCCGCTTTGTTTGTACTGGGTTTTCGGGTAGCACATGACCTTGCTCTGATTTACAGCATCGACGTCAGTTCGTCTTGCATGTTCTTTACCACAGCCCAGCCTCTCTGGGTAAGAACTGCTGACAGTCTTCACTAAAAAAATGAAAAAAGAGCCAATACACTAAAATACAAAGCGTTTCCAACTAAACCCTGCTTTCCCTCTAAGAAACCGAGGAGCCCGCTCTCGATTTCTGTGAGTTGGAACAAGATATCCAAGAGGAAAGTCATGGCCCCAAGACTGAGTAACTCTGTTGCAATATATTCAAGTCCCTTTTACATAGATCTGTCTTTCACTGTAGAAGCCTCTTCAGAGGTCGCGCAATGTGACTATCTGGTATACGTTTTTTAAAAATAATGTGAAGTATGCTGTACGTAGCACATTGAAGTTCTTTTGGCACTGTATATTCTTAAACATGCATTTTGCACAATACTTTGACTCAGCAAAGGATGGAATAAATAGTGCTCAGCACACGTGCCTGGTCCCAAGATAAAAATCCTTGGACTCAGCCCATACGGATGGGCCCTGCACTTGCATGATGCCTCAGGGACACTGGCAAGATTCTGCATGAATGCAGATGTCTTCCTTGATCCTCTTCCAAGATCAGAAGATGGGGTCAATGGCTGTGCTCCAGATAATGTCACTACTAACCTCTCCAGACAATCAGATACAGCTACAAGAATAAAGAAGGTCAGAAATGAGCTTCTGAGCTTATGGCACAGCTGCCTTACTCCTCCCTGAATCCCAGAGCACACAGAGAATGAAAAAACACCTTGCTGGTAGAAGACCAGCACCATGAAGCAGCCAGTGTTCAGGTACAAGAGATGATGGTTGGAGTTTAGAAATGTTAAACTTACATCTTCAGTGACAGGCAAGGTGAGAGCTCACTCCGTTATCTCTCAAAACAAAACTGTGTGGATGGATCAGCACGTAACTTTTTTGATTGTTTACTTCACATCAAAACCAGGTTTATGCTTGTATACTGGTCCTAATGATTTATTAATGCATTAACATCTTAACTCTGCTGTCCAGCCACGGCAGCAGTAACTAGCGCTTGGATTAAATACCACGTTACAAATCACACCCCTATCACGCAGCACTTCCTGGCAGGTTTTGCAGTTCCTTTAGCGCAGGAAACCACAGGTTTCAGCACAGTATTTCAGCGACTCTGTGACTGTGTTGACTACACAGGAAACTGTAATTTTCCAAACAGCATGTTATGGATTCAAACCCACTCACGTGGAAGCGGGGAGGAGGCAGGAAAAGCTACGCCTGAGTGCTCCCCACCACACAGCAGCATCCTGAACCAGTACGCCAAGTAGGGCAGACTGGTTTTAATCGCGATGGTCTGCAATTCAGCGTGGGGCTCCTTACTAAGCCCTCCAGGTCACACTGCTGATTTGCTAGCGGCTTAAGATAGCTGTCAGCAGGCTGTTCCCCTCCTTCCCAGCATCGGGACAGATGGCCCGAGCTCACTCCCGTTTAGCCGGTACAAAAAAAGAACCTCTAAGCAGCATTCTCACAGCAGCAGCGAGGCACGGCCGAGCCCGGGAAAGGCAAGGGAACCCGCTGCCTCCTGAAGGATGGAAAGCTTTGCTCTGCCACAGTGAACAGCAGCAGCTGGGCCCTCGGATGCCTTCCTGGGGACAACTCACACTCTAAGCACGCCTTGCAATAAGATTTACCCCAAATGCAGGTAAACATTTGCATTTTCCACAGCTACTAGATCGCAACATTTCTTAGACTGCTTGAATATGAGGGAGAATCCAACAGATCGATCTGCTTCAACACCACTGGAAGAAAGAAGAGGAGAGGACTGCAAGCGCAGCTGCCAGAGCTCTCCCTCGCTGCACACAGCCCGAGCACTCCAGCCCAGGGAGCCGGGTGGCCTCAAGAGACTCTTGGAGTGGATTTACCAGCTCAGCCATGGCTTGCAGGCCCACATCTCCTGCTCTCCTCGGAGGTCAGACCCTGGCACTCATTCCTGCGGGCCCTAAAACTAGCACTCGGCCCGCTGTCTCGTCAGTCTAAATGCCTTCTTCCCACAGGGAGGACCTTGGAGAAACGGGGGGTCAGAGTGCTGACTTTCAGGGATACACGGAAGTTACAATGAAACAGAGACCTTCACAAAGTAACTGCATACAACCTGCACACAGGCGAACTGCAGTATAACAGCAGATAAAATTAATGATTTGCATGCCAAATACATTCTTCTCCTCTTTCTGAAACCAATGGGTTAGCCAATGTCTGTTCTATTCTGACAGCACCTCTTGGGAGAGGTTAACACTGTCCTCTAACTTATTGTAAGATCCCTTCGACTCCCCTCAGTCTGGTTTCCACGAACTAAGTGTCACGATTTCTGTCTTCCAGAAGAAGTTTAGCAGTGGAGTCAGCGAGCAAATCCTTCGGCATAGCAGGAAGCCCCGGTACCCACTGCTATCATTTCACCACCACGCACTGCTCCTTCTTTACGCTCACACTCGCCTGATTTCAAGCATGTAAATCAAACTCGTGACTAGACAACACACAAGGTGTGCTAAACAGTTCTACATTTTAACCCTAAAAAACAGCAAAGCAAAGCTGTTGGCTTGTTAAGACCCTTATTCTATGTAACACTGGACCAAGGACCCAGACCTTCACTCTCCATCCTCAGGAAATATGGTCTGTGGTAAACAAGAAAGCATTTGAGCTAAACATAGTGGTAGCAGGTATTTCAAGCAAAGTCCAGGACTACTGTCTTGATTAGGACACCTGGAGTTTTGTTTTGGCTTTAAGCCATATAAAATGAATGGGATATAAGAGGAAAATGATGCAGTCAAAGAGGAAAACCATATGAGCAAAATGATATAAGAACTGAACAGATTAAACACATCTGAAATAAAGTTAAAAGTCATTGCTTATCAGTTGGGGTGTCAGAAGAGGAACTGTGCAGAGCTGAGGGTTAGAACTTCTGTTTATCAATGGAAAGAGCACACGTTTCTGAAGAAGGGGAGATAAATAAAAGGACCACAGTACAGCAAGACGATCTGCAAGCAACGGTGGCAGAAGTATTACAATCAGATGCATGTTAATTCCTATGGAGGGAAAAATTACAATCTATAGCAGCAAAACTCCAGAGGCAGGTAACAAAGGGGCCCCAAGAAACCCAAAGGAAGCAAGGACAGAGGTAAAACCTTTAACAGATGTGTCAGGGAGTCCTTTGATAGCTGAACTGCACAGGAAGCCTCACGACATCTCCCAGACGGCAGCATCCACAGCATCTAGCCCTCCCTCCCCGCAGTGCCGGCAGAGACCCTGACTGGAGGCCTCTGCTCTGACTCGGGAGAAGGTTTTATCAGCCCGGCCTGGGAAGGGATTAACAACCACCCAGTCACAAGGGACGCAGTCCAAGCAGCTAGTGATACAAGCTAAAATGCAAACACACTGATGGCTAGATTCTGACTTCTTTTGTTCTGTTTTGGGGGGTTTTGTTTTTTTAAATCATTGCATGTCCTATACTACGTGAAAATTAAGGTTTTTGAAGGGTGGATGACTGTGGCACACAGCATTACATCAGCATGAAGCATGCAGAGCTGGCAACTGACAAGCTGTCAGGAACAGCAGACTTGCATTTCTAACACCAAGAGAATAACCAATGCATGAAAATTTAACAGCTCCAAAGAGTCTGTACTGCAGGCCTGTCTCAAACGACTGAAACACTCAAGAGCTACCTCAACATGAAGAAGTACATAAAGAAACTTTAACTGGCCATAAGAGAAAAAGCAAGCTGAACCCAGCAGCATACATGCATTTTTTCACTTGCACGTGGGTAAGTAAATGCATATTAATATTGGAAAGTATGCATATTAATACTGGAAAGTTATTCTCCTATCCTCAGACAGTGATTCAGAGAAAGATCTTAATAAGCCATGCAAAGGCTTAGGCAATTACTAATTGTGGCTTCCTACAAACAGCAAGCAAATGATATGCATACAACAGCCTTCAGTAATTAAATCTCTTTGTTCCTGTAAACTCTGCAGGAACGTTCCACTAATCATGCACACAAAGCAACAAAATTAAAAAACCATAGGGTGGTGATGGCTAGCAGGAAAGCTTTTTGGACAAAGATGGACTTGTTTCTTAATCTCCTCAAGCCAAGAAGCCCATTCGCATCTTCAGGAGAATGCCAGATGAGTCAGACAAAAGCTGAGGAAGAGCAAGGCTGAGTATCTCCTACAGCTCCTGGTTAGCTGCTGTCCCAGGCCTGTGGAGTGGTAGAAAACCTGAAGCACACTACCAGCGCAGACAAGAACTGTTCCTGGAAACACGCTACCTAATTAAGATAAACCAGGCTTTGAGTCAACTACTTGAAAAACGTCCCCTCTGCCTTAACATCAACGAGTTGCAGAACGCGTGTAACAATGTGTTAGTTCGCACAGGCAAAAACACCCCCATTATTATTACACCTTGATTGAGATACTAAGCAGGAAGCCCAGTGTTCTAGGAGGGAAATGCTGCAAGAGAAGCTTCTCAGCAACTGCACCACACAAATGAATCCCTTGTCACAGAAAAGCACCAGCCCTCAGCCGCAGCATCGCCCGGGCAAACAGCAACGCCCGCGGCATCGCCCACCGCTGCAGGAGACAGCAGCCACAGCGTGGAGCTTTGCGGAGCTCTCGCGGCAACCACAACCGCGCTGCTGCGCAGGCACAGTCACCCCGCAGCTTGGCACCGTGAAGCCGTGTTCGCCATCTTCAAGAGAAGAAAACCAAACTGATGGGCAAAGCGTGCTGTCACGAGCTTTCTAAGCTTTAAATGCAAATTGTACCTGAAAAAAACGTAATTGTGTGAAATAATGACTTGTGATTTTATTATACAGATGCCTTACGCTTAGCTTAAGTTACCAGTTACATCTTTTACAATAAACACCATAATAAACAGGAGGGAATAAGGAACAATTATGCCCCTGACTCCGCTTATATTTTTTTTTTTTAAATATCGGGGGGGGGTGTCTTTTTTTTAAGGTACTGACACAAGATTGGTAGTACTATGTAACTGGCAGTATTATTACTGCAATATTAACAGTAATATCTGTATGCAGCTGAATGTCTAATATATATTGCAGCGAGACAAAAATTTCTGCCTGCTCTCACTGGATTTTATGTACCTCCCAATCTTGTCACAATTAACTTCAAGCCTAGCGTTGCAGAAATCTCTAGCTGTACCTCAGCAGGGTTTTTAAGACTCCTCTATTCATCATTGTGCTTGTTCTGTGGAAATTTAAGATGCATGTACAGAAACATCTGCAAAACAATGTAGAGAATAACTAAATTATTTTGTATACACTTAACTTCTTTTTATTAAGTGAGGAAATAGCCTTTTTTGAAGGTCATTTCTTTGGTCTTAAAAATTCAAACCCAAGCCACCTGGTTTTCATTTCCTGGCCTATTCCTTCTGTCTCAGCTGCACACTGTGCTAAAAACAAAGGCTCCATTCTTTAACTGTGAATATCAGACGCCTTTAACCTTCATGCTGTTGCTAGTGCCTTGGAATGTGAAAAAGCTAATATACAATATCCTCTTTTATTAGCTAAAATAATAAATCGCCAGTTCCGTTCCTTTTATCAGCTGGGCTCAAGATCCGCAGATCCTTGGAGCCTGAAGACTTCGACAGAGACAAAAATGTATGGCTTTCAATGCAAAAATCACTGTATTTGAACACAGCCCTGTTCTACTGTTTTGGCCGACAGGCAGGGATTGAAGGTCACTGTTTCTAAAGTTACCTAAGCAAAGGCTGGAAATAAGTCACCTCAGACCCTTGTCACCCTGGGGTGACTAACAGCCGTCACATCTGCTCTCAATCAAAAGCCAGTAACGAAGGACAGCCAGCCTATTCCCAGGCTTGTATCACGCACGGTTTTAACACAAAGAAACGGTGCAGAGCATCAGGACCCGCGAAAGATGGCATCCTTCGGCGAGAAACGCAAGCCGCCAGCAGAAACGGGGCGCGGGGAAAGGACTGGTGCAGCTGGCGGAATCGGCTGACTAGCCAGCTCAGGGTAGGAGGCGCCTGCCAACAAAGCAAAGGAACACTTCTCCATCAGGGGAAAGCAACACCTCGACACTGAGGTGACCAAACTCTCTGCTGCTCATGAAAGGAACAGGACATTCGGAGAGAATAAACAAATGGATGCAGATCCTGGAGATCTTACGAACAAGCAAATGAGCCAAAAATCTCTCTTCATCAAGCAAGCAAGCTTTCAGAAAACCTGAAACTCTAATTATGCTCACTACCAAGAGGGGACACAGTAACTGACCTGAGACCCATCAGATGCAGGCTTGGTATAAACAGATCAAGTCCATTAATTTACTCCCTCGTTTATTCACAACTCAAAACATCTGTTGCTGGTTTGCCAGCAGATAAACCAACTTGTTAATAACTTTGAGAACACTTGGTCTGGGGCTCACGTAAGGAGTGACTGCGTGTAACTGATCTCCCAGTTGTGTGCGGGATCTTTTAACCCGGCTTCTGGGAGGCGCAAACAAGCCCCACAACAGCTTCAAGGGGCACAGCTGGGAGGGGAGCACAGCCCAGGCTGCAGTTTAAACCACCCGAGCCAGAGGGAAAGCCAGCCCTGGAGGCCAGGGGCAGCAGAAACCTCTTCCAGCTACCGCTGGCAAGGCTCTCCAGCACGCAGCACCACACCAACGTGCAGATTTATGCTTTGTACCACAGAGCGAGTCACATTTACCTCTTCCCTTTTTAATCAACTGGCAGAGTGGGATTCTGCAGTTGGTTCGCAGATGTACGTTAAATAACAGGCAATCACTTGACTCACACATCAACACTTCCCACATTTAGTCAAGAACCACAAATTTGAAAGTTGTTTCCCGTCCCACCACAGTCTATTAGCAATGAGGGTACTCATGACAGCAGCTTAAATAGAGCGAAAAGACATTGCTTAGCTTGGAGAAAAACACGTAGGAGAATAATCAGCGTGATGCAATGCTGTCTGACACTGGTGGACGACAGGTTAACCATGAGCCAGCAGCATGCCCTGGCTGCCAAGAAAGCCAATGGAATCCTGGGGTGCATCAAGAAGAGTGTGGCCAGCAGGTCGAGGGAGGTTCTCCTTCCTCTCTACACTTCCCTAGAGAGGC
>Ga0181612_102340_pt1 | contig 11474 bp, 11 predicted proteins | sample HoacroProtozoa21_FD_119630 | JGI IMG/M metagenome (GOLD analysis project Ga0181612, IMG submission 119630) | Hoatzin crop microbial communities from Cojedes, Venezuel. Combined Assembly of Gp0051906, Gp0051904, Gp0051908
CCCCCCCGGGGTGCTGCCTCCCTCCAGGGTGCTGGGCCCGGCTCTGGGTGCTGCATCCCTCCAGGGTGCTCCCCTCCCCGTAGCATCTCGGCTCCGGCATCCTTCGAACGGGTGCTGTGCTACCCAGCCACCGGCGCGGCGAGGAGGGACGGGGGACAGGGCTGTGGCTCCGGCTCCGGTTGGGAGAGTTGGGAGCCCACAGCTCCATTCAGGCTCACTTTTTCCGGACGAAAGAGAGGAATTCCCCACCCATCAGAAGGTGGTGGAGGAACGGTAGGAAGCGCTTTGGATCTTCAGATGAAAGGGGCTGAGGAGGACGAGCAAAACACTGCCTGCCTTTGAAGATGCAAAGCCCTGTATAAATCCAGGGCAGGTTTATTAGTGGCTCAAACGAACCGCAGGCTTTAAAAAGGCAAAAGTACCCACCTTCCCGTGCTGATTATTCTTGCTGATGTTCACGCTGCATCAGTGCCCGCAGTCGCTGGGTGCCCTTCGGCTGCCGGAGGTGATGGAGCCCAGCTGTGCGGGGGCTGCGGGGCTCCAGGGCCAGGGAAGGGGCACCCACGTCCCGACAAGGCGGGCGCAGGCTGGGGTGCTGCGGGGGGAGTTGAAGCTGGACCCGAGGCCCCACGGCTCCTGGGGCACCCGGGCAAGGCGGGGAGGAGGGAGGGCTGCGGAGCATCCTGCCGCGGGGCTGTGCCCGGACCCTCAGCAGCGCTTGGGAACCCCCTCGGCACAAAGCTGTCAGGGCAGGGAAGAAATACCCCAAATTGGTGCAAAACGGGGTTCAGCTGGGCCCATTCTCAAAGCCACCAGGAGCTGCGAGTGAAGCGCAGTGACCAGGCAGAAAAAACAATTTTAATTCAGATGGTTTTTGGAAAGCAGGACCCAGCGAGGGGCAGCTCGGGTGCCGTTTCCCAAGCAGAACAGAGTTCCACCCCAAGCAGAGGGGCTGCCGGGGGGTCTCCCTCCCTTCGTTCCCCCCCGTTCTCCATTTTTCTGCAGGAACAGCTCTTCCCCACGGCTCGCCCTGCACCGGGGCGGCTGGCACGGCCGCTGCGCATGAGGTGCCGACGGGTGAGCGGGTGAAGGAAGGGAGCTCGTTCTGTCCAATTTTCCAAACCACAGGGCAGACTTCTTCAAATTACAGGGTGAGACACAGCAGGAACAGCCGCGCTCTTTATTTTCCCGTCGAGCGGCAGGCGGCAGCGCCCTTCCCACCCGGATCACCGGGCAATGCCGCCTTGGTTTGGTGCCAGCCTGGAGCTGGGGACAGAGCTGTTCCCACCCGGTGACGTGCACACTCGTGTCGGTTTGTTATCACGGGGCTTCGCCGCCTGCCCTGGGCTGTGGCTGGGGCGGGAGGGAGGTCCCGGGCAGCGCGGGGTGTCCAGGACCACGCGCGCACCCCGGAGCCGCGCGGAGCGGTGCCCTCCTGCACTGTGCCCCGCCCTGGGCTGCCGAAACCCCACCCGGCCGCATCCTGGCTGTGCTTCAAGGGGCAACGGGCACAAACTGAAGCAGAGGAAGCTCCAGCTGAAGATGAGGAAGAACTTCTTCCCTCTGAGGGTGACGGAGCCCTGGCCCAGGCTGCCCAGGGAGGCTGTGGAGTCTCCTTCTCTGGAGATATTCCAGCCCCCCCTGGACAAGGTCCTCTACAGCCTGCTGTAGGTGACCCTGCTTGGGCAGGAGTGTTGGACTAGATGACCCACAGAGGGCCCTGCCAACCCCTACCATTCTGTGATTCTGTGAAAACAAACACTGAACAAAATTCCCCATCATCTAGAATGCAATATTTACAAAGGATAACCATCAACAGCAATGTCTTGCTGAAATCCAGCCTGCTCAGATTAATGTGGTTTGAACTTCAGTCTCAAATATCTGTGGGATAGGAGTTAGATCAGCACTCCACATTTAGCACTTCAGCTGCCAATATTAAAATAACCCATCATAGGGAGAAGGGGAAAGAATCATTCTTCAAAAATTTGCCTTTAAATTGCCTCCAGTGGCTCAGGGTTTTCATTAGGTACAAGAGCATTAAATACACCCCAGTTTGCTCAGTTTCTTGTTCTGTGATTTAAGACAAGATGAAGGGCAAGCCCTTAAACACAGCTGCAGGAAGACTTCCATGCCGGAGCTTAGGGTACCCTTGCTGAACAGTTATGGAGTAAACACAGCCCCCTCGCCCACCAGCTGCGTGCCCAGGTAGACCCTGTGCCAGTGAACCCGGCAGGGAAGAGAGCAGCCACAGCACAAAGCCTCCCAGGGTCCGTGGGAGAAGCAGCTCCCGGCAAACATCGCTGCTGGGGTAGCGGACAGGGATCGCCAGCATCTTGCACATCGTGCTACACCGCTGGTGTCTGGCGGTGACATTTCGTGCTCAAAGTTTTAGCAGTTTAATCCTGGCATAACATATCTGAAGCACATTTTCCAAGAGGCAAGCGAGTGCAACCGAATACAGCAAAAAGCATCCCGCCTGTGACAGAGGAATGAAAGCACAGAGCCTGCAAGGGCAAACTGAGCAGCCCTGCTGAGGGCAGGGAGTGGGCAAGGGGCAGGAGCAGCAAGCTGCACCGTGCCTGTACCAACTACCACTGAAACGGAGCCAAAGGAATTTGCTCGTTAGGAAACCAAGGTACATAAAGTCACATTCAGTCATAAAGACTTTATCTGTATTCTAAGCATAAAGAAGTTATGAAGAAAAGTATTTATTCCAGCATTTTTCTGCCTCCAAAACCCAGGTTTAAAAAAAAACTTTGTCTTGGAAAGCAACAAAATACCCACCTTCAGCTTTACCCAGACCAAAATCTCCCCTAACTCCACAGGTGGTTAAGGAGGACACCCACATTCACCAACCACACTGGAAGTTTTGCTATGTCCGTTATCAGTTTTTAAATAACGTTCTGTAAGAGCATCCGGGGTCCAGCAGGTCACGCAAACAACCACCCATGTGCTGCTGCCCTCCCAAGCCCTCCCCAGCTGTATTCAACAGAGAGATCCCAACCCAAAGGCGCGAAGGCAGCTTCTAGCGCAGCCGACAGTGCCACTGCCCCAGTGAGTGCTGGCCACAGCAGGGGGAAGCAAGGAAAAGCCTTTCCGTGTGATCTTCTTATTCATAAATCGGGCCAGTGCATCGCGCTCTCTGGCAGCCACCAAGCTCACAGTGAGGTAAGAGGCTGCAGTTTCAGTGCAGGGCTTACTAGGCACGTTCTCTTTAAGCAAGTTCAAGCTCTGCAGTGGTTTTGGGTACTTGTGTACTGCTGTGATACAGGAGTGCTGCTGAACACTAAAAAGGAAGAGGGTTTTTGGAGAAACAAAGCTCACCTTGTTAAAAGTCCGCTCCCCAGGGAGACTTCCATATCTCCGCATTCATCATCGCATTGAGCTCAGGCAGCTTGGGAGTCACCAGCCAAGAAACAAAAGAGAACGCTCGCCCAGACTCCTCATCTTCAGAAGCAAAAAGGACTCGGATACTTACAGCATCCCACGAGACTCCAGTGACAAGGACGCGCTGGAAGGAAAGGGCTCCGGCCAGGCTCCTGGCTCGGTCTCCACACGCAGATGCCACCTCGCTGCCCCACGGACCGAGCACTGCAGAAAGAGCAAACGAGTCTCAGCTCTGTCTGATTCAGGACTTAACCCAAAACAACCACAGCTGCTTTCTGTCAGACTCACCCCACTGTGTCCTACAAACCCCAACCTGCCAGTCCTGACCTGAGTGCAACCCACACTTATTTCCAGGCTGCTCCCTAACCTCAGCCCTTCTTAAAGCCCACCCGTATGCAGGCAGGTCTCCTTACAGCCTTACCCCACTTCTGGGCCCCTCCCTTAAATTTTGCTCCAAACGCAATTCAGCTGGAGCAGGACACTTAGCCAGAGGAGTCTACAGGCCTTGAACAGGGCTCACACTGGGGCAGTAACCAGATTTACAGCACATGCTTGGCAGCCTATCAGCAGCACAGACGAAGGGCATATCAGGAAATTTCTAACTCTTCCCCTGTTCACAGACCTATACAAACAAAGCACGTCAAATCTGAAGAGGACATCAGTAATCACTTCCAACTGTAACCAATCCCTCTCCAAACCTAGGTGAGAAAACACTGCCTCACCTGAACCTGGCAATGTACCTAGATGCCTCTTCTCTGGCACACGTAAGCCAACTGCTCGTACTTTCCATACCAGCTATTTGTTTTCCACTTGTTTTCACACCACGGCGCTGTGTGCTATGATTTCAAATTTCTAGGAATAGCCTGATTTTAAAAGGTGCCAGAAAGTTCCCCATTTCTCACCGTGTGACAGCGCCTGGATGCTTTGCAAGTCTGTTTTCCTCAGCTCCGCTTCACAGATTGTCAACGCAGGATCTTCTAAATCTGAGGTGGAGCAGAAAAGCAGCTTCTGACCAGGCACAAAGGGAGAACCCTAAAACACACCGTGCCAGCAGCCCGAAAGCTGTGTCACCTTCCCCAAAGCTTTTTGGGGGGGAAAGAGGGAATGGAAGAGGAAGCTGAGCTGCGGAGGGGCAGCAAGATGATTCGTCCTGCGCCTGCTACAGTAATGCCAGCAATGACTCATGGTTCACAACGCCGTCAGCAAGAAATGGAAAAGCTATATTTAAAATCCGGGGGGAAAAAAAGCCAAGAAGCGGTGGAGTCTGAAATAGCAGCAGGTTTGCAGGGTGTGAGCTGCAGGACGCGTCCGCCCCGGCCGGCGCGGGGACGGCCGTGTGCCAAGGCTGCGGCTGAGCTCCAGCCCCACACCAAAGCCACCAACGCACGTCGGGAGAGGCCACTCCTGTCTCATTTCCCAGCACTGACCAAAGGATTCCAGGCCCTGACTTCTCCTGCTTGCAAACACCATCACCAGGCTCCGCCGGACGCTCGTGCTCAACTCCGTTTCCAAAGTGCATTTCACGGATCCTTCCTCACCCCAACGTCAGAGAGTACCGGCTGGGACGGGCAAGCTGGAGGAGATGAGGGCAACAGCGTTTTCTCCTCTACCTACAAGCAACAAAACTCCTATGCAGCTTTTCAGGAAAAGAACAGCACGGGGATAATAAGGTTTTAAGTAGGTACCATGGTTTATTACAAATTTATCTTTATTCATAAAACAGCCCACTAGTGACATCCTTGTCTGAAGCAGCGAATGAAATATCAAATTAAGACCCAAGTACTTCATTCAGTACAGGCAACCAGTTCTGTACGGCCTAACCAGTTCGACAAAGTGAGCTGACGTAATTAATTCTTATTTTAAAAAAAATAAAATGAATCTCCCAGTCACATTGGATCACCTCATCACACACGCTGGAGATCCCAGAGATGTTGCGACAGGTTATGGCTTTGACAGATGGCACTACTATAATTCTGCTTTTGACACGTAAACCATGTGGACTGATTTCTAGTTTGGCTGCTGGGCAAGTCAGAGGGGGCAAGGATGGGGGAAACACAACTGAAGGATCTGTTCAGGCCTTTTTACTTGGGCACAGAAACACAAGATTAACTGCACGGAGGTCCCACGAACTCACGTTTATCTCCCAATGCCACGTCCCTCACGATACCAAGGTCTCAGTGGGATCTCAGAGACAATGTTACACCACCATGAGTTAATTCTCAAGCTGTATATTCAATTTAGAGTCAACAAATGTATGAAGGCTCGTGAAAGAGGGATATTTGGGGTGGAGCCACAGGGTTCAGCTCAACACAGCTGCAGCCCTTTTGGTAACCAGGCCTCTGCTGCACTGACCAAAGGATCTGCTGAGCTTCATTACAGGACCTTCTGTGCTCCTTTGAGATCGGTGATTGCTAGAGCGCGTCCAAGCCATCCCCTGAACTCAGCAGTTTTACAGGTTGTTTAGATGTGCTTCCTTCTGTCCTGCTCAGGTCGCTACGGGGTACGCCAGCGGCCATCTGACTGCTGGGTGCCTACCAGGGGAGCGGGGACGCGCCCGGCGCTGTCGGAAGGAGCAAGCCGAGCAGCTTCCTCGTGCACCACGGCCTCGGTGCTTCCCGCAGCTCGGGGGCAAGCTGCAGGCAGGCCACCTGCTCTGGGCTCCTCACGCAGACACAAGAGGCGTTTTAAAAGGAGAAGCAAAGCACTGCTGGCAGAAAAGGCCGGTCAACATCCGTGCCCGAGAGAGACCACCGAGCTACCGGGCGGCAGTGGAATCTCTTCAGCCACCAGTTTCTGGTTGCAGAGCTAAGCCCTTGAGGTCAAACACTGAACAAATGGTTTTCTTTTTCCTTCAGAAAAAAAATGGAGAGCAACAACAGCTCTGGGAAAGGACAACCTTCAGGTGAGCCCCTTTTCTCCCCTGGCTGATGTTCACCGTGCCAGGGCAGGAGCAGCTCCCAGGCACCCGAGCGCGGGCAGCACCGCACCAGGGCTTTTAACGGGAGGAGAGCCACAGGCACCATTCCCAAAGGGTGGGATAGAGATCCCATCGGCACGGCCAGGGACGGGAAGGGTGGCGGAGGCTGCCCAGGGAGCGACCGCGGCCCCAGAACACCCAGTCTCCATCTCCAAAGCCCAAGGGCACTCAGGCAAGGCACGGGCGTGACTAACACAGCGTCTGGGGCAGGGGGTTAAAAGAAATCTTGTTTAAGATATTGATTTGAATTTATAGTGCAGGGAAAGATCAGTGTAATTTTCAAAACCTTTGCAAAAGCATGAGGCATAGTTTAAATGCAAATCATTGCAATTTGCACTCCCGCTAACGCCAGCTTAGCCGGCTGTTGCATTCAGAGGTAGACCCGCTCAGGTGCATCACCATGAAACGGTGACAACGACATCACCTCCTTTCTGTGCTGATTAACCTTTAACGTGGAAGCGAGATGACAGCCTGGAACTATTACAGGGAACGGGATAACAGAGCCTTTAGGAGAAATGAAATGCCGTTTTCCTTGGCCCTGGTACAACCCCAGTACAGGGCACAGGCGAAGCTGTTTGGGACAGTTGATCACCCAGGTAACGAGCTCACATGCAAGACCGAAAAAGAAGGAAAACTTGTTCTTTTCCAATAGTGGGGAAAAAATGAGCATGTTATTTCTGAAAAGAGATGGAGCATTCTCAAAAATACTTATCAGGCATGACTTCTGACCGGCATAACTTGCATGTTTATATATTTATATAGCTCTGATCTTCCAAGAATCTAAAATTTTCTGAAGCACATAGGATATATTATATTTGCATGACAGGTAAGTTGCAATTCTCCCTCTCCCGCAAGCAGAAACTTAGGTGTAAAGAGGTAAAAAACACGCAATTACTTAACAACAGCTTTGTACATAGAGAATGAATTGCGATTTAGCGTTTGCCAGCACTTAACAGATACTGACTCCTATTTTCCCTCCTTTCTGAACACCATCCTGAGTTGGGCACCTAAATACTTTCAGCTGCCCTGGAGGGAAGCCCAGTGCAGTCAGCTCTGCTCCCCGGAGAGGAAGGGGTGGTGAAACTCTTTATTATTCCATTTATTTCACAGAAATCAGAAGTAATTACCCGGAGGGACATGGCAATCTCATTAGTCACTTGAATTTCTCTTTATTTGCCCACTCAACAATTTCCCTGTTTTATTTTCTCATTTATAATAATTGTTGAGGAGTGTAATACAGCGCTTTCATCCATCCTGGCACTCACCATCATCTGCTAACGCCTCTTTCCAGACCATTCAAAGAGAATGAGGTTTCAAGCCCCGTAAATGCTCCCCTAAGATGCGCCGGTAGCTCCTTTCCATGCTGGGCAGCACCTTATTCATCCTACCGTGACACCAGCTGAATGCATTACTGCTCCTCTCTGGGAGACCCTTCAGGAGTCCCAAAGCACTAACCAAACGCAGTCGTGTTGGCAACCTTTTACCGGAAAGCCTGTGATCCATTGCTCCACGAACTCTGTCAATGGCTGAAGAACGTCCCCATGCCCCACGCAGCCATAAAATCAATTAGTGACAAGTGCTAATAATGGGTCTGGAGTTTCTTAATGCTAGGTTCCAAATACGTGTACGGGTAGAGGAGATAATCTGAGAACATCCATGGTCACAGTTCACAGTTTTAATAGTTTATAATGCTTGAGATAAAAAATGATCACCTGTCCCATAGGATATTTTGATAACAAATGGCCCAGCCTTTCCCGTCTCCCGCAGACCCCGAGCATAGCTGTCCCCAGACTGACATGGCAGCCTAACGGCCGAGGCCCCCGCCTCCCTGCTCAGCTCCACAGGCTGACACAGGCGAGGCTCTTGCTGCCCCTGCCCTGGGATTCTCAATGCCTTGCTCAAACGCCTCAGGAACGTGTTTTGCTGTGATCTGACGGACCAGGCTTCGGATAGGAGAACTGAGCAGTTCCCCCAAAAGGAACTTTTTCTCTCTTTACTTGTTGATGTCGCTGTTTGAAACTTTGAATTTGCCTTACTCCAAACTGGAACATAAGAAACGGTGACTGCACTCCCATTTCATGTCTCAGCCTGTTTCGTGTGCCTTTTCCTCCTGAAACAGCATATTTGTGAAAACTGCAGATTTATTTTTCCACCTTTTTTTCCATTTACTTTCCAAGTCCTTTCCCTCCAACAGCTAGCTAAAGCATACTGAAATTATTTCTTTACCTCTAAGATTTCCAGCTGCATTAACTGAGATTCTGCTCTCCTGAGCTTCCAGAACAAGCCGTTGTGATAAGCCTGGTGCGCTGACGTCTTTTACTGTTGGGCTTCCACTTCCTTACTCACAGCTCTGCTGGGAAGTGTAAGAAACCAGGCGCTCAAAGCGATGGCCATTTAGCATCAGCTGAGGAAACCACTGTATCATGAAAAGAGGAAGAAAGACATTGTGAAGAACGAACAGACAGTTTTGCTTAGTTGGCTTTTCAACTCCGGGCTGGACAAATTAGAAATAAGCAGCATGGAGCAAAGTGGTGAGAGCCCCGATGCCTTCCCAGCTCAGCCACTGCACAACCTGCAGACTGCTTCATCTGGGGCTTGGGGGTTTAGACTCAAATGCTCGCTTTTCTTTTAATTTGCCAGCCAAATTTTTATAAGCTTTATTTATGACAGCTGTTTTCTTGATTCAGGCGTGGTGGTAGAACATTTTCTGGCTGCGGAATCTGGAAATGGCACCAGAGATAGGATCTGGCACAGACCCCTTTTGGAGACGTAGAAACGTACTGCTGGAGCTTCCCCTTGGAGATGGAGGGATGACATTCTCAAAGCAGCTCTGTGAGACAGCGTTACTTCTCTTCAGTTCATAAAATGACCTGAAAAGGGAAGGCAGGGGAAGGCAGCCAGCAGGCAGGGCAGCAACCCCCTTGCTCAGACTCCAAGCATTCGTCAGTCCTCCAGGACCGGCGTTCGGGACGTGCTCCCACTCCAACACAAACCACCCGCTGCAGTGCTGAACCACTGCCCCGGAACTCTGCCTGGGCACCTTCTGGAGCAGTTGAAGTCTACAGAGGTCAGCAGGCGCTCGCTATGGCTGAACGTTGTTGTGGTTATTTCAGTGCCTAATGCCCTCGCCAGATTTTTAAGATTGGGGGCTGAAATCTTACCATTCTACCTACAAACCAAATACAATCCAGTGTTTTACTAAGAGTACTGAACAATCACGTAGAGCAGTCCAAGCTGACTTCAGTGTTGAAAGAACTGATAATTCATGAAACAGAGCTCAAAGCTCTGTGCAGGTACTCCTGGTGTAGGTTTCCTGCAGGGAAGGAAGCTGGCTGGTAAGAGCTGGACAGAAGACCAATGAACAACAACAAATCTTCATCTGACTGAACTGGAAAAGTCTTAATCTGACTGAAACAAGGCATTTTACAAAATAATTCCCATCACAGTGTTTTTAGTATTATTATTATTATTATTATTATTATTATTATTATTATTTTCACATGTGGCTCAAACATCAAGTGGCAAAAGATTGTGGACTTCTGAGGTGATTGATAAAACACTGATTCACCTCATGGGAATACCTTCCAGAAAGAAGGAAACTCAGTGAAAAAAACTGAGTTAAAGCCAAGAGGATGTATACAAACACAATATCTGGAAAAATCAGTATTTTCTTACTGTTACTGATAGGCTGTTGTCACGTCTGAAGTGCATACAAATTTTCTAAGACACAAAAAGGTCACACTTGAAACGACACACTGCTAACAACAGCTATACTGCCTTTTTTTCTGGTCTTTTCATCAGTCTTCAGCTTTTGCTGTGTTTCACAGGAAATGATCCACTGCTTCCCTGTGTGCTCAGCCCCATCCTTCCCACCAGATTCATCTACTCCTTTGCTCCAGCGCTGAGCTCTGCCCAGGTTTCAGATCACTTTATCACTCTAAAAAGGAGAAAGCCCTTTCTGAACAGCAAGTAAGGGACTCTTTTGCAGAGATAGTAACAGGAAAATGAATGCGTCTGGTTGTAGGGAAGGGAAAAGCAGAGGAGTCAGCACTCCTGGGCTCGATTGAAACCACAGCCTCTGCGTGCACCACTGAGCACTTTATCTGCCTTATTTAGTTTCCCCATCTGTAAAATGGGAATAGTGGCCTCACAGGATTGTCCCGAATCTTCATTAATTAATCCTTATACAACCTAAGGATCTTTTAATCTCAGGTCACGTTTAATTACTAAACATATAACTAAAATATAGGAAAAATAAAAGTCAGATATGAATAAGCAAAGCGACTGAAAAGGACTCTAAGCCAGTTAAACCACCCCACAGCCTCAGGAGATCACACAGACCTGAGCCGCTCCCCACAGCCGTTTTCCAGCCCCCTCTCAGAGCAAGGCTGCAGACCCACAGGCTCCACGGGCAAGCTGTTCCAGTGCCCCAGTGCTCCTCAGTATGGCAGAAAACATTTATTAATAACTAAAGAATTCTCCTTCGCTGTAATTTAAGACTATCCGTTTTCGCTCTGCCCTGAGTGGACATGGATAACGGCTTAATGCTTTGTTCTTTGCAATATGCTTTTACATAATTAAAGGCTTCTCATGTCTCTCCTCGGGATTCTTGTCTCTAGCCCGAACAGCACTGGTGCTTGCTTCTTCCCCTCATTAGCATGTACAAGCATCTTCTTGGGAACGGGCTAGAATAATCCTGCTCTTCTGCATCACTGCCTGGGTTATTAAGGAAGGTGTGAAAGGGAGAATTATTGTCCTAGTATCCCACCAATTCTTGCAGGGTTAAGCCCTCCCCAGGGTACAGGGTCTTATGAGCTGCGGAGTAAATACTACGAGGATTAGTCTCAAAATGCTTCTCAAGTTTGAAAACCAACATTAGTCCAAATCAGTCATAACCACGCTTGGCTTGGTTAAGTCTCCGGGTTTAAACAAATACTTTCTCAAAGGAAATGATTTCTAGGAATGAGGTCTTGTCCAGATGTTCCCTGCTTACGAGAGGAATGACTGTAAAACGGGAATAAAGAGACTTGGTCCCTCTTTAGCATAAGATCCCACTGTGGTGCTGCTCGGCACCTGAGAGACTGGATCTCCTGAAGCAGTGATTCGGGGG
>Ga0181612_103729_pt1 | contig 11474 bp, 9 predicted proteins | sample HoacroProtozoa21_FD_119630 | JGI IMG/M metagenome (GOLD analysis project Ga0181612, IMG submission 119630) | Hoatzin crop microbial communities from Cojedes, Venezuel. Combined Assembly of Gp0051906, Gp0051904, Gp0051908
GTGGCGACGGGCGGGGGATGCGCTGTTGAGGCAGGTGGAGGGGCCCCCGGCCGTGACTCGCTCCATGATGGTGGCTGAAGAGTTTGCTGTGAAAGCAGGTTGTGGGGGGTGCAAGTTGTGGCCTGTATAAAATGTTTCTAGTAGGTAGAGTCGTGGTTTTGGCCCATGATTTAAAGTTGACGTACTGAAAAAAAAAACCCCAGTACTGAGCTTGGGTATGGTGGTTTCCTATGTGAACATCAACTATGTAATTTTTGTTTGTCCTGTTAACACTAACATGGGTCTCCAAGCCCTCCAAGCAGTTAAGCTGATGTTTCTGTCAGTATTAGCATTTGGAATGACGGATGATACTTTCTTTTGCCATCCAGAGAGTAGGTGCAGGAGGATATACAGAGAAACACAAGCATTAAACCAGGATGCAGTAACCTTACTACAGGGGAAGCCTCCAAGTCTGTTGCCAGCCGCTCTCAAGAGCAGTGCTGTGGGTGCTGTCTGTGTGATAAAGATAGCTGTCAGCTGGATGGAACATTTTTACTTTCTGAAAAAAAAAAAAAAAAACCAAAAACTAATCGGTTGCTAAAAATTCTTAGGTGTTAATAGTTATTTAAATGTAGCCCAAGTTGGTTTCTCTGAGCCAGCAGGTTCTGTTAGTTATTTTAAGAAGTGCGGGGTCGGTACCTTCCTTGGGGAAGGCTGCTGTTGAATCAGCCTTGTTCTAACAAAAAATTTTTTTTTTCTAATTTTAGGATACTTGTGAAAGATGGTGGATCGCTTGGCAAACAGCGAGGCAAATACTAGAAGAATAAGTATAGTGGAAAACTGCTTTGGAGCAGCTGGTCAACCTTTGACTATTCCTGGCCGTGTTCTGATTGGAGAGGGAGTGCTAACGAAGCTGTGTAGGAAGAAGCCCAAAGCGAGGCAGTTCTTCTTGTTCAATGACATTCTCGTTTACGGTAACATTGTCATCCAGAAGAAGAAATACAATAAACAGCACATAATCCCACTGGAAAACGTCACTATTGATTCCATACAGGATGAGGGAGACTTGCGGAACGGGTGGCTTATCAAGACACCAACAAAGTCTTTTGCGGTTTACGCTGCCACCGCTACAGAGAAGTCCGAGTGGATGAACCACATAAATAAGTGCGTTTCCGATTTGCTTTCCAAAAGCGGGAAGACTCCTAGCAATGAACATGCAGCTGTCTGGGTACCGGACTCGGAAGCCACTGTGTGCATGCGCTGTCAGAAAGCAAAATTTACGCCTGTCAACCGTCGTCATCACTGTCGCAAGTGCGGCTTTGTGGTGTGCGGGCCTTGCTCTGAAAAGAGGTTTCTTCTCCCGAGCCAGTCTTCCAAGCCCGTGCGAATTTGCGACTTCTGCTATGATCTTCTTTCTACTGGGGAGATGACTGCTTGTCAGTCCACTAGATCGGACTCCTACAGCCAGTCACCTAAATCGTCTTTAAATGATGTATCTGATGATGATGATGATGAGGACAGTAGTGATTAAGGACCAAACGTTTTTCCATGTGTTGCAATTTTTGTTTCAAACCATATGGAGCTGCTTTTGGGGAAATCTGTAGTGAGGTTCCTCAGAAAAATCCTGTTCTAGCCATAAAATATGCCTGAATATTTTCAATCGCGATGTGCCTCAATCTATGAATTCTCTAGACAATAGTTTTTTCACTCCTCTGCAGGGATAGACTGTTGCAAATGTTATCAGAATATTTTCCAACTTCTTATACTTGAGTTGTGTCTGGGTTAGACTTTTGTGGAAGTTTGGAGAGTAAAACATACTTTCTTAATTTAACAACCCATACTTCCTAATTTTTCATGTTGATAGGTTGCTATGTGGGGTTTTTTTGGATATGGGGAGGAAAACTGTAAGCATGCATGAAACAGTGGTGTTTAGGTTAATCCCTTAGACCATCTTCTTAACCATGGTATATATCAAGTTGAAATGTGACGTAACTTACAAACTTAAATGTCACGATGGAAATTGTCTTGTTTTGCTGTTATTTATGACTTCCTATGCCAAGCAGTGCCTTGTACCAATTGTGCTGATTCAGGAAGAAACAAACCTATTCTTGTGGTCTGTATTTGCCTGATGCTGGTATCTGAGAGATTGTTGGTGCTATTGAAAATAACTGCTGTGTTCAAAGTGGAGCTTTGACAAGGTCGTAACTGCACCCCGCGGTGGGTGGCAGAGACCCAAATCACACGTTCTCACCTGTGCAGGCAGACCCAAGGACTTGGCAGGTTCCTGCAGGTCTCGGTGGGGTTGTCCTTCCAGGTGTTGCATTGAGGGTCAGGATCTTGAGATGAGAAGCTTAGGGTGGCTCTTCACAGGGATTTATACATTTTCTTTTCAGTTTCAAATTTGGCAACTGCATACTGAAATTTTAGTTGGGTAGTACAGCATTTGGATGTGATACAGCCTGTATATTTTTGGATGTAATTCCCAAAAATGACACTAAATTGTTTATTAGAACATTGGTGAGAGGGTTGTTTTTGAAGCCTGCAACTGTCCTTATAAAATTTGCTTTTCTTTTTACACAGCTGACCTCAGGATAAGTGTGAGATGCAAGTTATTTCGTTCTGAATGTATACAAAGGACCAAGAAAGATCTATTTAAGAACTATAATGAAATTGTCAGTGCAGAAAATGTCTCTACCATAGTATTCATTTTTATTTTTAAAAAGTTCTTGAGTACAGAAATGTCGTGTTCCTGTATAAATGTAAAAGTTAGACTTGCAAAGACATGCTAAACCCCCAAATGCAATGTTTCTATATTTTTATAATGGTAGCGTCAATTTTGAAGCAGAAAACCCTCTTTGAAATAGTTGTATGAATATAGTAGCAACTGACTTTATACAATAAAATGTTAAACTTTTTTGTATCTCTTTAGGTGACAATTTCTGCACTGTTTGCCTTGGTTGGCAATAATTGGTTTAAATATTTATTGAATAAACAATCAATGCTGCATATTGCACTAGTCTCTGTATGCTGTAAGTGTCACTCATAAATTTTTTTATAAAAATTAGCAGAGCACTTCAAAGCTGTAGCCCTCCCTGAGATTTCTGGTAGCTAAAGATGCACTTACCGTCTTTAGGGAGGCATTCTACATTAATAGTCTGCAATAAATTGCTTCAGGTGAAAATTGCGTTAATATTTTTAGCTTGGGCAATTTCTAAAAATAAGGGTTTTTTTAAAAGCAGTGAAGAGTGTTTGATCTACTTTGAAATAAACATAAAAAGGGGAAAATGCGTTCTGGTGGAGACTAGGGACCAGGAAGATTCTGTAAAATTGCCAGATAAGCAATAAGCAATTGTATATACTCAAAGACTAGCTCAAATAAGTAGTTATATATACTTGTTTCTTGAAAGATGAGGGAATGGTGACCTGCAGCAGGGGAAAATGGGCTATTCTGAGAAGGCACTTTCAGTTAATAGTGCTTACTTTTTTGTACCTCTCTTACTCTGTATTTCAGGAATGGAGACTTGTCAGCTTCAGTTTTTCTACAGAATCAAAGTACAAACCTCCCTTGTACATACCTTCCTATGAATTAACAATAATTTTCTTCCTGATGTAGTTGTTTCCTCTTTCTCAAGCTGTCAAACATTAACTTGTCTTGTTAAAGACTCCCATCTCCTTGTGTACTTTTACCTGCGTTTCTATATGTTGTTCTTATTTTCAGCACTTTTTAGGGGGTGGGAAGAGGGTTGCCAAGAGTTAGAACACTTCCTATTTTTTGCAGAATGTTCTTCTACGTACTTCAGATATCTTTTTATCTGTGAATGAAACCTGCACTGTGCCGCATTGATCCCTGAAGCTGTAACCAAACCAATGCATGCGTGTGGGATTTTTTATCTAAAATTGATGTATATGGTCCAGGCTTTTTGAGAAAGCATTAAAAAAAAAAATTTTATGGTAATACTCCTATCCCTCAGTGGTATTTGTTTAAAACTCTACAAAATGGACTTAATATCGACTTCTCTTGTACTTTGATATTCCTGAAAAGGCTCATTTCTTACTTTGTAATCTTGTTCTGTCAAATTATTTTATTTACAAATATATGGTGTAGCTTCAAGCCTATGTGTTTAATTTTCTTTAACTGTGGGCCTTTGCTGGTGACAGAAGATAGGGTGGTTGTTTTGTATCTTGACAGTGAATAAACTTGCTGCTAAAATACTTGTCAGGAGGGATTAATAAACTGGGAGTAAATAAGCATACAGGATGAGATTTAAGACTGAATTCGGAATAAATGTAGTTATGGATTTAGAGGCAATTTAAGCCTTTGGGCCCTGTCGAACCACCACTGGGGATAGAACTTCTTGTGGCATCAAACTGGAGAGTAACTTAGTACTTTTGCTGGAGCTTCTGCACTCTTAAGATCTTAAAATAGCGATTAAATACTGGCAGTCGCTGTATATTTTATGTACTCTTTTGTTTGTGGTAGACTTAACCCGCTGTTTTTTATAAGCTTTCTAAATCCAATGGATGGAAAGCAGCAACAGTGGCTCCGCAGTCAGTTTCTGCTCTGTAGAAGATGCTGTATTGAAGAAATAAGTACTCGTTCACATTTTACACACTCTTTACTGGTACTTCATAGTTTATTTGCTGGCAACATTAAAGGAAAGGGACAAGTCTCTTCTGAAGGTTTTAATTGAAGCCTACTAATTTTAGCCTCTGCACCTAAACTGCCGTTGTTATCTTAAGATAATTTAGACTCTTCCTTTCAGGTTTGATGCTGCTGAGCTTCCTGTAACTAATGAATAATCTGTGAGGGTCAAGCGCTGTTACTCAGTTTGAAGTAAAGTTTAGCAAAATAGGCAAGTGTGTTAATGAGTCTTGAGTTTGCAGCGGGGTTTTTATGGTCTCTAACAGGCAGATTATGAAAATGACATGCAGAAACCTTGTATTTACTTGGGGCTTTCCCCCTGGGGGATATGCTTTAGCTAGTCTCTTAATGCAAATGAAACTGTGGTTATTGTAGTTGCTGGTTAATGTGTAAGTAGAGGCAGATTATGATATGTATTACTGTGAGTTTTGTATTTTCCTGCAGTTTCACTGAACTGATAGAAGAGTACAGCAGATACAGCTGGAGAAGAGTCAAAGTACTGGTTTCCACCACCCCCCGTAGCAAATTATTGTAGTAAATATTAGAAAGTCTCTTGGCTGTTTACTGCCTTTCATTTGATGAAATCTGAGCTACTTGTTTGTGCCTGCAGCCGGTCTCTTGCCAGCGCTGGCTCCCGTGACTCAGCGGGCAGCCGCCGCTCTCGCCGCGAAGAATCTCTGCTCTGTTCTCCTGCCGTGATCGAGTTTGGAGCTGCTGGGGAGTTCAGCACAGCGGCGATGGGTCTGCTCTACGGTGACAGACAGCTCTGCTGTACCACAAGTATCTGAAAATACTGCGAAGCTCAAGCAGGAATAAAAAATCTGAACATCAGTCTTCAGAGTAGAGAGTCATAGCTTTCTAAATTACTTTCTAATTATCTGTGAAATACTGCCTGTGCCCAAGGTAAAAATCAAAGCACTTCAACTGTGCTTGTTTGTTAGTTTTTTATCATAAATGTGTCCAATGCAAATTGATTGAATTCACAGTGAAATAATATGCTAAGGAGCAGGAGGCATTTCGGGGTCACTTAGACTAAACGACAGATGTACTGCCTCAGTGGAATAATCTTTGCATTGGGATGAAGTTTTAGATTTATAAAACTTGCAGTTACTTGTAGCTAGTATTTTAAGCAACTCTGTCTCAGCTTAATTTCTGCAAGCATAAAAAGCTACCAAATAACAGCAGCAGCAAAACCTAAGGTGATGCAAAGAGACCCGATTCCACCCTCACTGTTCTGCGTCATTCTCAGTTACGGAGAGTGTAACTGGATTAAATGGTAAGAGCATACCTAAAAGAAACCACCTTTAAAAATCCTTTTACACAAAATGCTGCCCCCAGCCTGTGTAATGTTCAGGCAGAATGCAAGAGCTCATTTTATTCAGATGTTTTGAGGCATAACGATAATGAGTCCAAGGGTTTAAATCTTTCAGCAGTCAGATCTTCAAGAGCATCTGTTGACCTTTCTTAGGTAGTCTTTTCTGCTGATGAAAATAGATGTGGTCAGCTCTCTTACAGGTGCGAGTGGCTTGCTAGCAATTGGTTTTAGCTTCTGGCTAGACTCACTGTTTAGATTTTTCTCTCCAGAAGGTGTTTCCTGTATGAAAATTTCATCGTAATCTGCGTTGTATTAAGAGTTAGGGCTTTGCTGGTTGCTTTTTATTGAGCCTGGTGCTGCTGTTGAGCACTTCTGACCTGTGAGCTTGTACTGGTTTGCATAACGTCAGCCGTGTCTGAGACAGCCATCCATCAGCGAAGGAAGGGGACCTGCTTGGTTGCCTGAAACAGCAGTTGGTTCCTTTTGGTACCTGTTTGCCCCAGTCCAGGTCTGCGCTGTCTCTTCAGAATGACAGCTCCCAAATGAGCTGGAACGCCTGATCCTGTATATAAAAATGTATACGTAGAGAAGTTTCCTTCCTTCCCACCTGTCTTGCTTCATACTTGCCTTATCAGGGTACTACCCTGGAAGATAAGATGAATAACCAAGGGCTGAGCGTGCCTCTCCTGTCTGATGGGGGTGATGTGAAAGTTACTGCAGTGTTACGATGGGCTGTGGGACATGGACGTGTGTGCCGGGAATAAGGTAGACAACTGAGATAATTGCAACACTGAGAAAACGAATGCACTAGTAAATGAACATTGGAAGGAAAGACCTGGCCTTTCAGTCTATGATGAGCATGCAAAGTGCTGTGGAGCTTTCTGCCAGGTGTAGTACGAAAGGCAACTGGCTTAAATGAGAATGAGCCTGTAGTCTTCTCTGAGGCTTTTCTTCTGAAGCTAAAGTTACCATTTAAAAGAAGAAGAAGAAGAAAAAAAAAAAAGACAGCATGTAATAGGTCTGTAATAGTATTACTCACTGTGTGCATCTGACCTGACCTTCATTGTATAGAACTTGGCATTTTGAGCAGAGGAGTCTTAAAGGTTGGAAAGCCAAGCTTGGCTTTTAAGCAAGAGGGTTGTGTAATGTTTTTATTGCACTGAAACAGTAGTGTATGAGAGGAGGAACGCATGAAAAAGCCCATTTTGAATACAATTCTCTTTCGGCTTCTAGTGATGGATGTAGCTCCTCTCATACGAGATCTCTGGAAGCAGAGGAGGGTTACCCTCTCTTGGGGTACTTGCTTCCTGGTCTTCGTAGGGCACGTAATGAGAAGGGTGTGTTACCTCCCTTAATGGAAGCTAAATGTGGTAAGTCCAAGAAAAACTCTTCTTTTTGTGAATAAACCCATTTTACTTGTTGCAGGAAGTATTTGACACAATTCACTGGGACCTGTTTAGCTGCTCGGCTGTACCTCTGCAAACCTGACCTGAGCAGGCTGGTAGCTCGGAGCCGGAGGGGGGGCACGAGGAGGACCACCCGGGGGCACAGACGGGTGTGGGTGAAGCTTGCCGTTGGTTAGCAGAGCGAGTAGCAAGGCTGCAATGTGCTCGCAGCGGCAAGCGCCAGCATGTCCTGTGCGTGTCACCTGGCTTTGATCGGGTAGGTGGGGCTCGGCAGTGAATACCTGGCGCGGAGGCCGCTGCCTGAGAAGCTTTATCTGCAGTTTCTGTCTCGGATCCAGCGCTCTTTGGCGGTAGCTGTGTTAAGAGGCCGTTTTGGTTGTGTCAGAAGAGCGTCAGAGGTGCATGTCGTTCTCCTCACGCTTGTGCAAGCGCCAGTGCCTGGCACACAGGTGACTGGTGCCCGAGGCCAGCTTCTGTCCCTGATGCTGTTCGTTGCAGCATGCAGTGGCAACCGAAGCAGGGTGCAAAGGGAGCCTGTTGGTCCACAGAACATATATAACACGTTGCCTGCAGTGGCAAGGGACCGGTAGTGCCACACAAGGTCCCTTCTGCTCCTCTGTCCTGTGGGCTGTCAGACCAGCGATGCGAGGCCAGGACTGGCCTGACTCCTTGGCTGTAGAAAAGTCTGCGAGCTGTTCTCTCGGTCTCACTGTACTTGTGTAAACTGGGAGAGGAAGGAAGCCTGCCATGTGGAGTCACAGGGTGGCTGAGGCTGGCGGGATCTCGGGAAGTCCTCTGGTCCAACCCCCTGCTCAAGCAGGGCCACCTAGAGCTGGTTGCCCAGGACCATGTCCAGGCGCCTTTTGAATATTTCTAAGGATGGAGACTCTACAACATCCCTGGAAAACCTGTGCCCGTGCTTGGTCGCTTTCACAGTGAAGAACTCCTGATGTTTGGAGGGAACCTCCTGTGTCTCAGTGTGTGCCCATTGCCTCTGGTGCTGTCACTGGGTGTCACTGAAATGAGACTGGCTCCGTCCTGCTTGCGCCCTCCCTTCAGGTATGTACACACATTGATGAGGGCCCTGTTGAGCCTGCTCTTCTCCAGGCTAAACGTTCCCAGCTCCGTCAGCCTTTCTTTGTAGGAGAGATGCTCCAGTCCCTTAATCATCCTTGTGTCCCTTCGTTGGATTCTCTCCAGTATGTCCATGTCTCACTTGCACTGGGGAGCCCAGAATTGGACCCAGCACTCCAGGTGTGGCCTCACCAGTGCTGAGCAGCAGGGCAGGATCACCTCCCTTGACCTGCTGGCAGTGTTTTCCCTGATGCTGCTGGGGATACCGTTAGTCTTCTTTGCTGCAAGGGCACATCTCTGCTTCATCTAAGTTGGATCAGAAAGTGCTGCTTTACACCTGTAAACTTCTGGTAACCTGATGCTTTATTTCAGTTTTGTTGGTCCCCCCCTGTGTTGTCATGTCCGTTCGTGTGTGTGTGTGTGTGTGTCCCGTCTCCCGCCCCTCCCCCCGTGGTTTTGGAAAGATGAAGGAAGAAATTGTAAAAAGTTGTTGGTGTTTTCTTTATTTGTACCCAGGTTTTTCCACATAAGGATGTTTCCCTCCCCATTGTTGCCATCCTTTTGCTCCGCCATGCATTCTCACCCATACCATGTTTCTAGGTGGGAGAACTCTTATCCAACCTCTTAAATACTTTCATTTTCTGTTTTCTAGCAGAAGGGCTGCCATCAGTTCGATTTGGCCTTGCCAGCATAGTGCGATGATTGGGTTTGCTCCAGCCTGGCGTTCACGCCCCAAACCTCTTGGCGTGGCCTGCCGCCTTTGGGGCGGTTGCGTTGCAGATGACACATGACCCACAGCGCATCATGCCCCACCTGTGGGTCCACCTGTGGCAAAGACAGCAGGTCTGTGGGTGTTGGTACGGTGACAGCTTTTGGTAGTGAGAAGAGGACTTTCCGTACCTGAACGTGCTTGTCCTTAATGCCCGAAGCGGTTTAATGCAGGCAGAGGGATGTTCTGCCTGGTGTGGTAACCATAACCCTGCTGGCATGGCTTGGAATGCTGCTGTGCTTCCGACCATCCAGAAGCTGCGGGGAGGTGTGGTGCTTGGAGCAAGGAACCGCCGAGCAAACTGGGCCGGGATTTGCCTTGGTGCTGGGTCTCTCGGTGCCTGCCCTCGAGAGGCAGCGTGTCCCGGTGCAGGCATCGCCCGGCTTGCGGGCAGGGAGCAGCGTGCTGCTCCCCGGGGCTGTAACACCCACGCCGAGATGAGGGCTGCTCTCTTGCTTCACTTGGTATGAATGCCGAGGCCTGCCTTCGCTAACGAGTTTGGAAGACAGAAGGGCAGATAAAGGAGAAGAGGAGATGAGTCACAGAGGAACAACTGGTTCAGAGCAATGTGAGAGAAGCCCAGGGCAGGGTTTGTAGCCGTCAGCGTGCTCCTCTCCTCCTGGCTCCCTTTCTCCGGCATGTGCAGTTCCCTCCCGTCATGGATCGGAGGTCTGGTGACCAGGCACAGCCTCCCATTTCCTGCAGCCGCAGCACCCTCGGCTATCTCGGGGGGTCTCTGGGGGAGGGAGGACACTGCAAATCCATCTCTCCCCTGCCCCGTGCCATGCTTGTGCACCGGGAGCACCCTCAGCAGCTGCTGTGCCTCCAGGCAAGTTACACCAGGCTCCTCTTCGCCTTCGTCCTCCGCTGTGCGGGGTGCGTGACCCGTACACCGGTGCTGCCTGGATGTTGAGAGCCGCCTTTCGTGGGTGTTGGGATGTGGGGAGCTGGCGGCGTGTGCACAGTGTAAAGCCAGCTCCTGTCTGTGGCCAAACAACTGGGGCTGTCTTCATGCACGGGGAAGTCAAAGCAGAATTGCATGCAATGCCATGTGTGATTGTTAAAGAACAAAGTGACGCTGCAGATGGGATTTTCCTCTTGTAAATTGTGTGAGGGTTTGTGCTGGGAGTTGCAGAGGCTGTGGCGGGAAGGAGAAGTTTCCCAGGCTGTGCCTGCCCTTGACGTGCTGGCGGCTGTCAGGGCTGTTTCAGCAGCTGGATGCAAGGTGCAGCTTATGCTCTGCAAAGCTCGAAGTGGTCTAAATCCCGCTGCGTCAGCGCCCGCCTGGGCCCAGATGGCTTCTGCCTGACTCGGCAGTGGCCATGCCCCCGGCTGAGCACGGGCTGTTACGGGGGACGTGGCTGGGGTCGAGTGGAGCCTGGTTCACAGCGTGCGATGCAGCCTGCAAGGAAGCTCCTCAGTGCCTCCAGAAACCCTCCCCTGAATCATTTAAGTCCCCTGCTTTACCCAGATTCCTTCATCCTATCAAAGGCGCCATTGATCTCCCTTCCCCCTGGCACATGCCACAGTCCCCTGCGCCTTGGCTTGGCTCTGTCAATAGTTTGAGCTGTGCTTGATGGATTTCCCATGCAGCTTGTGTTAAGAGCAAGGTGGGGCAGCAGGGACCACAGGGACAGACGGCTGTGGTCGGCGGCTGGACTATGGCTGTTTTCTGTCCTCTCCATGTGCTGAGGTAGGGGCTGTGCAAGGCCTCCGCTTCGGTGCACTCCACCGGGGCGAAGGCACGGAGCAACTCGCGGCTGCGAGGGAGGGTGGCTCTTCCAACCCGGGGAGCAGCCACAGGTAAGGGCAAGGCTGGTGTCTGATGTGGAAGTGGAAGCTGCTTCCCAAGGAGCTTCGTGGAGGAGTACCTGCGAGGGACAACTGGCTGCTGTCTCCCTGGCACGCTACAGGGGAAAGCGGGAAAGGCACGGAGGGGAAAGGAAAGGCAGCCAGCTTGTGCTGTTTGCCTATAAGCTGAGGGCAAGGAGGACAACTCTAGTTTCTAGGTGTTTGCCAGTTTTTTTTGCAACACATTTCTTAATGGAAATAACAATGAAAATTCTTTAAGGGAGTTGTTATCCTTAAGGGCCCAACAGCAAATGTAGCAGTGCGACTACTGTGAACACAGATGCACAATTTGCTTGAAACCCATGAATATAAGCTCCCACTCTGACAAAATCACAGAATGGTAAGGGTTGGAAGGGACTTTAAAGATCATCTGGTTCCAACTCCCCTGCCATGGGCAGAGACACCTTCCACGGACCAGGTTGCTCAGAGCTCCATCCA
>Ga0181612_161754_pt1 | contig 11474 bp, 6 predicted proteins | sample HoacroProtozoa21_FD_119630 | JGI IMG/M metagenome (GOLD analysis project Ga0181612, IMG submission 119630) | Hoatzin crop microbial communities from Cojedes, Venezuel. Combined Assembly of Gp0051906, Gp0051904, Gp0051908
TCGTTGAACTTCATGAGGTTCACATGGGCCCACTTGTCGAGCTTGTCCAGGTCCCTCTGGATGGCATCCCTTCCCTCAGGTGTGTTGACCGCACCACTCAACTTGGTGTCAACTACAAACTTGCTGAGGATACACTCGATCCCACTGTCTGTCTTTGATGAAGATATTAAACAGCACTGGTCCCAGTACGGACTCCTGAGGGACACCACTTGTCACCGGTGTCCATCTGGACATTGAGCCATTGTCAATGCATTCTAGGAATCTCCTGGATGGCCTACAGCTCACCATGCTCACCATGCTACTTTTCCAGCAGATGTTGGGGTGTTTGAAGTCCCCCAGTAGGATGAGAGACTGCAAGCGCAAAGCCTTCTGGAGCTGGAAGAAGAAGGCTTCGTCAGTAGGCCGAAAGGGATTTTATCACAGTGAACCACTGCGTAAGCCATGTTGTTAGGTTTACTTACTCAATAGCTAGAGCACTGAGATCAGCTGATCTGTCTTGAAGTTACCAGTCAGTTCACAGCAGGGCGCGTTCTCTGCTTTCATTGTGGGAGGTTTGTGTTTTTTTCTGAGGATCTGAACAGCATTTGGTTTTACTTTACAAAAGCATCTGATGTTCCTGGTGAGAAAGAACACTTCTTAAATTAGAGGAATATACATGCTACCGGTGTACCAAGTTTTTTTGTGTTGATTTGATGACGGGAGATCAGTGTTGAAGCACATCAAAAACATCAGCTTTGTGCAAAACAGAGGACAGAATGTTACCGCTCTGAACTAAAAAGGGTTTGCTGCCACCTTATGGGTTTGTGAAGTATTTTTCCCTTAAAAGTAATGCAACACTTATGAATAATTCTGAAAATTAGTTTCCTTAATGTATCGATGATCTTGTGAAAGCCTTGCCTGTCCCTAGTCTAAATTTTTAATTTTAATTTTAATTGCATTTTAATGAAAAACATCCTGCCATATTTTTGTCCTATTTAACTGCCTCATCTGGTGCTTCAAAGGTCAATCTTCTAAGTGGATATTAACACCTCACCCCAAATACACATTTTTATATTTTCTTAATTGCAGCTTATGTATATTTTTTTCTATTATGTTGTCCATTAATTATTTTGTGGATATTCTTTTAAGATCTTAAATTACTACTTTTGAAACCCCATTAACAGTCTGGATGACAGACATTTAACTCTACCTGCTATGCTGCTTTACATTAGTAGGCTTGCCTGTTGATGGCTGAAGAAGTTTCCTTCTGTATCTACTGAAGGTATACTGGTCTTCCCATCTACTATGGAGTGCTGTACATAGGGAATGCCCTTCTCTCTGCCCAGGGATCAAGACTGTGCAAAACTTTCTTCATCTTAAAAACAAATACTTGTATTCAATAATAGTGGTTTTCCATACCTTTTAACGTATAAGTAACTGGTCCAGATGAAATCGGAAGTCAGACGAGCTTGGACTTAACATTGTGGACTTTTTAAGTACAAGGGAAGAAAGATCAACTACAAGCAGAATTTGAAATCTTGTATTTCTGAAAGTGTGCTTCCTATCAAAGAAAAAAGCCAAATAATAGTATTGTTTGGGACAGTTATGAGGACATATGGATCTGAATGGGGCAAAGATTGTCTGAAGTTTCTAACCTTAATAAGTCCTGTGTTGTCTTAGATTGAACCAGAAACTTTACAAATTTCTTGGAAATAGAGGTTCCAGAATAGTAAATATGTATATGGTTAGTGCATTCACCTCTTAAGGAAAAGAAAGAAATCCTGTTTCAATAAGTTGTCTAATTTGTTTGAGCAACTGAAATGGCTTCTGAAAAACAGACCATTTCAATATTATCCACGAGCTTCTTGATTGTGTCTCTCACCTAGGATGCAAGAATACTGGAAAGGAACGCAGAACTGCTTCTCCGGTATTGCAATTCACACTTTTGCTCTGTCTAGAAATTCCATGGAAGTAGAAATTGGGAACTTTCTGAATTTAAATATTGCTTTAATTTCTGAAAAAAAAAAAGGGTTCTTTATGCAGCATTTTCTGTTAGGCTATCTTCCTTGAAAAGTTCTTACACAGATTTACTCACAAACAGCTCAGTGATATTACTGGACTTTTCTGCAAATCTGAAAGAAAACGAGGTGGATTGGATTGCAAAAATTTGAATTGCAGGTAACAATTTTTCACTTCAAAAAAAATCTCGCTTTCACTTAAATCTTAATGCTGTACTTTCTCTGACTTGAAATGGCTCGGCAGAGCACATTTAAGAAACGTTATGGAGGTGACAATTTTGCTAAAAGAGTTCTACGAGGAAGATGAACAGTTCAGAAAATGTGAACACCTGGTTTTCCTCTGTTAACTATTCCAGGACGTACCAGTTCCCTCTAGTGGCTGCCGGCGGGTTGGGGATGGCTGCTGATGGTGCTGGGGCAATGCACGCTGCAGCAGCGACTTTTTCCGAAATATCTTTCGGTACCTAACACCTTACTCCCTGCGTGGGGTCCTCACTGAAGCCAAAACCCTAAGCCTTTTCACGCAGCACATCTTCTTCGTGGCAGCAGGTCGTGCCTGCCGAAGGCAGCGGTGTCAGCGAGCATTGGAGGTTGCTGTCTCTGGGGTGAAGCTGCCAAACTCTGCACAGAGTAAGGCCCATACTAAATACACCCAGAGAGGTGAAAGGATCATGGGCTTCACACTAGGTATAGAAATATATTCTTCTATCTGATGCTCTTCCATGTGTTTACCTGGCTACTCATTTAGAGGAAGGTGCAGCAGAGTGGTTGGTTTGTATGCAGCTACACTTCATTTGTATGAATTGCAGGAAACAGGTTTTTTTTTTTCAGGGCATTTAAAAGTATGTATGTCATATGATAAGCCTTATGAATAAAGTTGCAAGCCAGAATAGGACACCACATACGTCACTGTATAGCTCTCATTCCAACAAAATCTCCTTTTGACTTTAAAGAAATCATTATTGTTCCTGTTCTAGCAAAACATGCAGCTATTTACCTCAAAGAAAAACCTTTTTATTTGTGACATAATTTTTTGGTTGTCATTAAACATTTTCTTGTTACTATGCAACCGAAGATAGAATTGCCTGAGTACAAAATGACTAATTCTTCCCTTGCAACTTGGTTCCTTCTTCTCCTAGGCTGTGATTATTTGTGTGTTCAGATAGCAGGCAATCAATGGAGAGTACAGGGGGAGGGGTACAAGGCCATCCTTTTTAAGAAGAGGTACATATGGGGCATATATTAGTCAAGGGAACCTATGCTGGACATCAAACCTAGAATTTCAATTATGAAATTAGGTTTTCATCTTTAAAGGAGAAAGTGGGACAACCAGTTTGCCTAAGAGAAGCATATAATCAGTGTGGACTGGTAGGTACGACTGGCAATGTCCAGCTATCTCAGGTTGTATTCCTGCCTCTCTTTATTCCTTAGCTAGGGGATCACTAGGAAGTGCTGGGGGAGTGCCACCCTAGGTTCCCCTCTGCCTATCTCCCTCCTGAGGACACAGCCTGTAGTGGTACCCAGCCTGCAATATCTGTACTGAGTTTCTGTGTTCTTACAGAGATTTTAGGAGTGACAGAGGTCATCAATACCTTGGTCGTCTCCTAGTCTTAGTAATTATGTTTTTTTTTTCTTTTATTTATTTCCATCTCCCTATTTGCTGTCATTATCATGCATTTGATTTAGCTTTTAAAAGTAAATGAATCTGTCTTTCCATAGATTGCTAACAAAACCAGTGTCAAAAAATGTTACTTTATCTATGTTAGTTCTCTGCATTGAGAACTGCTGGTTGGGGGTATATGTCTAGATTTTTCTTTCTTCTTAAGTTTAAGAAACACTGCTTTGTAGCATAACGACTCTTCCAGGGTGACAGGACCATGCAGTCCCACTGAGTGGTGGGTAGGAAGCTCAGACACTCTGTCCTGCTGAACGTGCTGCTCCACTGTAAAGGTCTGCAGTAATGTTTCTTAATCCTGCATGATTTACAAGCATTAGCTACAAATACAGATCCAGAACAAAGAATTTTACTACTATCTAGTGATATTGATTTAACTGTGATATAAACCTGTTAATTTAGAAATCGTTTTTAGTACGATCAGATGACACAATGACTCAGCAGTTAAACTCCAGCATCTGCTGCAAGAATACCTCCTGGGAGTTTCTAACAAGAACTGGGTTGTTATCAGTTTATAAATTAGTCATGTTGAATAAAGAGGAAGTAACCAGTAAGTAGAGTAGGGAAGCATAGAAAAAATTCCTATAACAAAATAGACAATAACTAAAATGCCAGTAATATTTCCTTTTTCCTACTTCGGCATGACTGTCGAGACAATCAAAAATTCTGGAGAAAGAGACAAAGTGGTTAGGAGCTTTGGATCTTAGAGGATGCTCTAAAATGGCCTAAAACAGCAGACTCTATGTAATATTATAGGCTAGAGGTCTGGTTTATCTCTAAAGGCTTAGGAGATTTTTCTGCTGATGCTGAATGAAGGACTGGACACAAAGAATGGATGTATTCATTGCAAAGAAGAAATTTATTAAGCGCTATTAACAGTGACTTACCAGTTTCTGCCATTAGCTGTTACTCCTCTTCAGCTTCCCGTGATAGCTGTTACAGTATGAGGATTTACTCTGCAGCAAGGTTAAACTATGGAAAAGGGAGTTTTTTTTGAGGGGGGGATACTTTCCCTTAAAGTTCCTCCGCAAGAGGGTGCAAACCAAATGACATGTTGAGGTGCAGAATTTGTATGCGTGGGTGGGGAGCCGGGTATCTAGTCAGGGAATTTCAGATAAAGCAATATGATGAAACCGTGGGAGTACAGAGAAAGGTAGCGTGGGTGGAAATCAACTAAAATGACATCCTGAGGGTCGATAAACCGCATGTGATCTGATTTTGTTATGTCTAACCTTAAGATGTGAATGTGGCCTTCAGTGCGCTCTGAGCAGGGGTGGGAGGAACCTGGGTGATTCCCGTACACTTGTGGGGATCCAGCCTGGCTCTTCAGTGGCCAACAGAAGGGCTGCGGCTTTGGCCCGACTGGCAGCAGTGCGAAAGCTTTGTAAACTGTCAGTGTGTATATTGGTCACTTGCGTTTCGATGGCAAAACTCAGAAATAGCATGAAAACTACCTGTAGTAAAGAATTTAGAAACCAAATGTGAGGAGAGAGTCACTAATCTTTGTGGTTATGTGCTCTTGGTCTTTGGATTTGGAAGTTTCTGGTAGGTATCAGGAATGTCAAAGTCTAAATGTTGATCCTTATTTAGGGGAAGAGTAGGAGCACTGGAGCAGAGGATTTCCTGGACAGATACATTTCTTCTTATGAACACACACTGAGAAGCTCAGAAGTTGTAAAGCCAGAGGTTCTGAAGAGCACTGAATTACCTGCAGATGGTAGGCTCCTGCAGATAAATACCCAGAAATTTTCTAAAGTGGTAACATATTCCACAGGTATGAATTAGCCCTGGTCATACTACATGTGATGTTTCTAAGAAGCCCATGTACTTCAAAATTATCTGGAGTTGACTGCATCTTGAATACATTGAAGTGCATCTTAAAAATCTAAACAGAGGCAAAAAAAGTCCTGAAAACTTTGCCTGGAAAAAAATTCCGTGTGGAAACAGAGGACATGCCCAAGGCAAAACTGTATGCATGACAACTTTGGAAGAGACTGCCTCAGACTCAGAAAAATGGTTTATGAACTTCCATGAAGTGAACAGTACTTATTAGATTCAGAGATGCCATTTTCGTGTACAGTAAAAGCAACATTAATGAAGAAATGAGAATTTACATAAAGAATTTATTTCCTGAAAGCTGCTGAATCGGTCATAAAAACATCTAAAACTCATATAGACAAAAAATACATTTCAACACCAAATGCAATAGAAGAAAAATTGGGTTCAGAGCCGTTTTCTGATCAGGCTTTTGTATCCTGAGTGTTAATAGTGAAATGCCATGTGCTATTTTCTGAATCAAACCGTCACAGTGTTTGTTAAGTATACTCGCAAATTTACTGAAAAATCTATAAAATATTAGCATCTGCAAAATGTAACACAAATTGTGTATTGATTTGCTGGAGCACTTAAAGTGAATAAGGAGAGAAAACATAGCCATAATTTAAGATAATGTTAATATATTTACATATATTAATTTTTCCTAAATGCAGTTGACCTTATAAGGAAATAGTCATCAGCTGTACTATTTTTCATTTAGCTTTTGGTATTGAATAGTATTCCTGTTTGTTAGACTAAACACGTGTATTTGATTTTTTATCACATGCAGTGCTAGACACCTTCAAAAACATCCAGTATTACTTTTCATGGCGTCTTTAGTAGAAGTGTGTTAGAGGAACAGAATTCAGAAATACTATTTTTTCTAATTTTAAAGCAATATCCTGAAATTTCTCTGAGAGGCTGACAGTAGTCAAAATAGTTATGCTTTTACATTAGTCACAGCTTAACAATTCTGTTTAATAAATGGGAAATGAGTTTTCTGCGAAAAAGAGGAAGCGCCTTTGGTTTATATAGCATGACCTTGTCTGAGGGGAGAGGCAGTTGCTCATTTAGAACTGAAGGAGAACATGTTCTGTGTCTGAAAAGCCAATACAGAAAATAGATACAGCAAATCATGTGCCTGCATCGTTGCTGAAGGTAACGCTTTTCAGAATATTTCTTCAGGAAATAGAAACAAGAAAGCAGATACTACTGATTGAAGTATATTACTTACTTAAAAAAATCAAAAGACATATCTTCATTGCAGCAAGCTGCGAGAACTAAAATATTTTTTAATTATGTGTTTGCATTACCGTAATGCCCAGAGATGTTCTGAACAGGTTGGGGGTTGTATTGGACAAACAGGAAAAGACTTTTCATTGCCATAAAATGCTTTGTATCATAGTTTAAAGGGCTAATGAAATGAGGAAACTAATGTGTTAAAGGAAAGAGTGACACTAATACCAGTGTGTTTATCTGTTTTATGAAGGTGCTATGAAGTTCATTATTATGTGTAAAATTTTACGCGTGGTTTACTGGGTACATTGATGTTATTACACGGCTACTGTAGTCTTTCACAAGGTTGGTGCCAAGATGCTTAGACACAGGTCTGGTATCCTTGGCTGAATCATATTCTTCGATGTATGCTGCTAAAAAGCACTGTTGCAGCAGTGTGTGTAGTGCAGTTCTCGATAGTTGGTGCTGGCTGATGCTCTGGCCTGAGTCAGCTTCTTGCCCGTGCTCCAGCTGCACGTCCCTGCCCGAGCTGGTGGAGGTAAAAGCGAAGAGTGACAGGGGAGGGAGCGGTGGCTGCCCCGGTCCTGCCGCCCGTCCCATCCCACAGCCGGGCCAAGGCTGATGGCTTGGTCCTCTTCAAGCTTTGGTGCACTCCTCAGGCCCACAGTTCTCCAGTCGAGTTTTTCTGGAAGAAAGATTTCCAGCCACGTAAAACCCACTGTGTGGAGGTAAGAGAATAGTTTACTGGCCTTGATCCCTCTTCTCTTGCTTTTTTGTTGTGTTTTTGATGAAAGACAGAGCAGTAAATCTGGTGTGGGATTTTGAAAGGTGTAGAATCTGGTGCAACTTAATGATTTCACACTCAATTACTCTCTCCCACGGTGACTTCCTCTCACCTCCCAATTGCAAGAAGTGGGTATAAATGGCATTGGACACAAAATTGCATCTTCATTGCTGATTTTGGTAAGAAGTTTTAGAATGGCACAGTGACAGAACGATTATTTTCTAATTGGAATAACTGGCCTGGGTGCAAGGTAGTAGGAAAGTAATCTCCTTTCTGACAGACTGTCAGAAGTTTCTCAAGCCAAGAAAAAGGAAGCTAGATGAAAGAGAGAGGAAAAAAAAATTACAGTGTGTTCTTTAAAGTCTCTGACACTGAGAAGGTAACCAGCTCCTGATTTTTCTGTCCCTTCCTTGGTTTAAATTTATATTTAAAGCCATTATTAAAAAAAAAAAAAAACAACCACAATTGATGTTTAATTGGCATTCAGATTCTGCAAATTTGATGGAGGCAAGATACCTATTCATGTGCTCCTGCCTCCAAAAGTATCTGAAGAACTGGATGTCATATGATAAAAGGTGCGTTCAGCAATTTGTCACAAAATGCTAGAATTGCTCTCAAAAAACCAAGATGTTCTTTCTTTCCTAACAGCAGTCACTTCCTTCATGTTTTCCAAAGCACTTAGAACCTTTTCTTCAACTCATAGTCATAATTAATAGAAAAAATCCTGGCTTCTCAATTTGTTTGCAGATCAGTTGTTTTTCATGACATACCTAAGACTTAAGGTAACCATTTTATTGTTTTACTCTGCTACAAGTATATTGATGGTGGTTTTGGCCCATTTATCCTTCAAAAAAAAATTTATTCCAAAATAAACTCACAAAAATGGAAGAGTGTATTTATATTTACTTACATTTAAAAAGAAAAGGAATATTAAAAAATAATAGAATTTTAGAATATGTTTATTCGTATTGCATGAGTGCTACCACTGACATAAGTGGAGCTACTGGAGAAGTAAAGCACTGTTAAGCATTAGCAAAGACATCAAAATCGTTCCCTGAATGTATGGAAAATACACAGAGTCCTATAATCACTCGGTTTCTGGTAATGGCTCTGTATATGGAACAATCGGTGTTTAGTTATTTTATCATAGTTTTGAGCAGCACAGGATGACAATGCTGAAATCTCCCACATCTATATTTGGACCACACTTCCTTCTTTCAAATGTCACTATGTATTTTTAGATATAAAGAAAGGGGGATCTATATTCTTTCAACATATTGCCAAACATGTGATGTTTAAACAGAAGACTGTGCATGCCCTTTTTAAATTGATCTTAAATGTAGTTATGCTTCTCTGCCAGTTCCTTCTGTGGAAAGGAGTGTTGGAGTCTAAGGACTTGGCCTCCATACAGGAAATATCTGTCTTGCGTCCAAGGCTTGGCCTTCCCACGGAGGAGATACCCCTGGACGTGCACACCTTGGCTCCAGAGGTGCAGCCTGCGCTGAGATTGTGCTGCATGTGCTTGCTCTGCACGTGTGCACGTTGTGTAAGCACTGAGTCCAGCGTCACTCAGCTTGTAATGTAGACTGAGTAGCTGGAACTGCATAGGCACATATAGGCAATATATAGGTGTACATGCATAGAATACATATGCACATCCACATATGTATGTACAGTGCAGGATGCCTAGGTCCCTATGACTTTGAAAGTAGCTTTGGATGGAAAGTATGAATCCTCTTTTTCTCTTCTGTGCTTACCCTCAATGATCAGGAGCTTTCTCCTCATGGCCTAAGAAGGAAGAAGGGCTATGCATTTACCTGAAAAAAAAGTCCTCTTAGTAGGAGAAGAGGTTATGGTAAGATTGGATGCTAAACATCTAATTTAAAAATAAAATTTGCTGTAGCTTGAAGAAGCTCTTCTGCTTTCATGTATTTGAATTCCAAAATGGTTTTCTTTCCTTTCTATTATTGTTTAGACTAATTTCTTGTATCTTGGCCATGTTTTTATCAGTAGCTTTTTCCATAAGATGGTCTCTATGTCATGTCCGAATGACTCACTATAGTTTTGGGATCTTTGTGACCCTTTTCCCTTTAACTTCCCCCAACACAGAATGCTTCTCCATTTGTCTTACTTATCTGAGAACATGTAAAAGAATATGATGCCATGTTCTTAATAATACTAAGGCTGCTGGGTGGAAGGTAATAAAAGGACAAGATCGAAAAGTGAAAGAGGTAGCATATATATATGGTAGCATATATAATATAAAGTGTATATATATATATATATACACAATACAAGGTAGCAACAGCTAGAAGAATAAAGTGTTTATTAAATGCAAAGCTGCTGCCTGACACAATATAATAGTATCACAATGAACTATGAACATATACACAAGACAGGTTTATCTTATAGGTTGCAGATTTTAATGTCACGATTTTACTTTGGTTTCATTTTACACTAAGTTTTCATAAATAGAGGTATGAATAATTTCCTTATGTAAAACATTTAGCCTGGCACTTGCAAGTCATTCTCTTTTCTGACAGAATACAAATTTTTCTTTATTCTTTATATTTTTATGTACCTTGTTGAATCATTCTCAGAATTCTCAGGGGCTCGGTTTGCTAGGTCCTGAGCTTGTTGCATGTTCATTCTACCCAATGTGGAAACCAATGGTCATTTTTCAGTGCTGTGAATGCTCTAACCACAATAGAATAACAGTTTGCTGATCAGATGTCACTCTTCTGTTAATAAATGAGTAATCATCCATGCCAGTTTTATCACTAGAGCTTAAAAGCAGTGTGTATGTTTGTGCTAACTTGTGGCTTTCTTTGGTCTGCCGCATTCACATCATTCTGCACTTTTATAAATCACAATTTTATAAATCACTACTAAACACTCCCATTCGCTTTTTTGAAATTAATATGCTCGTAGTTATATTTCTAAGTTTGGAAATGCCCCATTGTTTTCTCTAGATTGACTACGTGGCCTTTTTCTTCTTTCTTATCACATCATTTCTTCTGCCACCCAATATGTTGATTTATAGTTACTTATTTTCTTTTTCCCCTTCTTCTGAACAGTCCTACTGAGAATAAGAATGAACTCAACTAATGGCTTTTCAGAAATGACTCAGTTTTCTCCCCTCCTTAATACATCTGGTTTACTGCTATAATTTTTTCTGTCTCCTCAATTTTCTCACCTGCTTATGACACAGAATCAGAGAGAGGTGGCAGGGGTGGCTTTTGTCACTTTTTCAGTGTCCTGGTTCTGGCACATTCATTGGAAGTTATTTTTGCAACTGCAGATATCACAGTAGTGCTCCTTCATTTTTTGCTTTTTCCATTCTGACTAAGTTTTAGGAAAAAAGGGTAAAGAGAATATCCTGGCTCAAAAGTACATAAAGAATCTGCTGATGGAGGGAAGATCCCCTGTTAGAATGGCTAAGCCAATTTAATGTCTCCTGAAACAGGTAGGTCTGAGGATATGATCCCATGCTGGCAAAATTTCATTTGCAGAGTGTTATGTTGACAAAAATTGAAACTAGAGTGAAAGCACTGGTCTAAGACGTTTGAGGTATAAAGTCTCTGGGGTAAAAAGTTGTATATATTATTTTTCATGTGTGGGCACTTGAACATCATGTGAATGAGAGTGACTCAGAGCTGTCTTGAATTTCCTGAATTGAATAAAATACCATCACATTACCAGTAATAGATGCCAGACATTTTTGGTAAACTTAGTTTATATATTCTGTGTTGAGGCATGTGTTAATGTAAATTCTTGTTAGATGGCAAGTGTTGTTTGTAGAAGAGTAATATTGTTTGGAGGTCTGCAGGCTTGATAATTAGGATAGTTGAGATTAAATGAATATAGTCACTGTGTTAAAACCATGATGTGCAGCTTCTAAATAACACCATTTCTAATAATGAGACATACTTGTCTAATAAAATTAAATAGCCAGGGGAATTTTCAA
>Ga0181612_170686_pt1 | contig 11474 bp, 7 predicted proteins | sample HoacroProtozoa21_FD_119630 | JGI IMG/M metagenome (GOLD analysis project Ga0181612, IMG submission 119630) | Hoatzin crop microbial communities from Cojedes, Venezuel. Combined Assembly of Gp0051906, Gp0051904, Gp0051908
GTCATTTCTCTCAGCCTATTTACTTACCAACACGGCGCGGCTCCCTGCAGGACATGTGTGCCCTCTATTAATTCCCAGGTCTATTGCATCTCACTGGCAAGTCTTTTTTCTCAACTCCCAGCATATATTTTTTTCCTCTCCCTTTAGTTCTGATTACGCCTGACTGTGTCATACTAAATTCCTGTCCTTGGTATTTACAGCCTGCAAATATTTGTAGACTTACCACATCGCCTGTGAGCCACCACTTCACCAAGCTCTGTGTATTTTTTTCTCCATTAATCAGTTTCTCCAGTCCCTCTATTTCTGATGCTTTTTCCTGTAGAGTTTACAGGTATTTTTTTGTTTTTAAAAGACAGCAGTGGGAAGTTTAATTATCTTTCATTTAAAGAAGGTCAACAGCTGGATGAAAATAAAGGCATATTGAGGAGGATTTAAGGTAGACTTATATTTGAGCTAACCAACTCTAAACTTTGTGTTTATTTGATTTATCACATTTGTTTGGATGACTAGAGTTTTATTGAAACCCTGGCATTCTCTTTTGCCAAACACATAATTCACTGTCTTGGATAAACCCACTGACTTGCATGAAGGCACCTGGCCATGCAGGTAAATGTGTGTGCAGACAGCTGTACGGTTGCAGCCTCAGGACGAGACCTTCAGAGGTACCTGGGAACCCAGTCTGAACCCTTTGCCAGAGAGGTGGGGTCTGTTCAGCCAAAATGTGGGGCCTGGGGAGGGGGGACCTCAGCCCCATCTGAAATACCGATCGCAGGCAGCAATTTAGGAGCAGGCTGCTGGGTCAGCGGTCAGCTGAGAAGGTCGGTACCTGCAGCAGCCACTCTGTCTCTGTATCTCCCCTACATTACCCCATGGCCAATGCGCAAACAGGCATCTGAGCAAAGAGAATCGCGTTGCAACATCCTGTGAATACACCCCACGTCTCTCCAACCTTTGCCACCAGATGCTGCGTGGTTGGCTGTGGCACAAATAGTACTTTACTCTGCTAAAGATCCCACTGGAATCTCGCCACACTTACTAAGGCTTAGTGGGAATTGAAAGAGAAAAAAATAATCCCCAGACAGTTTAAATAAGGTTTGATTATTCATGGGAGCAGCAGGGGAATGTCAAAATTCTCCTGGGTTTGTTTGGAGCGTCTCGCATTACCCCAGACTGCTGTTTTCCAACTGCCCCCTTTGCTTGCATGCCCGTAAACCCAGACTGTAACTTTAGATAAGTGAAATTCCTGCACAGACGATGAAGAATCAGAGGACAATTTGCGGCTGCCCTCTGTCTGGTGTATTTTGGGTACCTGGTGGAGTTTGGCTCCTTCTAGATCCTGGGAAAAAGGTTAAACTCTGCACCTTCTGCCCGACTCTCTCCAGCAGAGGCTATTCCCTTTGCGTCTGTGCAACACAGGGGCTGGAGAGAATGAGGTCTGTAGTTTTATTCTAGCTGTATTAGGGCTTATTTTTATTCACATGAATGACAGGCAAGCTGTAGGGGTGCCGCTGATCTCCCTTCAGCTGCAGTGTTTCCATTAAGGCTGTTTTACCATTCAAAGGCAAACAAAAGCAACCTAAACAAACACAAGATAAAGGTAATGAAATAAGTGTTTTAAAAATGATAGCTAGTTGTCTGTGCAACAATTTGCATGGTCTTGTGGTTTAGGCCTGTTTTATGGTCCTTGTAATATCATGAAATGTATGGCGTGCTTTCAGTGGTTTTTCTAGCTCTTGAAATAGTTGATACACAGTGTTCTGTCAAAAAACCTCATAGCAAGGATTTTTAATATTACCTGAATTGAATTCAATACAATCACCTCACTCTAGAATGATTTCGTTAACGCTGTAAAAGCGGGCAAAACAAATTTCTATCTAAAATTCATCATAACTCATACCAAGAAAAGGCAAGAATGCCTTCTGGCTGATCTGATTAACAGTCAATACATCATATATTGATACCAGCATCCTAAAAACATTTTACTTTTCCCTAGGTAATTTGAGTTAGTAACTAGAAGGATCACCCAACTCAGAAATTAATTCTAAAAAATAAACATAATTAACTGCTGAACCCATTTTTTTTCCTTTGTTTTGTTTCAGAAACTAAGGTCTAAGTTCTGGTTTAAAAGATATTCATATTTTGAGTAAGGTTAGCAGGTTTTACCCCCATAAAACAGTGCTTTGAGAAAGAATCCAAACACTCTAGACCAAACTTCTGTTTATATAAATCAGCTCAACCAGCTCCCCTCAACAATACAGCACTTGTCAATGTGATAGCGCCGTCCACTTTCCATTAATACACAGCTATCAGCTGGTGAGTCACTGTATAAAGCATTTAACAACTGTTCTCATAAATACCGTACACCATCTGTTAACTGAATCAAAAAGGCTATGTGCCAATTTTACTTTTGGATAGAAAGCTCTGTTTTAAAATTACTCCAGCAGTCTCAGGGCGTACAGATATTGTAAAAAATGAGTATAGAGACATGTCATTTCACCCAATTCCCAAAGAGCACAGCTGAGAAAGAAAATATTTTTATCCAGTGGGATACTTTGACATTTCACCATTTGTTCTCATTGCTAGACAGAACTACAGGACTTGAAATTTTCATTATTCATGGCAGGAAATATTAACCTTACTTTTTTTTATATTCTTAGGGAAGATGTCTACATTAGATTTCTTAGTAATTTATATGAAAATGAAGTGTTCTGACATGCCCAAAATACAAAAAAAAAGTTTTTATCTGAGTTTGCTGGAGTGACCTGAGATACTTCGCTTCAGAGCAGTTCAGCTTAAGATTCCACGCGGTGACAATGGCGCGTCACCTTACAGGAATGCTAGCTCGTGACATTGTCCCATCCCTCAGGCTCACTGCAGGGGGGTTTGGTTAGATGACCTCTAAGGTCCCTTCCAACCCAAAGCATTCTATGATTCTATGATTCTATGAAATTATGCGAGAGTTAAGAGAGGAAGCTTTGGACATTGCCACTGCATTTGCAACGATTGCACATTGAAATTCAGTTTCTCTAAAACTCAGATAACTCAAGATACTATGAAGTTTATTGTCCTGATAGAGAAGGTAAGGACATTTTAGTGGGAAAGGGTTTAAATGCCTAAAAGATGTATCAATTAGTCTAATGAAATGTACTTGTCATAACACACTTTGCTGCTGCTACCTATACATTTTTCAGTTTTCATTTTTCAGCTATAAACAAATTATTATCTACCCCTTTTCACCAAAGCTGCCTCCAGTCAATTATAGAGGCCAAACTTCGACTGGTTACACTCCAGAGTTGATAGTGGGAGCGAAGGAATAGCGGAGGTGATGGAGGGACTGAAAGTGACTGAAATATCACATGGGGAGACGGAGGTGAAGCTGCATTACAGTGTGAGGGCCCAAGGGAGTTGATCTGCAAGAGATAAACAGGAATAAATCAATATTTAGAGTGTAAAAATAAAATCCTACCAAATGACGTCTATCTCCTTTTCTCAAGTGAATGCTAGAAAAAACATTCAGAGAGGTTTCTCTGGGCACAGTTTTAGAACAAGGGCTACAAACTCCAGAGAGAGGAGAACATAAGTCTGTCCTACTCAGAGGTAACTGTGACCTTCAAAGAGCAAATACTGCCTTCTATAAGCAAGCAGAAAACTTTACGTCCTAACTGTCCCTGTTTCTCCATCCTCATGCTGTCAACTGGCTACAGCACTATCCCATTTCTACAGATCTGATTGACATGGAACAAGGTATTTGACAGACTGATATCTAAAAGCCTTCCATATCCCCCAAACATAAATGTTGGCCTTGAGATGTTGACCTCATCAGGTTTGAACAATTTCGCAAGGCAGTGGCACTGTTTACCAAAACCAGATGTTTTAAGAAGAAATATTGAAGTATTGAAAACTCACAATTAACCCTGCAAAGAAATATAAAATGGAAGCCAAAGTGACAGATGCTCTGTTGCTGGTGGTCAGATCTTTAATTATAAAACTCCGGGCAGCAACATTCCTGGGTGTTTCTTTTCTGCACTGCTCTTGATGTTTGCGCTTTTCTGATCCACAAAAGCAACAATATACATTCTGGCTTACTTGAGATTTGTGGCTATAGAATGAATACAAGGTCTGAGAGATCATACTGTGAAACTATGAACAAAAAGGACAGCCATTTTGTTCTCAGACAATTTTTGCACAGGGTAAAGCTCTTCGAAATGAAAGTAGGGGAGGATACAGAAGAGCAAAATGCCCTGTTTCTTCCCTGTCTGATCACAGTAGTCATACTGAAAGCAGAGGTGAGATAAAGTGAATGCATGGGGTCTACCAAAGCAGGCCCAACATCTGTGAGGTCCATACTGCAGCAGTTCTCCACCACCTCTGGACAGCTTATATTTTAATACTTTATATTCTGTGATCTACTATTATTCATTATCTCATTCAATATAGTGTTTCTGCTTCTTACAGCAACAGCTTCTGTATCTAGCAGAAACACTCTGGAAAGCAATTGTATTAAAAAAAATCACTTGACTCAATTGCATTTCTGAAGTTCTATTTCCATTCATCTCCTCCTTGATCTTCTCTGTCCCAGAGCAAATGAGTCACTGTCCCCTGTGATGTCTCCACATAACAGTGTCTGCACAACAGAACAGCTCTGACCCTTCAGCCTCCTTGCCAACCTAGACCTTCCTGGGAACAGACTTTCAGCTTGGTGCTCAGCTTCCTACAAGCCCCACTCACAGAGCAAGAGCTCAGTTGCCGTCTGGAGTTTAATCACTGAGCCTCAGCTTGCTGCTCGCATGCTCCCTCAAGAACAAAGGCCTCAGCCACACATCTTCGTTCTTAGAGCTGGACTTCCAGTCCTATCACTGAATCAAACAAAACTTGAAATTCTTGAGTCTGGCTGTAAAATTAAAATCTCCTTGTTCTATGAGTATTTCAAGAACACTGAATGTGCCAGATCAATGTCAGTCTCATCACCAGTGTGCATACTGTGAGCAACATGTGTCCTCGCCATGCTCTGGGCAGAGTTGAACTACCTCTCCCTTTGAGCCAAGAAAAAGAAGGGAAAGTGTATGCCTTAGGAGTGTACCAGCCCTTGTTTCATGTACTATGCTTGCCAAGATCATACAGCTTTCTGCTTTTGGCACAGAGTGTGGCATGCTCTTCTCTTCTTGGCAAGTGGATGCATCTTGGTGATGGCACATTTCAGGCTTGTGTCTGCTTGCAATATACAGGGAAAAACATATTGCCCCATCACCCTTCATAACTACTGGAGGAAGAACAATCTTAATTTTCCTGCCAGACGAGCATACTTAGGGAGAGATCACAGGCTCACAGAAATGTCGGTTGGAAGCGACCTTTTGAGGTTCAACCTGCAGCTCAAAGCAGGACTACTGCCAGTAGTAGGTCAGGTCAGCCATGCTTTTTCTAGCTGAGTTTTCAAGAACCCATTTCAAGGATGGAGATTCCATCACCACGCTCAGCAACATCTTCCAGCAATCATTAGTGTCCCAAACAGTTTCCCTCAAGACACAACTCATGGCAATTTCCTCTTCTGCCACTGAGCACACCCCACTTCCAAGAACTATTTGATTCCATAGTCTTTGTAATACCCCTTTGCAGAGTTGTAGGCTGCTATTTGATCACCTCCTGGCCTCCTCTTCATCCAGACGCCTTGACGTCTCCTTTAGGTAATGTGCTTTACACCCAAAATTGGTATTCCAGATGTCACCTCTCCAGTGCCAAGCAGAAGGAATAATATGCTGGCCATAATGAAGTCAAGGAAGCACTTTGCCTCATTTGTGGTGACAGCACTCTGTTGGTTCATATTCAGCCTGGCCTCTAGACCCTCAGGTCATTTTCACTGGGTAGCCAGGCTGCTGCTCAGTCAGTTGTTTCCAGCCCGTACTGGTGCAGGGGCTATTCTGGCACACACATGGGGCTTTGCCCTTCTCCTTGCCAAAGAAGTGGGGAGTTCATAGCATTTCTGTTGGCCCAGTCCTCACATTTCTCAAGATGACACTGAACTGAAGCAAACCAGTCAACATCAGCTGTTCGCACCTGGTTTGCAAGCTTGCTAAGGATGTACTTGGTGTTATTGAGGTAGTTATGAACATGTTGAATACAGGCCCCATGTCAACCCTATGCTGCTCTGTGTGCAGCTGAGCATCAAGCCACCACTGATTACTCCTGATGAGCCCAATGGTGCAGCCAAGTTTCAAGCAGTCTGACAGTCTGCTCTTCCAGCCCATAACCATGTCCTCAGCTTCTGAGTGAGAATGCCATGGGTGTCAAAAGCCTCACTGAAGTCAAGCTATAGCACATCCATCATGTTCCTCTTGTCCAAAAAGAGAGGTGATAGCTGGACACAATGATATGGGCTTAAGAGTGGAGAATCTGTACTACACTGCCAGTACAGTTTTTCTGAACAAGACACTTCAGGCACTAGAGGCAACATAACTGTGTTAACACAGTGTTTCCTAAAAGCTAAATGGCTCTGCTAGTCTCAGGGACTTTGGAGCAGGGAAAGACACTAATATGACCATTTTGCTGCTGATGCCTTCATTAGCTTAGCTCTCCTTTGGCTCCAGCACTGTGCTGCGTAAGCATATGCAAAAAGTGAGTATCAGCTTTTCACTTCACCTCCAATTTGCATATTGTGAAGTTTTGTGTGAGTCATTTTAGAGCCAATTTTCTATATTGAACCTGCAGTGCTAACCACAGACTTCAACTAGAGTTACGGAGGCTTGTTATCTCTGTAACTTGTTGCTTGTTATCTCTGTAACTTGTTGCTTGTTATCTCTTATGGATGAGCAGAAAATAAAAGTTTAAAAAGATACGTAAGCTGGCTAATAATTTGAACAGTTTAAAATCCTCTGAAACTCTATGCTGCCAACAAAACGAAAAAAACTGAGATGAAAATTAAACCCCCCCAAATTTAACCAGAAGAGATCTATTTCCCAGAAGAGTGAACTTGGTGCTTTAGCTTTCAGTCCATACAATATTGTAGAAGAGGGACTCTAAAAGCATCTACAGAGACTTTTATATCTTTATAAATGTGCCGTGTCCTTATCTTCAGATCACATCCTCAGTGACACCCATGCAGGAGTCTGAACATCAATGACGAGAACATAATATGGAGATTCAGGTGTTTCGTGACGGTGGCTGAAGGTCTGATGTGTCATGTGGAAAGGGGAGAGATGGGCTTGATTGTAGGGGTCCTTGGTGAATTTGAAGGACTGGCATTCAAGAAGAGGAATAAGATGAAATTACATAGAGAAGCTAATGATGGACCCTGAGGTGGATCTCCTTGATACTACACATTCAGGGACAGTCAAAGTCATTTGAGTGTACTACTTGTACATGTGTACATGCTTGAATGCTGTAGTTTTTTTCATGAAGTATAACCTTAACCTGGAACGCAAAAGTGTGAGTCAGAATGCATTAAAATCCATGATACATTATTTGAACTTTACAATCATGTTGAAGAACTTCATTACCAATATACACTCAAATTTTGTTCCAGTTGTATTTTCAATAATATTACTGCAGGCTGCTTTTGTCAATAAAGTGGTCTTTATGGAATCCAATAGATGGTAAAATAGAAATGGCATCATCGTTAACTTCGCCTTTCCTAGCAAGTAGGGAACATACTGTGCACAACGCTTTCCAGTGTCCTCACAGCATAAGAGCACAGAACATGCAAGCAATTTTTTCCTTCAGCTAGAGAAAGCATTTCAAGAGAAGACAGTGCACATTGTCACACTGGTGTTACAATCAGACTGGGGTGGTCATAAGAATAAGCAATGCTATTGAGTGAGAGAGAAAAGCTGCTTTGTTCCTAACGTATTTCCGTTTTATTTGCCAGAATGCCGCAGTAAGCTCAAACTTCCTCTGTATTTCTTTGAAGTAATGTTGTCAGCAATGGCTACTGCAGTCATCTTTTACCATGCAAGACTTTGTACCTAGCTTGTACAAGCTAGTACTATTTTTATTTGAATATGTATGAATTACTGGTGTATGCAGTGCCGACAACATCATCATTCCAATGTGTGCCTCACTTCACTGAGGTGATACTGAAATATTCAAGAAATGGCTAACAGTTGGGCATGCAGAATTTGTTACAAAGTACAGAGCACTAAGATGATCACTAAATATGAAGAGAAAATTTTTAAAAAGTATCAAAAAAACCCAATGGGTTGTCCAGTATGAAGCTTAAAACTGTAGACCACTGACCTTATTACAGTACAATTCAGAGCTCTTCGTAATGTGTTATCTCATGTACAGAGTAACGTCTATCAGACACAGCCTATTACTTATATTAAAAGGGTGCACAAATAAAAAGGGGATGATCAGAGAAATGAGGAGTGAGAGATATTCAGTTCTCACTTAGGTATACAACGGGCAGTAACCACAGTAGTCTACTTGGTAATCCAGTTGCCCTTATTAACTGCAAGACTGCTGCAAGCTCCAGTCTCCTGAAATAGCCTCCTACAGCCTCATTATACTAAAAGCCACCTGCTAAATTTGTAGAAAATGTAGATGTTTTATCATCTTTAAACATAGTGCCGAGCTGCTTCCCATGTACTATCCCTCTCTTGCTCTCTGAGATGTCTTTGTAGGATTTCTATAGTCCCGGTATTAGATGTATGTACAATAACAAAGATTTGATATCTTTGAGATATCACTAATTCTTTAATGTGTCAACCAAGAAGCCTTGGAGAAAAGACAATGGATACATGAGAAATGCAGAAAGTAAAAAGCAGAGTCCAGCTTGAGTAAAAAAGACGAATACTCTGATTTAAATGGGATGTATCGCACCAGTATGAGATGAGGCCAAAATATTTCACTTTGGAGATAAGAGTGGTAGGCTCAGCTTTAAAAGAGTATGGAAAGAGACAGCTAGATCCTTAGTCTACGAAACAGATTTTCTGGGTCTAATTCTCTTCCCACTGGAGAATTACAAACACGAAAGAAGCATTCAGCCCAGATTCTATGATGTCTGCTCAAGAGAATGTCTTTTGATGAGGCACCAAGAAGAGATCGCACGCACAGTATCGCAACACATACCGATCCTGTGAGCATGCAGCATTAATCTTTTCTTACATAGGGCGGCACAAGATACCCATCCCTGGAGACGCTGTTCTCACCACGCATCTCTTCTGGTATAGCAAGCCTGCAACCACTGCCGTGCTGTTTAGTTCAACTTGTCATATGTAGCACAAGGTTCAGTGAGAGCCTCAAGTGTTGTCCACTGAGTAATTTGCCATAGGTACAAGAGCACCACCTTGTGATACCTGAATCACGGTGGGACAACTGGAGAAGGAGAGTGGCAGGAGCGAGCGAGCTCCTGCCAATCCCTGAGAGTCCTCCATCCCTAGAACACTCAGCAACATGCAGACCTCGATGGCCTCCTTTCTCATTGCTTACTGCCTTAGAAATACGAAAGACGACAAATAGGGAACAACGTGCCACTGATACCTGAGTTGGGGGCAGAAGTAGTACAGCTAATATTTTCTGCTGTGCATGCCTGGAAGCAGAACAACTTCCAGTGCAAGTAATGTTATACATCCATCCAAAAGGATGTGGCATTAGTAGTAATATATCACCTGGCCATAGCTACAGCCACCAACCAAATACCCATACAGCACAACAGCAAACAGGATTTATTAAATTGGATTGCTGTAAAATAGGTAGAATCTTAAGCTAGGGCAACAAATTTATTTTTCTGGGTTTTCTAGTAGACTGGTTAGACAGCAAAGTCTTGCTGTGCATAGCTGATCAGCCTTTGTCTTTTGCCCTCTCTTCAGTAGGACCATTAAAACTGCAACCCCCAAGTTCTAGCTCCAGGTCCTAGTGAAAAAACTTCACAGGAGACAAAAGTGAAAGCTACTTTCCAATTTTTTGCAAACCAGCACATTCCCTCAGAGCTGCCTTTCATGCTATAGTGAAATTCCCATTGCCGTGGGGAGTTTTTAAAAAGTTTGTAGAAGATGAGGGTGCTTGTCCAGCAAATAAGGCGCAAAGGTTACATATAAAATGCAAATCAGTGCCTAGATGCTGTCTGAAACAATACTCTGGGATAAAATAACTGGCCTTACATTCACGTTTGCAAAAGAAAGTTGTTGGCAAAGAAAGCTGAAGAAGTCCTAAGGCTTAAAATTTTAATGGTGTTCAACATATAGCTATGGTCAAATCAATGCAAGCTTTGGAAGTGCTGGATGAATTTAAATCCTATTCTGGTGATTATGTTAGGAATACGCAACAACACAGAAAATTTTAAAACATCACCTCCTACTCATTTACATAGCAAAATGAGAAACCGCTTGAATCCTTGCCATATTTTTGAAACAAGACATTTTTATAAATTCAAATAATTCAGGAAAAGATTCCAAAAGCCTTTAGGTGCCTATGGCATAGCTCAAGCGGAATTTAGATGCCTGAATTCAAGTGAGTGAGTCACAAATATTCTGCCTGTGGCATGCATACCTGAAAGGCACCTAAGCTGTCATCAGTGAAGTTATTTAGGCACCTAAAGTACTTCTAATGCATATTCCCAGAGGCCTTCTTATCTTGGATGAGGTGTGTGTCTCAGCAGATATTTTGTTTCACGGTATGTTTAGGCATTCTCGAACTAGTTGTTCAGATGTCTAAAATCCTTTGTAGATCAGGGATGGTTACACAATGCATAGCCTGTACCAAAACCACCAAGCTTGGCACAAAGCAGAGCCTTCATACGCCTACTCTTACTCCACAGTCATTCAAATGAACACCCCTATGAGGTGGTGCCCATCATTTGCACTACATAAAAGGTAAGGAACAGTACCACTACTGCTAGGCATCTTCTTTTAACAGGGTAAACAAGTTTTTCATACCCAGCCAGCAACTGAAGTGGCTAAGAGGGACTTCAGAGCTGTAAATCCCTCTCTCTCGTAGGTGTCTGAATCCCAGGGACACAGAGAGGGAACTTCAGACACATCCCTTGTTTTGGCATTTTCTCTGCATGCCTCTGCTTGGCACCCTGGCTGCTCTAAATCCAGCAGCCTGGTGCCTGTCTCTTTCCCTCAGCTCTATAGGACAGTTGGGTGAGTAACTCAGGACTGCAAATGTCTGCCTCTGAGCTGGGCACTGGAAAGTCAAGTTGGATGTCATCAGACCTGGGTCCCTGTGCATGCGGGCCTTTATGACTTTGCTTTGTCATCCTAACATACGTAATTGTAAACCCAGATTCTGGCAGCCACTTTTACAGAAATGCTAAGTAAAGAAAAGACTGTCCTTGTATTGCCATTCATTCTCTGAGAGATTTGGGGCCCTGACAATATCCACATGAGGGTGTTAGGAGAGCTGGCTGATGTCATTGCGAGGCCACTGTCCACATCATTTATGAAGATTCCCCCCCCCCCCCCCCCTCGGGGTGGGGGGGGCCCCCCAAAGAGTGAAAAAAGGAATCTCTTTTGTGTTCCCCCCGGGGAAAAAACGGGGTA
>Ga0181612_181228_pt1 | contig 11474 bp, 3 predicted proteins | sample HoacroProtozoa21_FD_119630 | JGI IMG/M metagenome (GOLD analysis project Ga0181612, IMG submission 119630) | Hoatzin crop microbial communities from Cojedes, Venezuel. Combined Assembly of Gp0051906, Gp0051904, Gp0051908
TCTGGTGTATCTACCACACCTCCCAGTTTGGTGTCATCAGCAAACTTGCTGAGGGTACATTCTAACTCTTCATCCAGGTCGTTGATGAAGAAGTTAAACAAGACTGGGCCCAGTACTGACCCCTGAGGGACACCACTAGTTGCCAGCCTCCAACTAGACTCAGCGCCGCTGACGACGACCCTCTGAGTTCTGCCATTCAGCCAGTTCTCAATCCACTTCACCGACCTCTCATCCAGCCCATACTTCCTGAGCTTCCGTATTGACTAAAATGTTAACAAAAAGTGGAGAAACATTGCTCTTCTGCAGAAGTTTATGTGTCAGTTGTAGGATGCCATTCTTCATAATATGCCAGAGCAAGAAAGAGAGAGTGATTGAGCGCAGCAACTTAATGTGGGGCTGCTTGAGATACCCTTGTTGATGTGCTTATTCCTTTTCAATGACTGCAGAGACCGTCTAGGCAATTAGTTGGCTAATGCAGATACCAGCTTTGCATATAGTGAATACTTCCTTGGGTGGATACTCTGAATGATCCCAGAAGGACTTAACTGTCTCCACTGTCTATACCAGGAGTGGAGACAGACTAAACTTCTAAATTCGGTGTGGACGTGTTGGTGCTGTTAATGCCTTTCATAGTCTCAAGAGAAATTCACTTCTGAGTAAGTTTTTGAGTTGTTGGGGATAAGATATATATGCAAAGTGACACAAAGTTAGCCTATTCCTGGAAGCTGGGACTCTCAAGCACTTTTTTATGATTTTGAAGATATTTGCTGGTACCTACAAAAAAAACCATAGCAGCAGTTTTACTAGTTGTCTTGGACAACAGACAGTTCACCTGAAGGGATTTCACACTGATAATTTGTTCTGTGTCTTGTACACCTGCATAGATACAATGTGTTCATTACAGAGGGAAAAGAAATATTATTTAAAAATAGATGTAAAAGATAATTTTGTTTATCATGTTAAAAAAACCCTGCTTTTTGAGCTTCACTGAAAAATTGTCATTAAGTAAGAGCCAGCGTCATTGCTCAGTGTTGTTTTCCCTGTGTAACGAAAAGGGTGCTCAGATAGTACAGAATTTTAGTATAACATGCATGGCAGCCGGATTCTTTAATAAAAATGCAGTTGGATTTTAAAACTTGATATTACAAAAATAAAAAATATGGGACAAAGCATTGCGCCATGATCTTGCTCTACCAGGCATCCTACTGAAAGTTTATTTTCTGGAATCGACTACTGCAAGATGTCCTCATTTTCTGATTAAATTGGCTGATATCAATCAAGAAAACTCTCTGTAGAGTATGATACTAATCACAAGGAGTAGAAGTGGCTATCCAACCTCACATTATATCTTGATTGTGTGAGATATTCAACATGTTCAAATTATACTGACACTAATGGTAATAAAACATGTTAAACCTTTGACAGATGTGTTCTGTTCTTTCCAAGGCTATATTTGTGCTTCAAGTGGTGTGTTTTCAGTGTTTATGGTGAATGTAATAGATAAGATTGAATCAAAATGAGGAACACGGAATAATTTTGGATCTAGAATGAAAGTTAATGTAGCAGGGCCATTTAAATTTTTTTTATATCTATAGCATCTATGTAATCTATATAATCTATATCTATATCTTTTGCTGTAGCTATAGCTATAGCTATAGTCATAGCTAGCTAGCTATATTTGTAATACAAAGGGCACAAAATGTTACAAAACTGACCCTAGGGTATAAATTCATAAAGTATTCCATTGACGTTAGTTTTAATTTTGCTATTAATTTCAGTGGAACAAGAGAGGAAACAGTAGAGGTAGACCTTATGTGGAAATGTAAAGCATATTGGAGTAGCGTTCTCTCCTCAGAAGAATCTCTTAAAATTTTTTAAAACAATTTGATTCAATTTTTCTACTCATAACTACCTTTTTCTATGTATGAGATGCAAAATATGATAATAAATCTTAGAACAGGCTATTACAGTTGAGCTTGTATTGATCGCAAGGAGTGAAATTGCTATATTACATGTTGTAAAACTTATTCATATCCCACAAAAATATTGCATTAAAAGTATAATAAATTGCAATACTTTTAATCACCTGGCAAATGATTTGACTCTTTCTGTTCAATTTATAGCACCATTTCAGTAGCACCTGCTTCATAAAATGTGCATATTACTGATATTACTCATGGCTTTTATAGGAATGCTATTGGAATAATTTATGCAATTGCTCTTTTTAACTAATAATTTTTTCCCCTTTTCCACATAGCTCCACTTTTACTTTTTTAAAAACTTTGCTATTATCTTTTCTTTCTCCTCATATTCACCATTGTCACTTTTTGAGCTAATAAATTATCTTTTCTTCAGGTAACATAATCTTTCATTAGAAAAAAAATTCACAGTTTTAGTATTTCTACTACTTACCTTAATTATAAATCACAGAAATATAAGTTTACAAAATAAAAATCTCTCTGAGATTACACTTCTGTTTTGGCTTTATGGTACTACTTCTTTTGGTTTTAATTAACTTTTCATTGAATTTTCCATTGAAGAGTAACAAACAAAACCATAAGCTGTGCATTATACATGAGCTGAAACCTTCTACATTAGTCAAATGGAAGAAGAGTTCATACTTATTCAATATACATTTTTGTCCAAAAGATTATAGATAGAGTCCGACCTTGAAAAAAACATATGATCTATTGCACAGCATGCATTTATAATCTTGATCTCTTATTCTTATTCTGAGGCCTGAAGAGAAAGGAGATCATGATATACAGAGAGCTGCATTCAGATTTGGTCATGGCCTTCTAGAATAACTTCAGCAACACGAATACCATAAAAACCCTGGAGACTAGTTGAAACAAGTTTATGCCAAAATCCATGCACCAAATATCAGACCCAGAAAGAATTGAAATCTGGCAGGAGAGTACAAGATACTCTCCTGATTGCTGGTCACTTAGGTTACTCTTAGGAAAAGCAATAGAAAGTATGTGTTATTTGGGGTGAAAATGGTATTTGTTTGAAATATTTTTACTTGTTTGCAAAAGAAATATGAAGACTACTGAAATAGATATATAATTTAAATCAAGCAACCTATTTAAATAAAAATAACTTTTGAATATCCTTTTGTTCTTTCTTTTTCAACAGTTTTTCCTTGGAGGTGAGGTAGAGGACGGAGAGAAAGGAAAGACCATGGTCAGGACACCACATCTTCAGTACAATCCTCCTTATCTCAAAACACCTTCTCTCTAGAAATTCTTATCTAAAAAACTGAAGTGCATGACATGCACAAAATGGCATTCCTTTTTATAAACCTGCCCTATTCAGATTCCCAAAAGTCAAAAAGAAGGACATAAATTCTTCTTTCATTGTTCTATCAGTGAGGCTTGATTTGCTCTGTCTATAGGGCAGCGAGCAGACTTCCAGTAATATATATTTTTGAATAAACCAATTCAGGACCTAAAGGGAGAAACTCTTCCTTCTTATGGTGCTGAGAAACAACAATTGGTACTGGAAACAGGGATTTTAAATCATACTAAAACCCCAAACCACTCTCATTGTTATAAAAGGGAGAGATATTTTGAAAATTACCAAGGAATTAGAACTATTATTTTGAGAAAGTGTGATTTTGGAAAAAATTACCTCTCTAATGATCAGTTGCTATTATATGGTGTGAAGGAGTTATACAGAATGAGAGAAAGACATTTTGGCCTACCTAATTCTTTTTGCTGACACCATCTAATTGTATTTTTCACTATCACTATATGAGTACCTAAGGAGTAGCAATGCTCTTTGCCTTGACAGACAGTCAGCTCTGTCACTGCATATAATAACATAAAAGGAAAGAAAGATTACTTGGATTACTTGGATTACCAAGTAATTAAATCACACAAATTAGGCAGCCAAGTTGTAGTAACTGAATATTTCAATTAATCATAGGAAACATGCAGAATATACCTCTGATGCTTAGTGTAGTTTAGGGGGAGACATGAAGGGGAAACTGAGGTTCACTAAAGATTAAGGCTTTCATTATTTAGCCATTTAAAATAATAACCTTTAAAATGATTAATTCAGCATAAATAACAGATGCATACATTATGAAAAAAACTGATAACTATGGTAATATCTTATGCATATATTATATATCCATCTCATAGTAAAACCAGGCAAAATTTTCCATTTTAAATACACTTAGCTTATATAAAAATAAGCAGTTTCACTATAGTACTAGCACTGCCCTCTCAGGATGAATACAGATATACCATACTGTTCTCTATAAGTTAATAGATAAAATTAAAGAACTATTGTTAATAAGTGGAAAAATACTGTTCTAAATAGTACTGACTGCTATTATCGTGGCTTTACATGAAAAAAAATTGAGATAACAAATTGTGGTAAAGCCTCAGTAGGTCTGTTATTTTTAAACCAATCTGGATATAGAAAAAGATGGCAGGAATAGACCTTAAGTAGTCTTTCAAAATAGCAATAGTCAAAATTTAAAAAAATTTCTAAGCCTATTGAGTCCCTGAAAAGTGATTCTTTAAGAGAGGCAGTTACCAACAAAGAGACTTTCGTATAGTCTGAATATTCTGTGTCAAAAGAACCAAGAGACAAATTTTGCTAGCAAAAATAATACATGAAGCTGGTGGTGGAAAACCACCGGGTGAGGGAATATCAAAAAATGAAAGATGATTGCATTTGTACAGGAGGAAGGAACTATTCCTAGCAGAGAGTACCATTGTGAAAAAAAAGAACAAACAAAAACCAAAACAAAACAGAAAAAAGACAAGAATCTTCTAGAAGTGAGAGAATATGATAAAGGAATAGCAAGAGAGAGCTCTAAATAAGCTGTTCCCTATCCGAGTCATGAAAGAATGGAAAATGAGACAGATTCAATTGAAAGTGTTCTGATATCAGTGATATCAGGTCTGATATCATATCTGTATTTATGCTGATGTGAGATCAGCATTTGGTCTATCAAAAAAGAAGTGCTGTTTTCCCTCTTCTGTGATGGAAACAGTAGCATCCCAGAAAAGACAGAAAGTATGTGCATTAAAGGGCACAATTTAACAATTTAACACATTTGGGAAGTTATCTAGCATATGTCTCCCTATGTTTGTTAGCCTTCTTTCCATAATTAGCACAGTATATCACTCTAACTGTGTTTTAATCTGAGTTGAGGGATTAATCGCACATGATACTGTCTGGTTCTTCTGTACTGGACTGTCCACATGTGTTAATAATCAGGTAAAATGTAGAGCTTTCCACACAGTCTGGTTCTTCTGTCACATCTTTTTGTCAACATAAGCCCACTGACATGAGTGAATTTAGAGTGCTTTTGATTTACAAGCATGCAATGAGGAAAGAATTGAGAATACATTTCCTTAAAATGAATTCTCAAGATGATAGGTTATTCGTTAGATTCCTTTCTTCTCTTTCCTTATGTGAGGAATTAAGGTGACAAAATTTGGAAATGGACTTGTCAGTCCAAAATGGGAGTCATGTGAGCATCTTCTCTAGTAGAAGATAATTTGGATGATAATAGATTATAGAAAATGCAGGAATATGCATTCCAGTTAAGACATTTGAAAGACACACAATCAAACCTGGCTCAATTTTTAGTGCAAAGAAGGGGTGTCAATGATCAATCTTTTTCAGAATTGTTTAAACCCTCTCTGATGTTGCAGGAACTGTCAAGCAAAGCTAAATATTAACAGTATGCCAGTTTTGACATTTTTAAAGGTGAATAGGTAGACCTTTACACTACAGATAGGTCTGTCAGACCCACCTCTGTTGCTGCAGACTGCAGTGCCAGCTCTGACAGCAGTTTTGGTGATGGGTGAGTGATGACAACTGATGACGAGGGACTATAGCTGGGATGGAAATTCAGATGACTAGCACATGATTTAAGTAACTCAAATATCTGAGACTTATGTAGAAATGACTCACAAAAAACACACCTGTGAACCAGGTTTTTGAATTAAGTGCTAGATAGGAGCTTGGTATTTTAAATTCTTTTTTCCCTAGACAAGTATTAAATCTAAATACAGTTTCCAATATTAAGAAAGCTAACACAGTAAATGAGTAAACACAACACTTCTCACATCGTTTTCCTCTTCTTTTTGCTAAATTACATTACAAAGTGTTTTTCTGTCCTTTATATTTTTCTGGCTATCGATCCAGAACAGAACATGATAGAAGCTTTGGGCCTGACCTTGCCTCAGTATAAATCAGCAGAGTCCCATTGTCTCCATTAGCACTACACTGATTTACGGGGCCAATGATTAGACTCTTCTTCGTAGAATAAGAGAGAACCAGCAGAGCATTGTAGAATGTTACAGGGAGACTTTAAAGCAGAAAGACCCATCACTTCAAATTTCTTTTCAACTAAGGTTTTCTTCTATCTCTAATAACAGATAATACTCTTAAGTTTACTGCATGTCTTTCAGCGACCCATTTGAAGTCTCCAACGAGGAAATTATCATGATAAAGACCTGATGTTCCTGATCAGACAATGCGAAGAAAATGAGCAGTAGTGTCATAAAAGAGGTAAGAATTTATCTAGATTTTTTTTCTAAAGCAACAGCAAATGTCTATAGGACAGACTTAGAATGATTCTTCATAGTAATTTATTGTGATTTATAAAGAGTAAATGAGAATGATAAAATAGGAAGAATAGGGTAGGTTTTTCTGTTTTTTGTGTTTTTTTTTAAAGAGTATTACCTTTTAGATATAAGTTTACTTTTTATAGAAATTTTTTTTCCCAATGTGTTTCTCTGCTGATTTGTTCTTTTAATTGGATAGCAACTAAACCTCATACATTCAGTATAGTTGTTTTGTGCCTGGTTAATGCAGCTTGCTCCATCGAATTGGTTGTTGCAGTACTCTTATGATTTAATCCCTTTTTTTTACTTTATTGCTATTCATCAGGAGAGTTTATAGCATTGTAGTTAGCATTTGAATAATTTTTCTGGAATATTCACTTATGAACAAGCAAAAATTACTTAATCAAAGCTTTTAGCTATACTGAACTTTGGATTCCAGCTATATTCATTATTGGCCCTTTTAAAAGAACTTGTAAAACAAGAGAAGAAAATCATGGGGTTATGTTTTCTTCCACTCTACATAACCAAAAAGTTTAAGTAGCTTACATAACTGAAGGTCATTGAATTACATATCAATCTATATCGCAAGATTTTGTTTTGAATGTTCATCTCTAGAAATTTCCAGGCAGTGTCAGAAAAAAAAGGCTTTCCATCTTAACTGTAAAAGAAGTTTTGCCATACTAGCATGGTTTGTTTCTTAGCCTGCAAGCCACTAAAAATAAAAATAAACTGTTGGAGTACCTAGGAACTGATAGTAACTGATCTAATGTTTCTAGGAATGTGACTTGACTTCAGTCTATTGTCTGGTGTAATAAACTTAAAGCAAGATACTGTGATAATGGTAAAGGATGGGGGTGGGGAGAGGATGAGGAGGACACACACATTTTCACTATTGGGAAGACACCACAAATTTGGTGTCTGGAGCTGATATCTATCCCACTCAAGGTCCAAGTCAAGACTTCATCCTAAGTGGAATTGAAATGGTGGGAAGTTCTGCTCAAGGTCTGGGTTGTGGTGCTAAGTTCAGGGCCCATTCTTTGTTCAAATCATGTTGAATAAACCTACAGATTGTCCTTTGGGTTTCAGGGATGTTTCAGCACTTTTGCCTATATTTCATATTACCACATATGAACTGTGCAGAGAGCAGGCAGCCTTCTAAAAAAGGAGGTAGATGGAGATTCTCTAATGGTTCTCATGTTAAAATCTTACTTGTCTTTTATATGCACAATTCTAAACAGTAATATAACCCCACAGGAAGAAAAACACCTTTTTAGCACAGTGCCCATTGATTATTCTTGCAAATCTCAGCTGAGGAAAATTCATGTAATAAGAAAAAAAGAATGATCATCCTTAAAACTAAATTAAGCAGAAACCATTTGTTCCTTAATCATAGCTATTTGTTCTGTATAAAATGTCATATCTCCAGCAAGATACTAGGGTAATTTTATGTGAAAACAAAATGCAAAATATATTCTTGTTTAATGTTTTCTGGCTATAACTCAGCTTGTGGTTGCATATATTATCTAGCTATGTCACTCTGTTTACCTTATTGAAAAAGAAAAAATAGGTAAATTAATCACACTGAATTTGAACTGTATGCAGTCTGAGCTGTTTCCTTACAGCACAGCACTCAAATATGCTTAGGTGAGACATTTGATTCACTGCTGGACAGAAATGGGGTTATGTGATTTTTAGACTTCTTTACTGTTCTCCAAAACATACATCAAGACAATTCTTCTGTACAAGATGATTTACTGTGTAGCTCAGTTCTGCATTTTGCTGAGAACAGCACCTGTGAAAACTTCCATCTCCTGTTGATAACAGAGAGGATACACATTGTACTGAGGAAGAGGTTGGAGTCCATTGCTCACCAGGGTCATTCTCAGACCTGCTTATACTGCAAAATGGAGGACCGTGTAGAAATAACTCAACAAAAAACTACTGGAGATAGTAAGTCCATGCAACAGTGCGCAGCATAGTATTTTGGTCCCTACAGTAGTGCATCTGCCTGGATGTTTACTTCGATCTAAGTTCTCTGCTGAGATGCAAAGATGTGCTGAAATAGATATAGCGTTTCTGGTTCTGGAGCAGGCATGGCCTCAGCTTTCATTAAAGTTTCTGCACTGCTCTCTGTTGCATGATGTAAAAGTGCCCTTATTTTATTATAATAAGGGTAATGTCATGTGCACCCTATATATTAGTAAATAAACTGCTTTTTATATATATATATTTCATTACACATCGAAGGTAACAAGCAATATAGAAACAGACTTCAAACAGCTAAAAAGACCTTAATTTTGTCTGTGAAAATGTTTCCTTCTTAATGCTATGTAAATATTTACATTCTAAATCAATTTTATTCATAAATGTTTACAACTTTACATTTTACAAAAGCATTAGAAGTTCATCTGTGTTTAGGGGCATCACATATAGTAGACATGTAAAATCACTTGGATTTTTTTACCAGTTTCCTCATCATTAAAAATCACATTTCAAAAAAACCCAAACCTATCCTAGTCCTCAGAGTTGCAGAGGGAAGCAGCCTTGGCATAAGGTAAAAGTAGTCATTATCGATAACAGTGATAAATGCAACTGAAAGGGTGAGGAGATTCAAGTCTGAAATTTTTGGAGGAAAGATTATACTGAAGGAATATACATTCTGGAGCCCATTTTCCCTACTACTGTGGAAGAGGATGGCTTTGTGCTGCTTGTTCTGTCTGTCAGCATCCTGTGCTGGGGTGGCACCAGCTGGCAGCCAAGCATCCAGCCATCTGCTCACCACCGCAAAACATCCAGCAGGATGGAAGAGAAAACAGGAAGAGCAAGAGTGAGAAAATTTATGGGTCAAAATAAAGGCAGGGAAATCACTTGGCAAGTATTGCCATAGACAAAACAGACTTAGTCTTGGGAATTTAATTTAATTTATTGCCAATTAACATGAATATTTAATTACTGATTGGATTATTAGAGGAAAAAAAAACAACTCCAAAAACATTTAAAACATCTATTCCCTTACCAAGGCTCAGTCTCACTCTGAGGTCCTCCATTTTTATTACTACAGGGTGGTACAGGCTGAGTGGCACAGAGTGGACCATGACCTTTTGCCATAGATGCCTTCCCTGCAGACCCCCCAGTTCACTCCCTGCTACCAAAAACCTTGCCACCTACACTCAATACACACCATGAGTTCTATCTGCTGTCCTTGAGAGTCTGAGGATTATCGTTAAAACTGCTTTACAGTTATCACTTTATTAATCTTCGTGTTTTTTTTCAGTTTTGCCATGCATTTTCATGCTTTCATTGGGCTGGACCATTACTTATAAAATAGAATTTTATAGCTTGATCTTAGTAAGTATAGAGGCTGTATAACATTTAGAAGAAGAAGAAAGCTTTGTGATTTGTAGGATTATATTCTTTCATTCCCCCTATCTCTTTTTTTCATGTCTCTATCTCTCCTTTCTCGACTGATTTTTAGATTTCTTTCTGTCTTCAAGATGCAACAGAGTCTTCCAGCCTTGACACAAGGCTTGCAGTTTTCCCCTCTTGGACCTGATATCAGTTTCTAGCCAGCTCAGGAAACTAGAAGTTTCACCCTTGCTTATACCTGCATTTATTCTGAAACTACAGCATTAATGCTGTTATACTCCAGTGTATTTGAGTCACATGTTGAATGTTATCTTATTTCGGATCAGTGCTACTTATATACTACATTTAAAGAACCAGTAATGGCAACTCAGTGGATTTAAAATTCTGAGTTTAGTTCAGCTTCCATGTTTAAATTATTTGCTGTCAATGAGTCCTTTCCCCAAAAAATGACCTGAGACTTTTGTACTTTTATAGCAAGAATCTAGAGCTCTGTGTTCCAGCCGCAATCTAATGTAACTCACTTTTCTATATTTATATATAAAATGTATATATGTGTGTATATATTTGTGTAGCTTCTATATTTGTATATCTGTATTTGTGTGGAATAGCAACTAAAATGTAAAAGACAGTATATTTTCAGTGTTGTGTTTCATATATGCTGAAGTATTAAATAATCTTTGTGTTTTCCAGAAGTTAATAATTCTTAGAATGCTTTAACCTAAAATAAGATATCCAGAGCAACAAATGGGTATGCAAGTGACAAAGCTAACTGTATGTATTTATTCTCTAATTTAGTCTTTTCAGTAACAGCTAGTAATTCCTACATCTAATGTTCCTATATAAATACCAATCACTAATCCTTTAACAGTTTTAGCTTAATCAAATTGCTTTTAGATTGATTTTGGATTGTTCATTTCAACCCAAGCATGCTCTTTTGTTTTTATTCTAAATCATGTTATTGAATCCAAGTGGTTGAATCCAAACATTTGACATAATTTGATTTAAATCTTGTTGAACTGTAAATGAATCCAATATCTTGTCTCGACTAACTAACTGAATGTTGCTTTCAAGACTGAAACAGTCGAATGTAGCTATTTAAAGATGAATTATTTTTAATTGGACTTGAATCCCAATATCACACAACTAACCTGTGAATAGGGAGTGTGAAAAGAATTGTTATAGTAATTCTGAGAAACTGAACTGATGGTGTTTTCTAGTCTTTACTTTGGCTGATGCATCTGTTTGTAAAATCAAGATCTCAGTTGCTTATGACTATCAAACATGAAATATTTGGTTTGAAAGATTCTGTGCTGGGTGTCTGCCACACAATGATTTTTAGGCAAGTATAATCTAATTATTCAGATAGTTCTGAGAATGGAATCAGATAAAAATATATAACTTTGACAATGTTCAGAACAACTTATACATGATTTTACTAAAAACTCTCTTGTCTTTCTTTGCAGAAGGGACTGAAAATTTGGCAATGCATTAGGGAGTATTGCTCTTGTCCAA
>Ga0181612_166400_pt1 | contig 11473 bp, 5 predicted proteins | sample HoacroProtozoa21_FD_119630 | JGI IMG/M metagenome (GOLD analysis project Ga0181612, IMG submission 119630) | Hoatzin crop microbial communities from Cojedes, Venezuel. Combined Assembly of Gp0051906, Gp0051904, Gp0051908
CTGAGGGTGACGGAGCACTGGAACAGGCTGCCCAGGGAGGTTGTGGAGTCTCCTTCTCTGGAGATATTCAAGACCCGCCTGGACAAGGTCCTGTGCAGCCTGCTGTAGGAGATCCTGCTTTGGCAGGGAGGTTGTACTAGGTGACCCACAGAGGTCCCTTCCAACCCATACCATTCTGTGATTCTGTGTGATTGTGTAACTCTGCCCTTTTATTCTAATCATCTCTTCAATGCTGCCTTGCATGATTCCTCCCTTTGCTGTTGAATGGTCTTTGTATTTGTGAAGACTAAAGGGAAGAACAGGCACAGCTTCATTGGGATGGGAAAGAGATGCCTACCTGAACACTCTGTGCCTGTGACAAAAATAGAGTAAATATAATTGGCAGTTTTTACAGATCTATGTAAAGATGCCCCAAGACCAAATAAAGCAGCAGAAATAAGGCTTGCATTCTTGTTTCTGTATTCAAGCTCTAATGAAGATGACTTGCAAGGCTTTATGGACTGCATGTGACTGCAGTATTGCAGAACAGTACTGTGTTGGGATGCCTACGTGCAAGGATAGTCTCTTGATACAGTTGTTACCTGGCTGTTAAGAGTATTAACTTTATATCATGACCTTTGGAACTTTTAGTCAAACACGGATCTAAGTGATTTTTTTGGGGGGGCTGCTGCAGTGCCTTAAAAGTAGCTGTTTAAGGGAAGTTCTTTCTCTTCCTCACTTAGCTACTGATCAGAAACAAGTTACTCTGATGTTTTTCTTCCACTCCAAGGGGATTCTAAAAAAACCCAGATAAGCGCTTAAGTCCCTTAGGAACAGGGATATGCATGCATTTACCTGTATTTCAGTTCAGTGTAGGATCTGACTCTAGTTTAAAGAGTTGGTTTAAACTGCTACTCTTCTGATGCTCAGACTGAGTCCTCGTGACTAAATCTTTGAAGGCTGCATTCAATTATTTAGCCTTGCTGCAGACTTGGGTAGGATTTAGTTTGTTTTCTTTGGACATCAAGATTATTAAGCAAGGTTATTTACCTTGAAATTAATGTTAACGTGTGAGATATTGTCTATTTATTTGTAACAAATAATCTAGAATTGTCCTCCACTGAATGATGTGAGGGCATATAATGAAGAGTTTTATCTAGCAAGCAAATGCCTGTTGCTGTTGGATTTGCTTTCAAAGCTATAGTGATGCATCTCTCTGAAAACTCGTAAGTCAAGTTGGGCTGTGCTTGGCAGGGATGGTAGGGGGGGGCAATGCTCTGAGTGTATAATAGGTATTTCATAGTTAAGATAGGTCACCATTCTGGTGACCCAGATCTGAAGATAGCCTTACAAGGTGGGGTTGTCCAAATCTAACTATAACCTGTTGCAAAGAACAATGTGGTAGACTTTGTAGGTTGCTACAGTAATGATCGGTTAAAGTAGCAGTGCATCTGAGTCTCTTGTTCTTCATGGTCTCATTCTGTATAACTGCACGTGTCAAAAATACTGAAAGTCTTTATAGTAAGTCCAATCTTCTAGAGTTTACTTGATCTTGTTAAACAGTTCTAGTCTAAGTGGAGAGCTGAAGATGACTTTACATGCAAATATGTGGAAAAGTGAAAAGTAAGATATGGTATTTTTGTGGTTTAACCCCAGCAAGCAACTAGGACCATGCAGCTGCTTGCCCACTTCTCCCCCTCCCCCCCAGGAGGGTGGGGAAGAGAACGAAGAGAATGGAGGAAAAAAAAGTAAAACTTACGGATTGAGATAAAGACAGTTTAATAGGAAAGCAAAGGAAGGGGTAATAGTAATATAGATAACAAAAGTGATGTGCAATGCAATTGCTCACCACCCAATGAATGGTACCCAGCACCTGAGCAGCAATTGCTGCCCCCCAGCAAACTCGCCCATCTTATATATGTGCCTGATGTCATATGGTATAGAATATCCCTTTGCCCAGTCTGGGTCAGCTGTCCTGGCTGTGTCCCCTCACAGCTTCCCGTGCACCTGGCAGGCCAGCCAGCGTGAGAAGCTGGAAAGTCCTTGACTGCCTAGCAAGAACTAGAAATGTCAGTCTGTTATCAACATTATTTTCATCCCAAATCCAAAACACAGCACTGCACCAGCTACCAGAAAGAAAATTAATTCTGTCTCAACCAAAACCAGGACGGATACGGAGACATGATCACTAGTAGGGATTCTTAATCTTAACTGACTGGCATCCAGTGACTGGACGTCTGATGCTATTGATAGTGTTAGAAGACTTTGTTGTTCTTTCTGGGTCCCAGTGTGGAATGCTTGCTTCCTCGTACAGGGAGGGCTCCTGTTCACAAGTAGATTAAAAATACTGCTTTTATACTGCATATGGTATGCTCCAGATGAACAAATCTTAGGCACTGTCCTGAAGTACAAGTTCATCATACAGGCTGCAGTCCTTCTGGAAGCTAACACTCCAATCAGATCAATGTGATGAAATACAGTTCCTGAATTAAAACTTTTCCTCAGCCTGTGCTTATCCTTTTCCCCAGTGTTGTAGGAGATGGGGAGTAATCATGGTCTGGCTTTAGATTCTGGTTTAACCTTAAACTGCTGCAACGTAGTGAACTTACTTGTCTTGGGCTTCCTTCTTGTGTACATTAACTAGCAGTGTGTGTATAGCTGCTGCTAAAGAGTAGCTGCGGCAGCCAATGTCTTAAAACGTACATACAATGCCTGGTGTTGTGTGGGATTAGTAACTAATTCTAATTGATTGAAATTAGTGTAATGTAAGGTTGTAACTTTCAGTGTATCAAGTAATGCATGAATTCTGCAGTTTTTCCTGTAACATTTAGGGGTATGGCTGTTGCCACTTCTTCCAGCAAGGATCCAGTCTATAATGAGTATGCCTTTCATGCGTACAAAGTAAGGTGGTTCCTTGCCCTGAATTCTTACTCTTCTTCCTGATGTTATAAAGTACTAAGCTTTCAAAATGTTTCTGGTTTCTTGTCCCGTGCCCTTATCTGTACAACTGCAAGTCTACTAATAGATCTTGCACAGAGAAAGAAAATGCCTGATTGCCAAAAGCAAGTCCCAGGCTTGGGTTTCATTCTAGTGCTCAGCCTGGACACTGCATCAGCTGTGCCAGCACACATGACTGAGGAGCAGAGGGTGAGCAGGATCAGGGAACTTCCCTGTTTCTGCAGCAATATAAGCAATGTTTTGGCTGCTGTAGTTCTACCTTTTGGCCTCAGTTGTACAAACTTTCTTCCCTGATATCAGCACTGGGACTGAGGCCTGTGGCTGTGCTGGTGTGACTGGGAGACAGTCAGCCATGCTGAATGGCTCTCCTGCAGGAGGAGGTGGGCTTGAGCAGCCAGGGGCAAGGAAGAGGAGACCGAGGATGCTGGTATAACTGGGGGCTGTGAAACTGCTGCCCCAACCTGCTCTGCAAGACATCTCAAGCTGAATGAATTCCCTGATCTGATTAACCATGGCCGAGAAAAATCTATAGCCACAACTGAGAAAGTAGAAACACCCAGCAGTAGGTGGGGAAGGTTACAAGCGTATCTCAAGCAGGAATTTCTGCCAAATGCAGCCTAATCTGTGTTTAGCTTGAAAACCAATAACTGGAGACATGCCAAGAGGTAAGATATTAGCACAGCAAAAGAAGATAGAGCAGCGTTTTTATTTTTAGCCTGCATATCCTGAAATTTTCAGTAGCATTAAATATGCCACTTAATCTCAAATGAACTAGGTTTTTTTTATAGTTGAATTACCAGTTGGGGCATTTACAGTCCATTGAAAGCTAATGGAATTTCAGTACTAAAATATTTTCTGGATAACCTCAGGACAGCTGAGGAGCTCTTACAGTTCATAGCTCAGTGAGATTGTTAATTAGTTTTGTGATTCAGGGAACTTCTGTGACTGCATTCTTGTGGGCATATCACAGAACCAAACACCTCAAAGCCTCTAATTGATATTCTGATAAATGAGGATCACTAAAATACTGTTGCAAAACATTTTCCTTCCTGTGCTTGCTTTTGATGACATCATATTGAAGTCTTAAACAGGTTGAATATCCAGATTTTCCTTTAAAAGTAGGTATCTGAACAGTTTAATAAAGCTCCTCTGTCAAGCTATTGGGCTAAGGGTTTCCAGAATCCTGTTTTAAAATCCAGAGAATGGCTGCTTTCAGTGGCAGGATAGCAATGAAAAGAAATGGCCAAAGATATCAGCTGCACAGTCAGAGCTCGAGGACTGATCTCAGCAACTTTGAACTTAGAGCTTTACTTCAGTTTTAAATCCTAAGCTGAGTTGGAAGAACTGTGAGCAATTCCAATTAAAGCCTTTGGAGGAGTTTTTTTATTGTAGTAACAATATTTACGAGAAACAAGTAGACTTAGTGAAGTTTCTCATGTTTCTTTTTTTTTCTTCTGTGTATTTACATGGGCTGTAGCAAAGCGGGTTCCTCTCTTGTGAAGTGACAAGTGCTTTTTCCTTTCTTTAACTGTACAGCTGTGGAGTTGTGCAATCTAGTTTGAAATACATGTATTTATTCAGTAATAGTCTCTGAATCTTGGCATTAGGTAAACCAATCCTGTTTGTTAATGATGTCCTGAACAGTTTAACTTTAGGCTGAGGAGAGGGTGGAGAAATAGCAAACTGATGCTTAAGTTTGGAGTTTACGAAGCTGTTTATAAACAAATGCCTTTAAGTGCTTAGTTTTGAGGGACCAGCCAAGAATGACACAACACTGTGCAGCTTTCTCTACAGAAGGAGGCCTTAGTTAACCTGGAGAAATTATAATCTAAACGGGTAAGACAAGGCTGAAATAGTTCATGAGCTTAGGGTTAATTTTTTTTTATATTGAGTGGCATGGCTTGATTAGTCCTGTGGCTGGGTACAGATCTTCAGAAGTCTAAATCAAAACAGCTTTTTAGTAACCACTATGGTTTGATTCGTAGATCTTGCTGTGCTTCATGTGGCCAACCTGTCTGTTGGTGTAACCTGCATTTTGTGGTCTGAGGAGCATCTTTCACTAGCACCACAAAGCTCCTATTGTGCATATAGCTTTGTGTAACTTATTATAAAAAAAAAATCCAGAGTTATCAATTCAATGGGTTAATCCTGATTTTTTAAAGCAGATGAAGCAGGTAATTATTTCTAATTTTATAAAGATGAGACTGCCTGGAAAAGTTTATGCTCTGGCCTAGGCACTGTCTAGCACTTTATTTTGAAGCAAAATGAACTGTGACCCACCCCAAAATCTTTCAGAAGTTTTTTTTTTACGGCTTGTGACACTTAGCACACAAAGTTCAACATGGTGTCATTAAATGTGAGGGTAAAATGAGATTGAAATGAAACAGATTGACTGACTGCCATTGACTGTATTGCTTTTCTTCCTGTCAGAGGAGAGTAAATATTGTTGTTTGGGTACAGTTTACTTCCTAGCAAGGGAAGAGCAATATGGGAGAGGACGGAATAGTTATCATAGAATTGGGTGACTTGTCTGGATGCTTATTCAGAGCAGGCTCTTCAGCAGATGTATTAAGGCTCTTGGCCTTAAGGTTACATTCCTTTAAACTGAAAGGAATTGAATAATGGTTTAAAAATAACTGCAGTCATCACAGGTTCTAGACATTGCTACTTTTTTTGAATGGTGATTGAGTTTCCCAAGAATTCCTTTTCTGTAAGGAGCAGATAAGTTACTGTCAGTGCTTTGACTGCCTCAAGTATGCTGAATCTGCAGAAGGGGATGAAAATTCATGCTTGCCTAGTCAGAGATGACTGAGGAGAGAACTTCTACTTGTGTTTATTGTCTTAACTTCAGGGAACTGCTAGATGTGAGCTTTGAATCATGGTGGGTAAACTGTTTCTTGGGCTGCAGAGGTAGAAATGCAAGTAAACAAACAGTTGGCTCCAATGACTTCTCCTCTTGTTTTATTAAGAGCATTCTTATTAAAATCTCACTGTGCTGCTTTCTGAACCAGTGATGAGCTAGTAGCCTGTTGTTTTGTAATGACTGGTACTTCTGCACTGATACTGTGTGCGTCAATCCTGTGCCACACTGTTCCAGCCTTGCCTTGTTCCATACTGCCTGGCTATTCTGGGGCTGAAAGGGGCCGTGCTCTCTCTGATGCCACCAAAGAAGAGATGCCTTGTGTGAAGCCTCAGGGATTTCACTGAGAGCATATAACACAAGGGTTGTGTTGTGGGCAGACCTCATTCAGAGGGTTCATGTAGTGTTGATACTCTAAAACATTCAAGTGGCACTTGTAATGCTCTGCCGGAAAAGTGAAATACCTTGGCCATTAAGAACTGGGCTAGCTTTAGATGCAATTAAACTGTAAATTTGTGTGCTATTGGATGGGTTTCATTTAGTGTTATACTTTGGTTACAAGTCAAATAATACTGTGCATGAAGGCTGATCTTGCATTTTCTACTGGCCAGTGTTGAGGTGGGATGGAGAAGGAAGGATTTAAATACTTTCTCCGCTTATCTCTATGATGAGCATGTACTGAATCAAGCTGGTCAGTATTTTACCTAAAAGGCAGCTATTCCTTTGATATGACCTGGTAAAGATGTATCTGTATTGGCAGGAGGGAGAAAGTTGCGATCTTCTCTCTTAAAAATAATGTATTTTTTTTTTTTGCAGTTGCATAGCACAGTGGACTTAGTGCTGCTGCCTATTATGTTGCCCTAAGTTTGTGTTGCCAGAAATCTGTTTAACTTGAAAGCTTTGTGTTAGATAACACAGCAGTTACAACAACCTTAAGATGCTTGCTTAAAGGAATACTCAAAGGTTAAAACCAGTCACAATTACACTGAAAAGTTGCTAGGGGTCACTTGGCTTCTCCAGAACGCAGCTTATCTACTACTGTCAAAGCCAGACTACTCCTGAACTGGGACAAAATAAATTTCTCTACAACTTACTAAGAGCAAGCTGTGTTATTACTGGAACACTTACAAGTCCTCAAACTATCTCATTGTGTAGGCAATCTGTAGCTCTTATGCCTTGGGTATCTGTGTCCAAGCAAGCTGAATTCTAGTTTATCATCTGTAGAATGTGTGGACCATAAGCAAAAAAAGCCTTTCAGCAATAACGTCTGGAGTTCAGATGCTACCTGTTATGTTTTCTCTTAGTTTTTCCCCACTTCTCTGGCAGGGAGCTGTGTTTTCTTCCCCTCTTGCCTCTCTAGTGACTAAGTACTAAAAATTGAGCTTGCAGTCCTCTTCTGGTTTGGAATCTCTGGGGTAATGACTGAATTCACTGTCCCCCACGCAAATGTGTGTTTGGGCTGTACGGGGAGAATGTCTGAGAAATAGGAGTTGTCACATCCCATTTCCGTACTAAGGAGTGTCCTGGATGAGGGAGCTGAAGTACAACAAAATATAGAAGATTAGCAGAGGAAAATGTCTTCAGTATCAGTGTTTATCCCAGAATGAAATATTAAAGATGATTAATTTGCATTACTGTACCAAACCTGTGTAGCAAACAGGTGTGAGTAAAATACGCTGCATGGAAAAATACTACTGCTCAGATGTTTGAAAATGCTGTCCTGAGGGTACTTACTGACTACTGCATACAAGAACAAACATGCCAACAATCAAGGAGTAGTCTTATTTGTTGCTTTTCAGAACATCAAGTCATGACAAAGGGGGGGAAAAATCTTGATAATCGGTGTACCCCAGGGCAGGTTGCCCAGACCGGTCACAGAGTCGTCAGCCTCAAAATGCAGGGCACAAAACGGGATTGCTTGGAGCAGACTGCTTGAAGGGAGAGGTTTGGACTGAACAACATCCGAAGGTCCTTTCCAGGCTGAATAATCCTGTGGTGTGTTTGTAGGTTGACAGTCCATAGTCCCTAGTTAATTTTTTTAGGGCAGTTAGTTATTGTAAAAGTTTTTCCAATATAGTACTCTAACTTCCACTGTAGGCATGGTATTTCCATCCAGCAGAACCTGATGGTGTGTTGTGGCAATTCCAGTGTCTTCCTGTAGTAATCGCGTCCAGACAGATTGAGACTCCTGCTAGGCCTGTTGTTTCTGGAATAACGGGCGCTGCTATAAATCAGTGCTGGCATAGCCACTCTCCATAGCAGTGTTCCCTGGATGGTCTGCTGTTCTCCTTACAGCGCTCTGCCAGGATACGAACAGCTGGGGCCCTTAGTTGTCCTGCTGTGAGGACACAAGTGTCACTTTCCTAGCATCTCTCTTAGCCATCATGCTTCTGGAGTAGACATCTCTGTTTTCTCCATGTGGGAATCCTGACTGGCGATGCATCAGTTTTTGTATTGGTCACTTCTGCTTTTTTCCCAATGTGCTATTCTTAGAGCTGCTGCTCTATGCTAATCAAGGTGTGGCAGCTGATGCTTGTTTGTCACAACTGCTGTGTCCAGCTACTCTTAAGAAAAAAAAAAAGCAGTATTATTTTTAAGAGGCTGCCAGCAGTCAATTACTTGGCTTGCATGACACACAAACAAAGGCTTGTTAACTAGTACTGGTTTATTGAAGCTTACTCTTTTATGGCTTTGCAACATGAGGAGAAGAATAGGAACCAAGAATTTCTTGCAGTAAAGCAGGCTTTATTTTTTTTCCCCGAAAAGCAAATTAGATTTGCAGCATTGAAAGGCAGGAAGATTATAAAATAAATGCTAATGCCATGTCATAAGACCTTCTGCTGGAAGCTTTTGCAACTGCCAGAATTTACTGTGTATCTCTGCTTTTTTCTTAGCCTATGTAGAGAGGAGATAAAAAGTCATCTTTCTACCTATAAGCAGATCTAAGGTATAGCTCTGCTTCCAGGTTCAAACTAAGCTGCATCAACATTAAAGAAACACTGTAGAAAGGTGTAAAGCCTTGTAACAAGAACAATAAAACCCACTTAATTTGATGCTGTTTGAGAAAGTAAGGGTTTTTTTTTTTTCCTTTGGAGACTGCTTTAGGTAGCAGGTAGAATGGGTTTACAAATAAGAACAGTTTGTTCAGCTAGCAGCTGTCTGATAAACCTTTGGCACTTTTGTTAACGGTACGGTTGTCACAAATACCTTCTGTTCTAATACCTTATTTCTACGCATAAATTAGATGTCAGTGTCATGGTTTGCTTGCCAGTGAATTGAAATGGCTCATGCTTCAGGCTTGCTCGGCAGGGTTTTAATCTGGTCTTTCAGCGCTGGTAAGGTGCTTCACCTGCATGGTACCATGATGTCACCAGCGTCATGGATGATGGTGACTGTTGTTTCTTCTGCCTGCAGATTTGATTGATTGCCTGGCACTTTATCTGTGGCAAGCAGGACAATGGCTGCCAGCAAGAGCAAGAACCAGAGTTCCTTGGCCCTCCATAAAGTGATTATGGTTGGCAGTGGAGGCGTGGGCAAATCTGCACTCACTCTTCAGTTTATGTATGATGAGGTAAGTAGCTTTGGTTCAGCTTCTCTAAAGCACCAATGGATACATCTTGCTAGAGTTTTTTTGTGGGACTGGGGAACTAAGTGTAAGTAGCAAAAGACCTGATGACCAGACTGGCAGGAGAAGAATGTAGGAATCTGGGAATGGTGCCCTCTGGGAACATGTTTGGCTAAGGGTGACAAAATTGATGCTTATTAGTGAAAGAACTGTCTTCAGAAGACATGCGGAATGTAAATGTGCTTGTCTGAGTGTACAGAGGCTGTTACTAGTTGGCATTGAACTTTAATTTTGTTGCAGTTTCTTTTAGGCCAGTTAAGGTTGAAGTCAGAAGTAAGCATTCTAGCTCATTCTGAGCCGAATGACAAAGTAGGCATGTTCATAGCATGAATTATCCCGTACTGGTATATGGGAAGCTAGATCAGACAATCCAGACTAGTATGAAGGAATACATGATCCTGTAATTTAGAAGTTGGTATTTATCTATAGGCTGTTCTCGTATATTCTAGTGATGTGAATATCTGAACAGGTGGCATAGTCATTAGTGAAGGCCAGTCAGCTTAATCAGGCTCCTGGCACAGCCTTTTATTGAACTTTAAGGCTGAGAGAAAGAGGGTGGAAAAGTAAGGAGCCTATGTTGGATGTATGCTGTCAGCACAGAACTACAAGTTGAGCTGGCAGTGGCTTTGTGGCTCTGATCAACATCTAATGGCCTAAAGTATGTACCTTGGTAATTATGGAGCAGGTTTTAATGTTCAACAGCTGGATGCTGTCATCTACACTTGTTGAAGTTTCAGATAGCTGTACCTGAAGAACACTGAAATTCTTTTTCTTGAAGTGGAAGATCTAGATAATGCCACCAGATTGCTGGTAGCTTATACCATATCTTTATAGTCACTTAAATTGTGCTGAAATTGCTGAACAGTGTTTCATGTTGCAAGACCGTTTCTCTTGTCTAGGCAGACTGGCTCTTTGATGTATTAAGTGCTTAAATTTGTTTTTTGTAGAAAAAGTAAAAAAAAGTGGTGTAACTTAGTTGACTGAATTATGAGAAGGTTTTTGGGAATTTAAATGTCACTGAAGCGAAAGACTGGATATGGACAGATACTGATACCATTTGACAGTAATTCTAAACACTAATCCTTTTCTTATCTTCAGTTTGTGGAAGACTATGAACCTACTAAGGCTGACAGCTACAGAAAGAAAGTAGTTCTGGATGGTGAAGAAGTTCAGATAGATATTCTGGACACAGCAGGACAAGAGGATTATGCGGCTATCAGAGACAACTATTTCCGCAGCGGGGAAGGGTTTCTTCTAGTCTTCTCGATAACAGAGCATGAATCCTTTACAGCAACAGCAGAGTTTCGGTAAGTAGTTTCTTTTCGAGGCAGGGGAAAATATCTGGCTCCTGTACTACTCTGACAATTTTTCTTAAAAGTTAACAGCTCTTTATTCTTTGTCCATTACCATTTGGTCAATAAGTGGCAACCCAACCACTTTGCTCTCAGTAACTGGTAACTTAAACCACAGTATCCAGCCTCTGGCTCTAGCTGTCTTTCTGCCTGCAACTTATGAGTACATTATGCGGGCAGCAACTTCAGGCAAGTAACAGATTCTTGGACTCCTAAAACATGCGTATTCAAGCCAATTTTCAGTCTTTGTGGATGTGAAGTTTAATTATCTTAGAGCCATACTTCTGGAATTAAGTCTGCCTTTTGGCCAGGTTTCAGACACTGTGTTTCTTACTGCTAGAAGCAGGTGCTCTAAGGAAAGGAAGGATTAGCCTCCACTCTCAGGTATGGACTGGTGCCAGCCAAGGGTTGGCAGCCAAGGGTTGGCAGCCAAGCAGTACTATTGTAGGCAGACGTATTCCTAGAAAGACGCACGGTTGTAGTAAATGCTTCCATTTTTGTTCTTGGGATTAGCAGTTCTAGTGTAAAAATCAGCACCAGACTGAGCACAGAAACTGCTTGTGTAGTGTGAAATTAAAACAAGGGGTTTAATTCATTCTTCTGGTCTCAGAACTCATGTAGCCAGGTTCTTCAGGCAAGCGTTCTAACTCTTATTTGATAATAGCTGTTGCCTCAGCGTAGAAGGTAATCCAGAGATTC